>Ga0172371_10003409_pt1 | contig 24655 bp, 24 predicted proteins | sample Lak12m_FD_114543 | JGI IMG/M metagenome (GOLD analysis project Ga0172371, IMG submission 114543) | Freshwater microbial communities from Kabuno Bay, South-Kivu, Congo - kab_022012_12m | ecosystem: Environmental > Aquatic > Freshwater > Lake | place: Democratic Republic of the Congo: South-Kivu... | reverse complement strand
GGGTTATCTTTCTTCACTCGATGATGTTCGGCAGGTAGTGCGTAATTCTTTCAGACCGAGGAGTTTTGACCCCGATTTCTCTTCTAAATGGGAAAACCAATATTTCTCCTATAAAAAGGTATTGGCCAAAATAGAAAATGGATACTTAAGGTGCTAATAACACCTTTATTGTTGAGCAAAAGATTAAGATTTAGGTAAAATTAGAAATCATGATAAAAGATATCACCCTAAGGACCCCGGGATGAACGATAAACAAAGATTGATGATTAAAATAGCCAAACTATATTATGAAGGTGGCCTGACACAAGATGCGATTGCGCAAAGATTGCGTCTATCGCGTCCGCGGGTTTGCAGGTTAATGCAGGACGCAATTGATAATGGAATTGTAAAGATAACCATTATGCAAGAACCCGGAAGTCATGCAGAAATTGAACGGCAATTGGAAACCAAGTTCAGTTTATTAGAGGTCATGGTGTCAGATGTGTCTGAACCGGCTTCGATTGAATCGATAGCTCATGATCTTGGCGTGGTCGCAGCAGATTACTTTGGCAGAATTGTCCTTGATGGCGATATTATAGGATTTACTTGGGGCGCGACACTGGCATCCATGGTAGATAATCTGGTCGCTGAAAAAAAACATAAATGTATTGTCATGCAACTGGTTGGCGGGTTAGGGGAGCCTGAAGCGGAATCTCACGCTACCGGTCTGGTCAGTCGGGCGGCAATGGCGATTGGGGGAAGTATGTCATTGATGCCTGCCCCGGGAGTGGTCACATCAGAAGAATCAGCCAAACTACTTCGCTCTGACAGATCCATCTCCCAGTCTTTGGAACGGGTTGGAACGGTAAATATTGCCTTTGTTGGCATCGGAAATCCCACGCGGGATTCGTTGCTAATGCGGGATGAATTTATTATTTCCTGGCCTGAAATGGAGGATCTCATACATCAAGGCGCGATCGGGGATATTAGCTTGCGCTATTATGATATAAATGGGCAATTAATTGACTCTAATTTAAATAAACGCGTTATTGGCATCACATTAGATGAATTGCGAAAAATAAATCGAGTCGTTGGCATAGCCGGAGGAGCAGAAAAATTTAACGCAATTTTGGGGGCCATTCACGGAAAGTTAATCAATACTTTGATCACCGACACTGATACGGCGATAAATCTACTCAATTATTCAGAATAGGAATATAGTCTATGCTGAAATTTTAGCATCATGTTAAATTTGAAAATTTGGAAATCATCGATTAGATGTAAATTGAAAAAAAATTCCCGAACAATGTGTCAAATATGAGGAAATTATTCTTTATAATAGTGTTTATCCATGAGTACAACACCTAAAAAGCCAGAAGTATTAATTACCATGTCAATTTCACAATCACAAATTGACAGGTTAAAAAAATTTTGCAACGTTATTCAGGCAGGTTGGGGGTTGACTGGTGTTCGACTCAGTGAGGATGAATTGTGCCTAAAAATAAAAGACGCCGAAATTTTACTTGTAGGATACGAAAAGGTCACCCAAAAAGTAATCCAATGCGCTGAACAATTAAAATTGATTGGAGTTTCCAGGGCAAACCCTGTAAATGTTGATATTCGAGCCATTAACCAGAAACATATCCCACTCATATATGCTCCCGGGCGTAATGCAATTGCAGCAGCAGAATATACATTGGGGCTGATGATAAATCAGGCGCGTCAAATAGATAGAGGAGACCGGTTATTACGCTCAGGTAAATACTTGGGGAAATTTTCAGATAATTTGCTCGCTGAAAATCCATGCGATGATGTGATCTGGGATTTGGATGGTGAATCTCCATACAATCAATTGCGTGGAATTGAATTGGCTGGAAAAACATTGGGTTTGATCGGTTTTGGGAACGTTGCAGCCAGAGTAGCTTCTCTTGCGAAAGCGTTTGGCATGCGTATTCTAACCTACACCCCAGAAAGAGATAATAAACGCGTCAAACAACTGGGAATATCTATTGTCTCTCTAAAACAACTCTTAAATGACTCTGACTTTATATCTTTACATTGCAGCGTGAACGATGAAACAAAATCAATACTTGACGCAGAGGCATTTTCACAATTAAAACCTTCTGTTTATATTATTAATACAGCTCGGGCGTGCTTGATAGATCAAAGCGCTCTAATTGATGCGCTGAAAAAGAATTCAATAGGTGGGGCAGCTTTGGATGTTTTTTGGTATGAGCCTCTTCCATGCAATCATCCTTTATTGGCCATGGAAAATGTAACCTTGACCCCCCATTTGGCGGGTGCCACTTTTGAAGTTCCTGAAAGACACTCAAAAATGCTTGTGGATGACGTGCTGGCGTGGTTGGACAAAAAGACGCCTCGGAATCTATATAATAGAGATGCCCTTTAAGGTACAAAAAAAGGCATCATTTCTATTACCCCGCATTTTAGCAAACTAATTATTCGCTTTCTTTTTTCTCTTTACTTTTCAAGTTTTGCAGGCTGTTATTTATATCCGTAAGCTGCTCTTTAAGCCATGACTTGCGCAGTTCAAGCGATTCCTTAACATCGATATCGCTATCTGATAAGGCTCTCCAGCCGTATCCTCCGCCGCGTCGTGTGTGTCCGCCACCGCAGGGACCCAATCCTCTGCCAAATCGACCGTTACCGAAGGGTCCGGTTCTGTCCATTCCGGGCATTTTTCTCTCCTTTTCTATTTCCAAATCTTGCGATACTGTCGTCCTCGGCCGAACCAGCGGCCGAAAACGCCGAACCATCCTCTGCCGCCCCCGAAAATCGGCTGAATGGTCGAATCCTTGCCGGTCTGCGCAATATTCACGCTGGCGGGGTTGCAATTACCCATCCCGCGTCCAGTGCGGGAGCCCTTTCCGGTGGGGCCGCTGCCATCTCTTCCGGGCATGATCTTCTCCTTTCAATCTCTAGTGATCTTTTCAAACAGCAACCGGATCAGTTTTTGGCTGCTTTCCAGTTCCTGCTTCCAGTTTTGCAGCACTTCTTCCCCCTGGGGGGATAAGTGGTAAGTACGCCTCGGAGGTCCCTGGGTTTGATCGGTATCCCAATCGGAATGCACCCAATCCAATTCTTCCATTTCGCGCAGGGTGCGGTACACCACGCTGGGGTGCAGTGTGCCCATCCCCAGGGCATCCAGGTCGTTTAGTAATGTATAGCCATGTCCGGGTTGTTCTTTAAGCAGCGCCAGCAGCGCTGGTTCCAGCAGGGATACTTTTAGAGGAGAGTGCCGACCTTCATACTGACCGCCTCCTCCCATGGCCCATCCTCTTCTATGTCTTGGCATGGTTGTTTCTCCGATTTCTTGATTCATCATACAAAACTATTCTCTATTTGTCAATAGATGTAAAAAGAATACTCTCTAAAAGTTATTTCCGTCATACGGATTCAATGAAAATTATCATTATATTAGGAAATAATCTGGAATAATAAAAATAGTGTACTATAATATTGGTAATAAAACGGTTAAATGATTGCCCTACAATTAACATCACTTTTTCCATTCTCTGACAGCAACCAGGCTGTGATTGGAGACTATTTTGAACAAGGCAACTAATTTCATAATGAAAGGGGATAAGAACTCCCCCGATTCAACCTCGGCGGATATTCTGGTCGGGCAGAGGCTGAAAGACCTGCGCACCAGAAGCGGATTTTCACTGCGCGCTTTAGCCGACCGCAGTGGATTGAACATCAATACGCTCAGCTTGATCGAGAACGGCAAGTCTTCCCCTTCTGTCAGCACCCTGCAGCAACTGGCGCTGGCGCTGGAAGTGCCCATCACGGATTTCTTTGAATCGGAGCCCCAGCAAAAGAACGTCATCTTTACCCGCGCGGATCACCGTCCAACGCAGACCTTTGGCAGTACGCAGATGCAGAATCTGGGCAAAGACCTGGCAGACAATGCAGTACAGCCATTTGTGGTTACCATTTCTCCTGGCATGGGCAGCGGAGACAGCCGCATTGTGCATACCGGGTTTGAATTTGTCTTTTGCCTGAGTGGTTCTCTCCATTATTGTCTTGACCAAAAGGAATTTGACCTGAGTGAGGGCGACAGCCTTTTATTCGAAGCGCATTTCCCGCATTGTTGGGAAAACCGGGGAGAAAACCCAAGCCAAATTTTATTGATTTTATATCCATCCGACGAACGCGAGAAGCCGGGTGGGCAGCATTTTTCACTCGAAGTCTTGAAAAAGGAGATCAACTTGAAAATAGCGACAATTACCGAAGATGGCAAGACCATCAGTCAGCATTTTGGCCGGGCGCCTTATTATCTTGTATTGACCATCGAAGAAGGCAAGGTGGTCAACAAGGAAATGCGCAATAAAATGGGCCACAATCACTTTCACGATGTGCAGCATGCCGAAGAGTCAAACGCTGCCGGCCATGGTATGGATTCCGTTTCACACAACAAGCACATCAGCATGGCCGAAGCCATCTCAGATTGCAAAGCCTTGCTGTGTGGCGGCATGGGCATGGGCGCCTACGAAAGCATGCGCCAGCTAAACATCCAGCCCGTTGTGACCGATATCCGTGATATTGATGAAGCCGCGCAGGCCTTTATTGACGGCAAGTTGGTTGATCATACCGAATTGTTACATTAATCCTGGATGAGACATGAGACTGATTATTTCTGCACAAGAGCCTTCACCTGATGGCCCCGTAGACCGCCGCTTTGGGCGCTCTTCTTGGCTGGTCAGCGTGGATTCTGAAACCGGAAAATGGAAAGCTTTTGAAAACCCGGGCGCTTCTCAATCCGGAGGGGCAGGGGTCGCCGCCGCCCAATTCGTCATCGACCAGAAAGCAGAGGTCGTCATCAGCGGCGATTTTGGCCCGCATGCGGCCGGTGCCTTCCGGGTGGCCGGCATTAAGATGCGGCTTTTTATTGAAGAGGTCACTTCTGTTCAGAGTGCAGTGACTTTATGGTCTGAGGAAAAATTGCTGGTTTTTCATTAAGTAGAATGTAAGGAGTCTAAAGTGCGCATTGCGATAGCCAGCGGAAAAGGTGGTACGGGCAAGACCACCGTTGCTGCGGCGCTTGCCGTTGGGTTGGCGCACTCTTGCAAGTTGCGCTACATTGATTGCGATGTTGAAGAGCCCAACGGGCACCTGTTCTTGAAACCCGACCTGACCGTAAAAGCCGATGCGGCCATCCAGATTCCGAAAATTCAAACTGAAAAATGTACCGCCTGCGGAAAGTGTGTGGAAGTCTGCCAGTATCACGCCCTGGCCAAAATTGGCGAGCAGATATTGGTCTTCCCGCAGCTCTGCCACGGCTGTGGAAGCTGCACCTGGAACTGCCCCGAAGGTGCCATTCTTGAAGTGCCAAATAATATAGGTATCTTGGAACAGGGGTTTGCACCAGAGGGCATCCAATTCTTTCGAGGCATGTTGACCGTCAGCGAACCCATGCCTACTCCGTTGATCCGGCAGTTGAAGAAATGGCTGCCGCGCTCGGCGGATTCCATTGATCTTTTCGACTCGCCGCCGGGAGCTTCCTGCTCGGTGGTTGAGACCCTGCGCGGTGCTGATTTTGTGATTCTGGTAACAGAACCCACCCCCTTTGGACTGCATGACCTGCGTCAGATAGTCAGCATCCTGAGAGAGATGAAGATCCCTGCCGGAGTCATCATCAACAGGGTGGGCAAAGAAGGAAGCACCCTTATTGAAAAGTATTGTGAAGAAGAAGGCCTCAAGATCCTTTACCGAATTCCTTTTGAACGAAAAATTGCAGAGGGTATTGCCAGAGGGCAGCACCTCTTGCAGATCCATCCAGAATTCCTGGACGACCTTGAAACAATGATGGATCATATTAAAAAGGAGTGCGACTAAAATGCCGCAGCTTGTGAAAGGTGGTAAATGGGTGTTTGCCTGGACGGTCGTTGGCGGTGACCTCGATCTGTTGATCCCGCCGGAAGCGTTTCAGGAATACGGCTTTCAGACAAAAGATCCGGTGGTATTTCTGCGCGGCAGCCGCAGTTCCGGGGGGGTGATCATCGGAAGACGCGCCAAAGTGCTCGACTCCGTGGTAAAAGGCCGCGTGGTCGCGGAAGGCGAGATCGGTGAAAGAGGCCTTGTTCGACTGCCGGCGCTTCTGGGCGTGCAGGCCGGAGAGAAGCTGCTCGCCGTGCGCGGCAGCGGCCTGGCCTTGAGTTTTCTTCGCTTTGGGCGCATCTATGCAGAAGCATTGCGCCATCCGGAGCTTGAGGTGATGAAACCATGAAGCAAATTGTGGTATTAAGCGGCAAAGGGGGGACGGGCAAGACCAGTGTCAGTGCGGCGCTGGCTCATCTTGCTTCAGGGGTAACTGAACTGCCGCTGCCGGTTCTGGCAGACGCGGATGTGGATGCGGCGAACCTGAGCCTGTTGGTGCAGCCCGAAATTGGCCCCGCTAACGAATTTTGGGGTGGTTCGCTGGCCGAGATCGATCCGGATTTGTGCGTTAATTGCGGCGACTGCGAATCGGTTTGCCGCTACGACGCGGTGTTGCCAGACTCTTCCGGGCTGCTGGTCTATCGGGTAGACCCCATTGCCTGTGACGGCTGCGCCGCCTGTGTTTATGCCTGTCCCCAGGGTGCGATCCGCATGCAGAAGCAACAGGAAGGCCTTTGGTTTCACTCACAGAGTTCCAGCGGCGATTTATTCCACGCCGAATTATTCCCCGGCCGTGAGAATTCGGGTAAGCTGGTCACGCTGGTAAAACAGCAGGCGCGCCTTTTTGCCGAAGAAAACGACCGCGATGTGGTCATTATCGATGGACCTCCCGGCATTGGCTGCCCGGTCATCTCCGCCTGTACGGGGGTGGATCTCGGCTTGGTGGTAACGGAACCGGGGTTATCCGGACTGCACGATCTGACGCGCATATTGCAGACCCTTGCCCATTTCAAAATACCGGCCGTGATCTGCATCAATAAGGCGGATATTTATCCGGAGGGGGCCAGTGAAATTTTGTTTTTCGCGGCCGAACAAGACATCGAAGTGATTGGCGAGATTCCCTTTGACGAAAGCATGTCTCAGGCCGTTTTGAATGGCAAACCGGTCACCGCCTTGTATCCTGAATCCGGAGCGGCGCGCGCCCTTTGGAAGGTTTATAAAAGGTCAAAGGAAATCCTTCAGTCAGGAGACGGCAATGGAAGCTGATGCGCTGTTGAATACGGTTACCGAAAAATTATCGGCCGTGATCGACCCGGAAACCGGCGTGGACGTCATGCGTATGAAGCTCGTACAAGAGATCTCCATCGATGAGAACCGGCGCATCGCCTACAAATTCCGCCCTTCTTCTCCGCTTTGCCCGATTGCCATTCCGTTGGTGATGGATATCATCCATGCCATTCGCGAAGTTCACGAGATTTCAGGCCAGGACGTGACCGTTGTGGATTACGTCCAGGCGGAAGAGTTGAACCAGATGCTGAAATCGGTTTTGGGGTAGGCATGAGAGTTACTTGCGTGGTGGATAATCAAGTCATCGCTGGCGCTGGTTTACAGCCTGAACACGGCCTGTCTTTCTGGATCGAGACAGAGAACGGTTCCCTGTTGTTTGATACGGGGCAGACGGCTGCGGTGCTGACGCACAACCTTGCCGCCCTGGGAATTTCCCCCAGGCAGGTCAAGCTCCTGGCGCTCAGCCACGCTCATTACGATCACACGGGCGGCATTCAGGCCCTGCTTGCCGAGACCCGTCCGAAGATCTATGCCACCGCGCAGCTTTTCACACCGCGCTACGCGCTGCGGAATGGTGAATATCAGTCCATCGGGTTGGACATCTCCCAAGATCAACTGTCAGAGTTGGCGGAATTGAAGCTTTCTGATGAACCGTTCGAAATCCTTCCGGGGTTATGGACTACCGGCGTGATCACGCAGCGTGATGAACCCATGGGTCGCAACAGGAACCATTTCATCCGGGCAGAAAACGTCTGGATTGCGGACCCTTATCTGGATGACATGTCACTGGTCATGGAAACGGAAAAAGGGCTTGTGTTGATCTGTGGCTGCTGCCACGCCGGCTTGTTGAATACACTCGCTCACGTCAGGCGCTATTTCTCCTCCCCGATAAAAGCAATTCTGGGCGGTGTACACCTTAAACCGGCAGAAGATGAGATAATAGACCGCGTTATTAATAGATTGAACAAGGATTATATAGAGAGCAAGTATTTTCTCAATCATTGTACTGGCGACAAGGCTTTGTTAAAATTCTCAGAGGCCTTCACCGGACGGGTATTTCCTTGCCCTGCCGGCGCCCGCCTGGATTTTTAAAAGTACTAAAGTATTATAAAAAAGCAAGTTTTCTGATAGTAGACTTGCTGGCACTCAATAGGACTGGAAAAGAATAAAAAAACTGAACCTTGAACAGGAATGACACATGGAAAAAATACTTTTTGATATTCAATCGGATACGCTGGCTTTCATCGTCCTGATCGGCTTGGTCGTGGAATTGGTTCTCGCATTTGTTAATTTCTTCAATCAGGAAAAGCTTTCTGCCCATTCGAAAAGGATTGCGATATTACCGATTGTATTCATCCTCCTTGGATTCCCGGTCTTGGTCGATCTGGTTCGAGTGGGTGGATTTGGTACAGTTTTTTCGATCCTGATCATGGCGATCCTTTTATGGAATCTCTACGTCATCATTGTGCAGTTGAAAAAGCAACAATTTCTCTCTTATGTTGAAAACGGCAGCACGCTGACCTTCCCCACCTTGATCGTCGGCGGATTGTTGACAGCCGGCTACCTGACCTACGTGGAGGTCACAGCCAGTAAAGCCATTTGTGGGATAGATTTTCCGGGCTGCGGAACCGTGCAGTCGAGTTCTTATGCCATGCTGCTGGGATTTATGCCTGTGGCGCTGCTTGGGCTGCTTGGATACCTGGTTATTGTGATCACCTGGCTTTTTAATCAATCAAAGCAGGAACGCATTAAACCCTTCACGAGTTACATGCAGTGGGGATTGTGCCTGTTCGGCGTGATTTTCTCCATCTATCTGACCTGCCTTGAAGTATTTGTCTTGCGCGCAACCTGTTCCTGGTGTATCACCTCGGCGGTTTTGATGGGGGTACTGCTCTGGCTGTCCACCCCTCCGGCTGCCGAGGCCTGGCATAAACGGCAGCAAGAGCTCGAAGATGCTGAAGAGGATGATGATTAGGAGGCAGATTGTACGTTTTTGGGCCAGTGCCATCCAGACGTCTTGGTTCCAGCCTTGGGATCAATCATATTCCTCCCAAGCACTGTCCATACTCTTGTGTGTACTGCCAGGTGGGCCGCACTTCGCAATTAACGCTTAAGCGCGTCCCCTTTTTTTCCACAGAGGAAATCCTTTCACAGGTCGAAAAGCGCCTGGAGGAATGCGGCCGTAGTAATATTCAGGTAGATTACCTTTCTTTGGTGCCTGATGGTGAACCCGCCCTGGACATTCATCTGGATGCACTCATCCACGGACTCAAGCAATTCTCGCTCCCCGTGGCGGTGATCTCCAACGCGGCCCTGATTACTGAATCGGATGTTCAAGCCGCCTTGCTGCAAGCGGATTGGGTGTCACTCAAAATGGACGCTGTACGTGCGGAGGAATGGAAATCGGTCAACCGTCCTCACCGCAAACTGGATCTGAACGCCATCCTTGACTCGGCGCTGAGCTTTTCAAAACGATTTCGCGGCACGCTGGTTACCGAAACCATGCTGGTGTCAGGCGTCAACGATTACCTCAAATCCATCGAACAACTTTCGATCTATCTGGGTAACCTGCACCCTCAGCGCGCGTATTTGTCGATCCCCGTGCGGCCTCCTGCAGAAGACTGGGTAAAACCGCCCAGCGATGAACGCCTGGCCGTACTGATCGAATTCCTGCAGGGAAAGCATAATTTTGCGCTGCCTCTCTTTGAGAACGAGCAGCAGGGATTCCTCTCGACCGACGACCTGCAAAGCAACATCCTTGAGATTACGGCTGTGCATCCCATCCGGGAATCCGCTTTGCAAAACATGGTCTCGCAATCAGGCAGCAGTTGGGATCTGGTTGAAAAAATGCTGAAAGAAGGCAGTCTTTTACGGATTCTATATGCCGGAGAAGCTTTTTATAAAAAGAACACCAAATATGGCCATCCTTTGAACTGAATAACACGGAGAGAAAATGAATATTCTGGATGAAATCTTGTCGTCATTGCCCGAATCGTCCATACCCGTCCGTAAGGTCATTATCGGCGTGCATTGGACGCTTGTTTGCAGCAAGCACGCCGGTCTGGGATCGACCCTGGTAAACTGCGGTCCCCACGGGCATTCTCACATGCAGGAAGTCGGGACTCTGCTTTCGAAAAGCGCCCAGGAGTTGGCAGGCTGGATCAAATCGGACAATCTGCTTGAAGCCTCGGTCGGCATCGCCGCCATTAATTCACTGTTGGATGTTAATGAGAGTGAACTGGTTGAGATCAACGCGGCGGAGGTGCTTGCGCGCAGGGCGGAACACAAGAACCTGACCGTTGTCGGGCACTTCCCCTTTGTCGAAAAGATCAAAGGCAAAACCAATAACTGCTGGGTGATCGAAAAGAATCCTTATGGCGACGACTTCCCGGAAGAGGCGGCTTCGCAATACATCCCGCAATCGGACGTGGTTGCCATTACCGGCACCTCGCTGATCAACCACACCATCGAATCCCTCCTTTCGCTTTGCAAACCTGAAGCAACCCTTATGTTACTGGGCCCTTCCACCCCGCTCACCCCGGTGCTGCTCTCCAGGGGTGTCACCTACCTGTCGGGGTCTCGCGTGATAGATGAAGAAGTCGCGGCGCTGACCATCCAGCAGGGTGCGTCCTTCCCGCAAGTAAAAGGGGTCAGGGTGGTTACCATGTCTTCAGAGAAATGACGCGCTGATGATTAAACTGGAACCCATCGGCATTATTCATACACCCATTCTTAAAAAGGAAGACTCTCCCATTCAGTCCGCGCGGTCTGACCTGCACGGAACCGTTGAAGTCTTCCCTGAGTACGAGCAGGGACTGCAAGGCATCGAGGACTTTTCTCACCTTTATCTTATATATGCCTTTGACCGGTCAACCGGTCCGCTCTCACTAATGGTCAAACCGTTTTTGGATGACCAGCAAAGAGGACTGTTCACCACCCGTTATCCCCGCCGGCCCAACCCGATAGGACTGTCGGTGGTGCGCGTGGTATCGCGTGAGGGCAACCGCATCCTGTTCCAGGGAGCTGACATGCTTGACGAGACCCCATTGTTGGATATCAAACCCTACATTGCGGATTTTGACGTTTTCGAAGTGGACAAAACCGGCTGGTATCAGCAGCGCACAAAAAAATAAATACCGGAACGGAGCATAATGAACCCTGCAGCGCCCAATCAACCCGATGCCTCTTCAGAGAAATTCCAAAACCATATTGGTAAAACCATTGTTGTAGCTGGGGGCAAGGGGGGCGTTGGAAAGACCTTTATTACCGGTTTGCTGGCCTGTTTGCTTAATGCCAGAGGTTGCCGGGTCGGCATCCTGGATGCGGATTTCGCCGCCTCCTGCGTCCCCGCTTATTTTGGCGTTTCCGGTCCGGTCAGCCGTGGAGAATACAGCTTCATCCCTCCCCTCAGCCGAACGGGCATCAAGATCATTTCTGCGGACTTCTTCTTAAACGTGGCCGATCAAAAGATCGTATGGAAGGAATCATTGATCGGCAACGTGGTCAAGGAATTGTGGTACGAGATGGAATGGGGAAAGCTTGACTTTTTGCTGGTGGATATTCCTCCCGCCAACTCTGAGGCGGCCGTGACGATCTTGCAAACGCTGCCGGTTTCTGGCGCCCTCATGGTGACCATGCCGCAGGGAATTTCGCGGCGCATGCTCGATGGGTCGATAAAACTCTTCCAACGCATGAACGTGCCCATCCTCGGACTGGTGGAAAACATGTCCTCTCTGGTAAATCCTGAGACCGGGCAAAAGGAGGAACTCTTTCAAGATATGAATGGGAAGTCATTATCTGAAAATTTGTCTGTCCAATTATTGGCAAGCCTGACGTTTGATCCGCAAATTTGCCGGCTGTCTGACTCGGGCAGCCTCGAAAACCTTCCATTGGATCGCTATGGCGACTTCACCGATTCTTTCTTGAACGCGGCGGCCGTTGTTGAAGAAAGAATCACCGTTCGTGAAGACCAATTACAGAAAAGTCCGCCGCAAGAAGAAGCTGGCACAGCCGAAGTTCTTCAATCAGATTCTGAAGCAGAGCAGGCAGCATCACCCGGACCACAACATCAGCAGTATTTATCTGATACGGTGCTTCATTTGATCAAATGCAAAGAGAATGTCGGCGTACTTGACCGGCCTGATGGCCAGGGATTGTTCACCGGCAGTTGTGGAGACCGCATGCAGATTGACTTGCGGGTCATTTCAGGCAGGATTTTGGACGCTCGTTTTATGGCGGACGGATGCGGAGTAACCTATGCCTGTGGAACAATGATTACGAAGATGGCTTTTGCGCGAAAATTGGTAGATGCTGACCGCATCACTCCACAAGAGGTCATCGAAGCATTGGATGGACTGCCGGATGACCACTTGCATTGCGCCGAGTTGGCAGTGATGACCCTGCGTGAAGCGGTGATTGACGCGATCGAAGGTCATCGCAACCGGGCTGATTGACGGCTTGAACGTCGTTATCAACAGTTACCCTTTGTTAGAACAATCTGGTTTTCAATTTGTATTTCAAAAGAATGGAATTTTTCATATCGCTGTGATAGGTCAGATTTCTTGCCAGATACGATTCGGGCATTGAAAACCTTCTTTATTGATCCAAAAATCCCAATGATTAAAAAACTCTAACCCAAAATTTAATTCAGACTACTTGTGTATGAATATATACTAATGTAAACTAATTAAAGCGAAGAGTCTGTTTTAGTAATATTTTGGATAGTTTTCTTTCTTGAAAGCCGTTTTATGTTATTTGAAGCTTTCGTCGAGAATTTAATCAGGGTTTGGCAAACATTGGCAAAGGCGCTTTTTTAATAACGGTAATTGGATGAACAATAAAAAAAACCTGCACGCTCAGACACAAAATGGCCAGGAAGCGACTCGAGGCCTTTCCTACATGCAATTGGTTGAATCTGCATTGGAAGGGATTTGGGTCATTGATGAACATACCATTACCACTTACGTTAATAATAGCCTTTGCAAGTTGTTGGGGAATTCTCCTGATGAGATGCTGAATAAACCTTTTAGTGATTTTATTGCTCCTGATGAACGTCAAGATCATCAACAAAGAATGGACGCAAGGCGTGAAGGGGTGGAAGAAGTATACGAGCGATGTTTCATACGAAAAGACGGACAGGAAGTGTGGATGTCCGTTTCTGCCAAACCTGTCTTCTACGAGGATGGTTTATTTGCCGGGTCTTTTGCACATTTAACCAACATCACTGCGGCCAAAAAACGTGAACGGATGACTCGGGTGATTATGGCAACACTGGCAGACCTGGCCAAATTAACTGAAGTGGATCAGGTTTACCAGATGGTCGGATCTAAGACCCATGAAATTTTTCCTGATGCGATTGTTGGCCTGGTCTCTGTGGATGAAGTAGAAAAAAACTTAGACGTTACGCATCTATTTGGCATTGGAGAGACTTATCATGACCTGGTAAAGCGTTTTAACATCGATCCAACCAAGATCCATTTTCCATTAAAGGATGTACCACTGTACGAACTGGAGATCTTCCGCTCCGGCAAATTCCAGGCTTTTGAAGGAGGGTTATACCCCCTCTTAATGAAAAAAATCTCTAAGAGTAAGGCCAAAGTAGCGGAAAAAGAGCTTAAAATAAATTTCATCAACATGATGGGGTTTGTGTCAGAAGGGGATTTCTTTGGTGGAATCATTGTTGCGAGCCAATCAGATCTGTCAGCTTATTTAGTTGGCGTGGAATCCATCGTTTTTCAAGCGACGCAAGTGATCAAACGATTACATTCAGAAAGGATCACCAAATTAAGTGAAGACCGCTTGCAAAAAACCTTCGACGCGATTGAAGATGCCTACTGGGACTGGGATATTCCAAGCGGCAAGATTATCGTCAATGATAAATGGTATACCATGCTGGGATATGAGCCGGGTGAGTTCCCCGCAACTTACGATGAATTCATCAAACTGCTTCATCCAGACGACCTGCAAAACACAAACCTTCAGATCGAGGAATCGTTAAAAACCAGCAAAGAGAACTATTCTGTAGAATTCCGCTTAAAAATGAAATCAGGGGAGTTTAAGCACATTTTGTCGCGCGGCAAAATTATTACGACCGACGGATCTGGTTCCCCGATTCGGATGATCGGTACGCATGTAGACATTTCCGGTCAGAAACGGCTTGAAGAGGCTAAAGAATTATTCTATAAAACCCAAAGGAATCTTCTTCAAGTCACCAATCTTGATGAACTCTATCAATTGGTCGGCAACAGTCTGATCAAATTGGTGCCCGACAGTTATGCAGTGATTACGAACTATGATGAAAACACGAAATTGATCAAGATCGCCGGTTTTTTCGGGTTTGGCAAAGCGCTTGAAAAACTGATGAAACATTTCCGCTTGTCTTTTTCAAGCTTCGATGTCCGTATTGAGGATATTGAAGAAGACGTGCTTGATGTTTGGCAAAGCAATTCTTTGGTCCGTTATGAATATGGTCTTTATGGCCTTTTGACGAAAAAGATCCCCCAACCGGTTTGTCAATCTGCGGAACAGATGCTTAACATTCAAGAGATCTATGTCATGGGCTGCAGATGGAACCGGCAGGATTTCGGTGGATTTGTCCTTCTCCTTAAAAAGGGTATGGGTGAAAACAAGGAATATGTTGAGTCGTTGATCAACGACACAGCCATTGCGATCCAACGAATTCTAACCGAAGAGAAGTCACGCATATCCCAGGCGCGTTTCAGGAATATTTTTGAAAAAAGTCCGGTCGGTATTGTTACCATCGGGCCTGATCTAAAATTTATCAGCTCGAATGATGAATTCTGTAATTTTACAGGCTACCAGGAATCAGAAATTACTGGTCTCGGCATTAAAGATATTATCGATCCTGAATATATTAAGAATGATTTAAGCCAGATCAATGCCTTACTGGAAGGCAAGATCGGTGTTTTTGCTGCGGTCAGCCGGTTTATGCGTAAGAATGGCGAGACTGTGTGGGGAAGGATTCTGGTCAACAATGTTAGTGATTCGCTGGCAGGCGACTCTTATTTGTTGGCAATGATCACAGACATATCAAAGCAAATGATCGCGGATGAAGCAGTAAAAGAAAACCAGCGCTTCCTCGAACTTGTTTTGGATACGATTCCAAATTACGTTTTTGTTCGTGATATTGACGGTAGGTACCGCTTATCCAACAAAAGTTTTGCTGAAGCCATGGGAACAACCCCTGAAGAGATTGTTGGAAAATCTGATATCGATTTGGGCGATCGATACAAACTTGCAGAAGCCGTACATGAACAGGATAAGGAGATCCTCAAATCCGGCAAAGGTTGGATCAATCCGGATATGGAAATTTATTTTCCGAATATTGGTTCAAAACCAGTTTTGATGGAAAAACGCCCCTTACCGAATGCAGAGAATAAAAAACCGGCCGTATTGGGAGTGATCACCGATCTTTCTGAGCAGAAAAAGATCGAAAAGGCGTTGCAGGAGAGCGAAGAACGTTACCGCATATTGGTGGAGAGTTCACCTGAGGGCGTAATGCTCGTGCAGCAAGGAAAGTTCATTTATGCCAATAAGTCAGCCCTTAACTTGTTCGGCTATAAGGCGCCGCACGATTTGGTGGGCAAAGAAGTCCTCCAATTCATACATCCCGATTCCAGAAAAACAATGGTTGAAAAAATTTTTGAATCGGCAGAAAACTTTCCGCATTCTCTTGCAGAAATTAAAATTGTTCAACAGAATGGAAAAATTGGCGAGGTGGAAGCCGTTTCTACTCAGGTAATCATTAATTCTGAACCCACCACCCTGTTTTTTGCTCAGGATATCACCGATCGAAAATTGGCTGAAAAGCAGATCAAACAAAGAACTGAAGATTTGATCCTCTTAAAGAAATTGAACGATTCGGTAAACCGCGGTGATCCCCTGCAAAAAAGCCTTGCGAATTTGGAGGAAGATACTAAAAAAATCTTTTCGTCCTGGGGAGCTTCCATATACACTCTAAGTTCTGACAAGAAGTTTTTGGAATTACAGAGTTATCAGTTAAAAACAGAAATTATCCCTTGGATCGAGGAACGTATTGGAAGAAAGATTCCTCCAGTAAAGATCAAACTGGATTCCAATAGTATTTACAACAAGATACTGACAAATAAAAAATTTACAGTGATTGATGACCGCGAAACCATCATTCAGTTGATGAATGAGTTTACAGACATTAAATTGATAAAACGCGTCATCCCTGCGATTTTCAAAAAATTGGATATTCATAGCGTAATATCTATCCCGATCATTTCGAATGATGAAAGCGTCGGATTACTTGAACTTTCAAGCGATGAGCCTTTCAAAGAAGATGATTTGAACCGGCTTGAACTGATTTCTTCCGAATTGGGCTCCATTCTAAGGAGGAAACAGGCAGAATCTGCTCTTAAAGACAGCGAAGAGAATTTCAGGCAGATTGTCGAGCGCTCCAACGATATCTTTTTACGTGAAGATTTTAGAACACTACGGATCGAATACATCAGCCCGATCGTTAACACGTTGCTGGGGTATGACGTGCAGAATATGATTGGAATGGAACTCGATTCGATCATTAAATACATACACCCTGACGATCTACACAAATTTGAGGGATTAAGAGAAAACCTACTTAAGAATTGGCGTGAAGGTGACAGAAATTATTCATTGGAATACCGATTAAAGAACATACAAGGTGATTTTAAGTGGTTTGTCGGTAATTATTCCTTATTAATGGATGATTCAGGTAAACCGAAGACCATAATGTGCACGTTGGTTGATATCACGGAACGCAAATACAATGAGTTAACTTTACAATTCAGACTCAAATTAATGCAGCTTTCTTCTAAATTGACCATGCAGGAACTCTTGCACGCCATCCTTGATGAAATGGAAGTGATCACTGATAGCCGTTTTGGTTTTTATTACGTCCTGGATGAGAACGAAAAAAATATTGAACAGCATGTCTGGTCGGTTGAAAAAGCACACTTGCCGGGCAATGGCATCGACCTGGATCAAGAAAGTAGTGATTTTTATGGAAATACATGGCGGGAATGCTTGAAACAACGCAGACCGTTGATCTATAACGATGCGGAGGCATTTCCGAAAGGGATGAACACGGCAGAAATGCCGTTCTCGATCAGGCGGGAGTTAATTGTTCCAGTGGTCCGTGACGACAAGTTCGTATCAATTTTAGGGATCGGCAACAAAGAAACTTCATATTCATTGAATGATCTGACCATGGTATCCAAACTGGCAGACCTGGCTTGGGATATTGTGGAGAACAAGAAAATCGAAACCGAATTGCAGGAAAGCGAAGCCATCTTTAACGCGTTCATGGAAAACAGCCCCGTATATATCTTCTTTAAAGATAAAGAGATCCGATCAATAAATTTAAGCCGCAATTATGAACAATTATTAAAAAGACCGCTCGACCAGCTCCTTTATAAAACAATGGACGAAGTTTTTCCTTCTGCATTGGCGAAAAGCATGATTGAGGATGACAGATCTGTTCTTGAAAACGCAAAACCAAAAATTGTTGATGAAGAATTTAACGGTAGATACTTTACGACCATCAAATTCCCGATTTTTATTGATGGTTCTCCTGAGTTTGTTGCCGGTTTTACGATCGATAATACAGAAAGAGTACTTTCAGAAAAAAAACTGGCTGAAAGCGAAGAGATGTATCGTTTGATCTCTTCTGTGGTTTCGGATTATCTCTTCTCGACCAGAATGACGGAAGAAAATGAATTGGACCTGCAATGGGTGGCCGGCGCGTTTGAATCCATTACCGGGTATACACTGCCTGAATACAAAGCCATGGGGGGATGGCGTAAAGCTGTTTACGCTGAAGATAAGGCGATCGACGACCGGGACATGCAGAACTTAATGCAAAATAAAAAAGTGATCACTGAGATCCGCACGATCAAAAAGGACGGAAGTCTCTGTTGGGTAAGGACCTATTCTCAACCGATCTGGGATGAAAAAAATAACTGTTTGATCGGCATAAATGGCGCCGTGCAGGATATTACGGAGCGCAAGAAGGCTGAAGAAGAGATCCAGAAAAGTGCCAGAGAATTTAAAACGCTCTACGATACAGCCAAAGACTTTTCATTGCATCGTGATCCTTATATGATCCTCCAGACGATCTGTGACAGAGCCTGCGCTCTTTTTGGTGTCGCAAACGCTTTTGTTTATATTTATAACCCCGAAACAAAAGAGCTGGAATTAAAGTTCAATAAAACTTCACCAGATTCATTGGGCAGAAAGATAAAATTGGGAGAAGGGATTTCCGGGGTTGTCGCAGAAAAAAAAGTTCCATTATTTGCAAATGATTACACCCAGTGGCCCGGCAGGCTAGCCGAACCTGATTATGCGCAAATTGCGGCTATTCTGTGCGTGCCGCTGATTTATGCCGGCCAGCTTATCGGTGTGTTGGGGATAAACGAAGACAGGCCCAGTGACATAGAATTTACTGAGGAAGATGCCCATTTCCTTTCGCTCTTTGCCTCCCAGGCGGCGGCGGCGTTATATAGCGCCGATCTTTTTGAACAACTGCGCCTGAACGCTTCCGACCTTGAAAGAAGGGTTGATGAAAGGACCGCGGAATTGAGGTCGAAAAACAAGGAGCTCGAAACTTTCACATACACAGTTTCTCATGATCTTAAGGCTCCTTTACGCGGTATTTCCGGTTATTCGTCTCTTTTGATGGAAGACTATGCTGATCGATTGGATAATGAAGGCAGGCGGTACCTCAATAATTTGATAGGGTCCACTGAACGAATGGAGTTGTTAATTGAAGACTTGCTCACCTATTCGCGCGTCGAAAGACGTGAGATCAAGAAAACAATCATTGATCTTGAGGATATGATCGGGAAAATCCTTGATGAATATCAATCGGAAATCGGTTCCGGAAAACTGCATTTTGATCTGCAAATTGAGCATGGAAAATTATTTACAGACCGTGATGCATTATTGCAGGCATTACGGAATATAATTGATAATGCGGTTAAGTTTACCAAGGATTGTGATCACCCTGAGATCATCATCCGCAGTGACAAGGTGGATAATACATGCTTGATTTCAGTTCAAGATAACGGAATTGGATTTGAAATGAAGTATTACGACAAGATTTTTGAAATTTTCCAACGCCTGCATCTTGCAGAGGATTATCCTGGGACGGGGGTCGGCCTGGCAGTAGTACGAAAAGCGATCGAAAGACTGGGTGGAAGAATTTGGGCAGTCAGTGAATCTGGAGAAGGGTCAACATTCTTTTTGGAATTTCCATTATGAGAAACGACTCTGAAACAGCCGCAATTTTGTTGGTGGATGATAATCAGGTGGATATTGATCTCACATTGATGGCTTTTTCACGCATTAACTTTACAAAGCCTGTTCAGATTGCGAGAGATGGCGCAGAAACGTTGGAGATTATCCGGTCTTGGGATGATAAAAGGTCGTCCACGCCAAAACTTATCCTGCTCGATATTAATATTCCCAAAATTAACGGGTTGGAAGTATTGAAGGAATTAAAAGAATCTGACAAAACCAAATCCATCCCGGTTGTAATGCTGACCTCTTCAAACAATGATGCGGACATCAACAAAGCCTATGAGTTCGGAGCCAATTCTTATTTAATTAAACCCATTGATTTTGACAAGTTCATTCTCTTAACAAGAGTGATCTGTGATTATTGGATTCAGCTTAATGTTAAACCGGAGGAGAAGTTATGAGAATTCTCTACATAGAGGATAATCCACTGGATGCCGACCTTGTGCGAATCACTTTGAAAAAGTGTGGCAATGAATTCGATTTCGAATGGGCAAATGGTGTTGAAGCAGGCCTTGCCAGGTTAAAAGCTGATTCACCAAGCAAATATGACCTCGTTTTAACGGACATGCATCTAGTGGACGGGACCGGATTGACCGTTCTTACAGAAATACGTAAAGCTGAAATTCCTGTTGCCGTCGTGATGGTTACCGGTCAGGGCGACGAAGATACGGCGATTGCTTCATTAAAAACAGGGGCTACCGATTACATTGTAAAGCGGCAGAATTACTTAAAAGAACTGCCGGATACCTTGAGGAATGCCTTAAAAGTATTCAGCGAGTCAACGGAAACTCATCATGAAGAGATCCATGTATTGTACGGTGAGCATAACACCACCGATATTGACCTGACCACGCGGTTCTTAAAGACACATGCGCCGCAAATTGACATGGAGGTCGCCTCCACCGCAGAGGAATTGCTAAAAAAAATTTCTGCGTCAGAAGAAACAAATGAATTTGATGTTTTCTTGATCGATTATCACTTGCCGGGTCTGGGGATTATCAATCTTATTAAAAAAATTCGCGAGAAAAATTCAAAAACGCCGATCATCGTTATAACCGGTTTGGGTAGTGAAGAAGCCGCGGTGGAAATACTCAAAATGGGGAACACCGATTACGTTGTAAAAACAAGCGGCTATTTAATGCGGCTTCCTGTTATTTTTGAGAATGCACATAATTTATTGATGCTTCAAAAGGAAAAAGAAGCTCTGCATATCAGCGAAAAACGCTTCAGATTATTGGCTGATAATGCCATCGATGTCATTTTCCGTATAAAAATAAGCACGCCAAATGAAATCGAATATATCAGTCCCGCCGTGGAAGGTGTTACCGGTTATTCTCTTGAGGAGCTTTACTCGGATCCACTACTCCTGATCCAACACTCTTCCTTTAATACTCATCTGGATGATCTAAAACAATTGATTGATAAAGTAAATGATCCAATGTTTAACCTGCCTTTTGAACGCAAGGACGGAAAAAAGATCTGGATCGAATTGCGCTGCAACGTTCTTCGTGATGGCCAGGGAAATCCTGAGTATATTGAAGGGATTGGGCGGGATATTACTCAGCGGATAGCGGCTGACCAACAGTTGCATGAGCAAATGGAACGCATCAATGCCTTGCACCAAATTGATAAAGCCATCACGTCCTCTTTTGACCTGCGTGTAACTTATCAAGTCCTGCTGGATCAACTCAGACAGGTCCTGCATGTGGATGCTGCAGCGATCATTCAATTTGAGTCCGACCTGATCCAATATCAGTTTCTGACCGGGCTTGGCTTTAAAACGCTTGAACCTTCACTGCGGACGGCATTGCGTCATTCGCCCTTGCCTTCCGAAGCGATCGCGTCAAAGAAAACCACCCAGATCAATTTGGAGGGGGGGCAGGTTTTTTCTCCCGCACTGACTGAGATTTTGGGTTCGGAGAAATTCGTAAAATACATCGCCACGCCAATGGTGATCAAAGGGCAGATCAAGGGTGTACTCGAGGTCTATAACAAATCCAGGTTCGAACCGACCCGCGAATGGATCAGTTTTCTGGAGGCATTGGCTCAACAGGCGGCTATTGCATTGGATAATTCACAAAACTTCCTTGAACTGCAGAAGTCGCAATCGGTTTTATTGCAGGCTTATGATGACACACTGATGGGCTGGGCTAACTTTTTGGATCTGCGCGACAAGGAAACTGAAGGTCATACTGTCAGAGTGCTCGAACGGACCATGAAAGCCGCACAGCGGCTTGGAGTCCGTGAAGAAGATATGGAACATTTGCGCCGTGGAGTCCTGCTTCACGACATCGGCAAGGTTGGCGTTCCGGATTATATCCTCAACAAACCGGGTCCATTGACCGATGAGGAATGGGTCATCATGAAAAAACACCCTGATTATGCCTATCAGATGCTGTCGCCGATCGGATTCCTTCGTCCTGCTCTCGATGTGCCTTATTGTCACCACGAGAGATGGGACGGAACGGGATATCCGAGAGGCTTGAAAGGGAAAGAGATTCCTTTTGTGGCAAGGATTTTTACCGTCTTTGATGTATACGACGCGATCACCAATGAGCGCATTTACAACAAAGCGCAATCAAAAGAGGAAGCCGTTGATTACTTGCGTGCGAACGCGGGCATCATCTTTGATCCGGATGTGCTGGATGTTTGCATAGAAGTGATCAAAGAAAAATGATCCTTGCTCTTTCAGCAGCTTGAAATGGATCCTAAGCTTTGTTTTTGCTTTTGTCGATTTTCTTGGCTTTTGAATACTGCAGGATTCCCTGGACCAACTGCATCAGCCCAAAGGCTGCCACGGCCATGATCAGAAAATCCATATTGCCGGTGCTGCGGCTTTGGCTGATCGTAAAGATATAGAGTCCGGCGCTGACAAGGATAAAAATACCTCCGGTCACCAATAACTTTCTGGCGCCTTCAATCGTCGCCTGCTGATACAGGCGGATTCTGGCTCCGCCTTTTACATATCCCTCGAGACCGTCTTCATCGATCACTTTTACCCATCCCTTGTCGCCGTCTTCTTCGATTGCCACGGCCGTCAGGATCGAATTCTTGGGGTAACTCTTGATCACCTTGCTTTCATCGCTGGGGCTTTCGTACATATCCAGCGCGGCAGTGATCGTTTGGATCTGCTTGATGGTAAAGATCCTCGTTTCTCCGGTCATGTAACCGACCTGCCCGCCGGCAAGTGTGACCTGAACCCAGACTTCACGATTCTTTCTTGATACTTTCCCCAGGTCGAACTCGGTTCCCTTTTTTAATGTCGCAATGGAGATGGTTTCATGGCTGGGTTCTGCATAGAGTTTCACTTCATCGTCAACAAGTCTGGCTTTCATTTTCTTCCTCACACTTTCTGACTGGTAGTCTTTTCAGATTCTGTTGGATTGGTTTCATAGCTCCAATTGTGAGCCTTTGCTGCTTCAATTGCCCAGCTTTCATTTTCCATATCGATTTCAAGAATTATTTCAGATGCGTCTTTCTCATTTTTTACAACGCGCGTGATGACCCCTGCGCGCGCGTGTGATTGAATTCCAGGGTAATTTTTTTCAAATTCTGTCAGCACACGGTTGTGATATTTTCTCTGACTTAACCAGCTTAATAATAACGCGATCACGCCGATGACCACGGGCAGCTGCCAGATTTGTTTGAGCGGCGCCAGCAGACCGGTTTCCGGAATGAATGGAGTGAGCAGTAAAAAGCCGAGGGCTGCCAGCAGGCCCCCCAGCATGCTTGTAGTGGAATGGAATTGAACGACCCTTGCCAGAGGTGACCCATCGCGGTCAAGCAGATCGGGATGCAGCAGGAAATCGGATTGATAACAGCTTTCGCAAATCGCAATTTTCAACCAGTAACTCCTGGAGAACTCGAACTTGTTGCTGTAGATCCTGTTCTTTTTCATGCCGACACGATACTTCAAATGATGAGATTCATAATGATCCGCAGGGGAGCTGTCGCAGCGAAAGCAGCGTCCTTCATTCTCAACGGTCAGCCTCCCATTTTTTAAGGAGCTGATTTCGCTGGCAGGGATTTTTATTTTTACAGACATGCAGAAGAGCCCTTCCAAATCAGGATTGATTGGGTCACGGCTTATTGTATCGTATTTTCCCCCTTGCAGGCGGATTGTCTGCTTGCGTTCTGAAATCCGTGGTGGTAAACGGGATCAGCTCCAGACAAACAAACGGTAATATCCGCTTGACGATAGCCGTCTGGTGGAATAACACGTGGAATTGTCGGATGCTCCGGTCTGCACATAAACGTTGATCATATCGCAGCTGATCGGTGAAGCCAGTACATTCCCGTTCTGCACAATTTCGACCGGCACCCATTCACTCGTCCCCGCGGAATCGGTGGCGTGATAGAGCCTGATCAAACGCGGACAGACGCCCAGTCCGTGAGATTTGGTGTAGACCGTATTCGGCGCGCAGGCAAACCAGCCTGAGTCATAGTCCGCAGTGGGCAGGGTGGAGGGGCTGAGATATCCCACCACGGAACCCAGGGCAGACCCGTTCCAGTAAGCCTGGCCGATCAGACGCTGGTCGGTGGTCTCGGAAGCGGACGTGTTGGCGGTAAGTGTAAAGGTGGTTGATCCGGCTGTGCGCACAGCGAAGATGTACCAGATGGCGGCAGGTCCGCTGATCAGACCAGCCGGCAGGTCCACGTGGGCGGCAGCCTGAATCATGAACCCGTTCACCATCAGCGTGGGCGGGTTTGACAGACTATACGGAACCCTGACACGGTTGTTGGCCAGGTATTCCAGCTTGACTCCGTTTGAAAACCGGGCAAGAAAAATATTCAGCGTTACCGCGTCGGCGTCAGCCTGGCCCAGATTGATTGCGTCTTTGCGCAGGTTATTGTAATGATCGGCCGCGGTGGGCTGTCCGGGCGTAACCGGTGAAGAGAGTGGATAAGTCATAGTATGCTCCGTGAATCGTGACTCGTAAACTGTGAACCGTTGAGAAAACGGTAATATTTCGAATATTTCGTGAATTTCGTGGTAAATCGCGCTTGGCGAGAAACTGAATTATCTCCAATATGCGCTTGACCAGGTCAGGCTGCCGTCCCAGACCGACAGGTTGATCAGATTCGGGTCCACCGGCGGCCAGTAAACGCCCGTGTTGTTGAACTGGCACTTGATCAGCGCGTAACCGGGCAGGTGGCGTTCATCCGC
>Ga0172371_10003408_pt1 | contig 24658 bp, 21 predicted proteins | sample Lak12m_FD_114543 | JGI IMG/M metagenome (GOLD analysis project Ga0172371, IMG submission 114543) | Freshwater microbial communities from Kabuno Bay, South-Kivu, Congo - kab_022012_12m | ecosystem: Environmental > Aquatic > Freshwater > Lake | place: Democratic Republic of the Congo: South-Kivu... | reverse complement strand
GGTTTTTGATACAGTAACTGTTTTTCAACACTCTCATGATATAGATATTTGACTAAGTCTGGCAGGCGTGCTATTATCGATATGAACTTATTGTTTTTTATTTGGAAAGGAGCAATTATTCCATGAGCGCAAATTTTATTGCCCGCATTGTCGGGATGGTTTTTTTTGCCATTATTGGGGGAATTTATGGTTATAGACTTGGAATTTTAACCGAAGATCAAACGGTGTTGTATACCAGTTCAATTGTGTTAATAGGGGCATTGGTTGGATTGGTTTTGACCCCTTATTTCTCAACCATCCCGATGCGATCCATTCGCAATAAATTGACCCGGCTTTCGGCTGAGTCTTTGCTGGCCAGCCTGGCCGGGTTGATCGCTGGTTTGCTGATCGCGGCTCTACTGGCGTTTCCTTTATCGTTACTTCCCGCTCCTTTTGGAGAGACCTTGCCGTTTGTAGGAGTGGTTATCTTTGTATATTTCGGAATAACTTTGTTTTCCATGCGCCAGAACGATATCAGCAATTTTATCGGGGGGTTGGGTTCAAAAAGGGATAGTGGCAGCTCTAGTGGCTGGCAGCAGGTCAATCGTACCATCTTGTTGGATACCAGCGTTATCATTGATGGGCGTGTGGCGGATATTGCCAGGACAGGCTTTCTTCCGGGTACATTGTTGATCCCGCGCTTTGTATTGAACGAACTCCAATATATCGCTGATTCATCTGATAGCCTTCGCCGTCAACGCGGACGCCGTGGAATGGAAGTCCTGGCTGAACTTCAAAAAGGGTCCACTGTGACAGTCCGTATTAGTGATATTGATGTGGATGGAGTCCGCGAAGTAGATGACAAATTGGTAATCCTGGCCCGCCAAATGAAATGCCCCATCCTCACAAATGACTACAACCTGAATCGAATTGCTGAATTGCAAGGTGTCACCATCCTGAACATAAATGAGCTGGCAAATTCTGTCAAATCCGTGGTTCTCCCGGGTGAAGTATTACTTCTCAATGTGATCCAAGAGGGTAAGGAATCGGGTCAGGGTGTAGGCTATATGGAAGATGGCACAATGGTTGTGGTGGAAAATGGTAACAAATTCCTGCACCAGGAGATCCATGTATCTGTAACGAAGGTGTTGCAAACCGCCGCAGGCAGGATGATCTTTGCCAAACCTGAAAGTAATTGATCCGGGAGATTTGCATGATCCGCCTTTATAATACACTTACCCACACAAAAGAAGAATTTAAATCGCTCGAGCCTGGATTGGTAAAACTATATGTATGCGGTCCGACCGTTTATAGTGATGCCCATGTCGGTCATGCCATGTCCGCATTGGTCTTTGATGTCATCCGCCGGTATTTTGAGTTTCGGGGCTACAAAGTGATCCATGTCATGAACTTTACTGACGTGGATGACAAGATCATCACCCGCGCAAACCAGATGAAAGTTGATCCGTTCGAACTGGCTGAAGGCTACATCCGTGATTTTCAGGACCATTTGAAGGATTTGAACATCCTGCCAGCAACAATTAACCCGCGCGCCACCCGAACGATGGATAAGATCCAGGCCATGATCCAGGGTCTGATCGAAAAGGGCTATGCCTATCCAGCCAGTAATGGGGATGTATATTTCCGGGTTACCAGAGATGATGATTATGGCAAGCTTTCAGGACGCAAACTGGATGATATGCAAGCCGGTTCCCGTATAGAAGTGGAAGAATTGAAAGAACACCCCATGGATTTTGCCCTCTGGAAATCCGCCAAACCGGGTGAACCTTCCTGGGTCAGTCCCTGGGGATCTGGACGTCCGGGTTGGCATATTGAGTGCTCTGCCATGAACCTTCATGAATTGGGTGAACAGATCGACATCCACGGTGGTGGCAACGATTTGATCTTTCCACATCATGAGAATGAGATTGCCCAATCTGAAAGTTTCACAAACAAGCCTTTTGCCCGCTTCTGGCTCCACAATGGAATGCTGCAACTGAGCGGTGAAAAAATGTCCAAATCCCTTGGCAACCTGATCACCATAACGGAATTCCTGAAGGATCATGATGGCGATGCAATGCGTATGTTGGTGTTGAATGGGAATTATCGTAGCCCGCTTTCCTTTACAGACGAAAGCATAGCAGCCGCCGAACAGGGTCTCAATCGCCTGCGCTCCTCCTTGAAGCCGGCAAGTCCTGAAGCTTCGGGTGCCCCTTCTGAAATGGAAAAAAACCTCGCCGATTTGGCTAAAGATACGCGCACAGCTTTTATAGGATCGATGGATGATGACATCAACACATCCGGTGCTTTGGGTAGCATTTTTGAACTGGTGCGCCAGGTTAATACTGCACGGGATGCGGGTGCAACGGATGTGCAACTCGGGCATGCCCAAGACACCCTGCGTGAATTGACTTCTGTGCTGGGCTTGCGCATGGAAAAAACCCGCACGGGGGGAGATGCCGATAAGTTTGTCGACTTATTGATCGAACTCCGTACCAACCTACGTAATCAAAATTTATGGGCACTTTCCGATCTGCTGCGTGACCGTCTCAAAGGACTTGGTGTCAGCATTGAGGATGGCAAATCTGGCACGTCCTGGAAATGGGATTAAATATTGCTTAACCTGGTTATATTCTTTTAGAGGAACGATTAAAAGATCGTTCCTCTTTCTTTTAATTTCAATCCTTTTAATAAATATATTTTTGAAATTTCACTTACTTCCGTCAATGGATCTTCTACCTGGTTTATAATCAGTTACATTAACAACATGGTCATTAATATACGAGCTGTTGCCCTTCTTCTTCGCTAATGAGGCGATCCCCATCGAATCTTAAAAATTATAAAAGGGGATTCAACCATCAATATATCCCGACGCATACGGAAAAAAAGCCCTGGAAACAACAATCATTCAGGAATTGACTTTGTTCTTGTCATGAATCAAATATTCGATATTACCGAATTACAATGGATACATTATTCGATTTGGCAATGGAAAAAATTCGATCAATACTTGGGTACAGAACGACAATTGAGTTAGAGTGAAGAGAAAATTATGAAAGAATTCATTTACGGTCGCAACCCGGTCTATGAGACCATTTTGGCAGATCGCCGCCAGCTTATCCAGTTATTATTGGCGGATGGAGCCCAGGAAAAAGGTCGCTTGGAAGAGATCCTGATCCTTGCCAGGAAGCATAATATCCATGTCTCCAAGGTCCCCCGGGTGCGTCTGGATAAATTCGGCAACAGCCACCAGGGGGTTGCCCTGGAAGTCAGCGAATATCCATATGCCACCCTTCGGGATATCCTCGATCGGGCAGATGAACGCCATCAAGCCTTGTTCGTTCTCATCCTTGATACCCTCCAAGACCCGCAGAATCTGGGCACCTTGATTCGCACCGCAGAATCGGTCGGTGTGCATGGGGTTGTCATACCGGGTCATCACGCTTCCGAAGTCACTCCCGCTGTCGTGTCTGCTTCGGCTGGTGCAAGTGAACACATGCTTGTCGTGCAGTCCAACCTGGCTCAAGCCATCTCTGAGATCAAACATGCCAATACCTGGGTGGTAGGGTTGGATGAAAGTCCTGATTCACTGCCTCTCGAAAAAGTGCGGTTGGATGGCGCCCTGGCAGTCGTGGTTGGAAGCGAAGGCGAGGGGTTGCGTCCCCTTGTTCGAAAACACTGCGATTTTCTGCTTCGCCTTCCCATGCAGGGGCAGATCGCATCCCTTAATGCTGCCGTAGCTGGATCGGTGGTCCTTTACCTGGCTTATATGGCGCGCCAGTTATAAAACCTTTTTCAAATGGAGGCAGATATGCCCGAAGCAACATTCCACTTTCCACGAGGCTTCCTTTGGGGTACCGCGACCGCTGCACACCAGGTGGAGGGCAATAATTCCAATAACAACTGGTGGAATTGGGAGCAGCAACCCGGTCGCATAAAGGATGGCCACAGATCTGCCTTGGCGTGTGATTGGTGGGCAGGTCGCTGGCAGGAGGACTTTGACCGTGCGGCTGAGGCAGGGCAAAATGCCCATCGTTTCTCAGTCGAATGGAGCCGGATCCAACCCACACCCGACATATGGGATGAATCTGCCCTGGAACAATATCGCCAGATGTTGCGAGGTCTACGGGATCGCAATATGCTGCCCCTCGTAAGTTTGCATCATTTCAGCGATCCTCTCTGGCTCACTGAGCAGAATGGTTGGGAAGAACCGGAAGTGGTAGCATTTTTTGAGAAATTTGTGCGCAAGACTGTGGAATCCCTGAAGGAATATGTAAGCCTTTGGTGCACCATCAACGAACCTAATGTCTACGTTATCGGCGGCTACATCAGTGGCGATTTTCCTCCCGGTCAAAAGAATATGAAACTGGCGATGAAGGTCATGGCCAACATGTTGCGTGGTCATGCGGCAGCCTACCGCACCATTCATGAGATCCAGCCTGAAGCCCGTGTGGGTTACGCCTTGCATTACAGGCCGGTTGTACCTGCCAAAACATGGTTCCCACTCGATCGACTGGCAGCCAATTTGCATTATCAGGGTATCAACATGGCTTTCCCCTCTGCTTTGTCAAACGGTATCATGCAATCAGTGATTGGTAATGTGCATATACCCGAAGCCAGGGGAACACAGGATTATCTCGGACTGAACTACTACAACACATTAACCGTAAAATTTGACTTGTTCAATCCGGGTCAATTATTTGGGCGTGCCTTTTATCCTGAAGGGACAGATCTGAGCGACTCAGGTTTTAATGCCAATACCCCCTCAGGTTTATTTGATACGGTCAAATGGGCGGTGCGTACCTACCCCGGTCTCCCGCTCATCATCACTGAGAACGGAATCGAATGTGCCGATGACCATATCCGCCCGCGCTACATCGCGGAACATGTCCACAAGCTATGGCGGGCGGTCAACTTCAATTGGCCTGTCAAGGGTTACTTCCACTGGTCATTGGTGGACAATTTTGAGTGGGAGCGTGGCTGGACCCAGCGCTTTGGCTTGTGGCAGCTCGACCCTGAAACCCAGGTGCGCACCAAACGCCCAAGTGCAGACCTGTATGCAGAGATCTGCAAGGAGAACGGGCTTTCAAGCCAGATGGTGCGGAAATATTGCCCTGAAGTTTTTGAGAAATTGTTTCCAGGTTAATAAAAAAGAACACTCACTATGAAATTCTTCACCGTGAGTGTTTTTGGACCAAATTGATCAGATCACGCCCAGCTTTTTACCCACCTGCGAAAAAGCAGCCAGACCGGAATCCAGGTCATTCTTGCTGTGTGCTGCCGAGATCATTACACGGATGCGAGCTTTTCCCTGAGGCACGGTCGGGTAACCCAACGCCATCCCGAAAACACCTGCCCCATACAAATCCCTGCTGAATTGTTGCGCCAATGGAGCTTCACCGAGCATGACTGGAGTGATCGGTGTCGTGCTGACGCCGGTATCGAATCCAAGTGTCTTCATTTCAGCTTTGAAGTACCTGGCATTCTCCCATAATCGATCCACCAGTTCAGTGGATTTCTCCAAAAGTTCAACCGCAGCAATACAAGCAGCTACATCCGGCACGGTCATGGCGGATGAGAACAGGAAGGGACGGCCGCGTTGGCGCAGCCATTCCACGATAACAGGGCTGCCTGCCACAACACCACCCATCACACCAAACGCTTTTGACATGGTACCAACTTCCACATCCGCTTTTCCATGCAGTCCAAAGTGGTCCACAATGCCTCGTCCACCCTTGCCCAACACACCTTCACCGTGGGCGTCGTCCACCATCAGTAAGATATCGTAGCGTTCCGCAACTTTGTAGATCTCATCCAGTGGCGCCACATCACCATCCATGCTGAAGACACCGTCGGTCACGATCAAAGCGTGCCGGAATTGTGTGAGATTCTCTTTGATCATAGCTTCAAGCGAAACCGGGTCACAATGGTTATAAGCGATGATCTTGGCGCCAGATAAGCGGCAGCCATCAATAATCGAGGCATGGTTCAATCTATCCGAAAAGATTAGATCTTCTTTACCGACCAGTACAGGTATAGTGGCCAGGTTTGCTGTAAATCCGGATTGGAAAGTTATGGCACTCTCTACCCCCTTAAATTTTGCCATTCGTTCTTCCAGTTCGATATGCAGATCCATCGTACCGGCTATCGAGCGCACTGCACCGGGTCCCACACCATAATTGTCCGTGGCTTTTTTACTGGCAGCTACGATCTCGGGGTGGTTGGCCAACCCCAGGTAGTTATTTGAACAGAAATTGAGAACTTTTCTGCCATCTACCATCAGCCATGCGCCTTGTGCTGAACCGAGGGTTCTTATACGGTTATACAGACCTGCTGCTTGTAGTTTTTCAATCTCCTGCTTGATCCAGTCGGTTTTGGACATATTCATCTCCTAAAATTATTTTTACTTTTTATGGGAGAAAAAAGATGGGAGAACGCACGAATACATGGTCTCAGATCAGAATTCCCATAATAATGAGTAGGGTGACTATTATCCGTGATTATTTTCACCAACACTGATTATATCCCCTTTTAGGGAATCCTCTGTTAATAGCCCCATTTCTGCCATTGCTGCCAGGATCTTTGCCTGTGCGCCGGGTTTTACAACCACCGTGGTAGCGCCCAACACCTCACCCAGAAATCGCCCGGCCCGTGAATTCCGTAATTCTTCCAAAACTTCCGGTCTGCTCAGGCGCAACACCACGGGTTGCTCCAGGCGGGCTTCAGTGCCGTTCAATTCCCACCGGTTCAGGGCTCGTACAAACGGAGGTGGCAGAGGAGCGGCAGCATATTTATTTAAAAGGGTAAGTAGATGGGAAATTTTAAGCCCCTGCTTCAAAGCATTCTTTAAGGAAAAAGGTGTCAAGCGGTAATGATATTCATCTCCTGTGGGTGCCTCCCATTCGCTGAATCGCGCTACCTGGTAGCGTACTGATCGAGGCAAATGGGCAGGGATAGAAATGCGCCCGTTGGCAGCAGCATGTAGCCTGCCATCTTCGTTTTTCAAGACTTTTGGCGAAACTCCCTTCAACATGTTGGTTGAAGATTGGGTGAGCCGGAAAGCGGTTGTTATTCCACCCGTTTCTGCACTGGAAAGATCCACAATTCCCAACCAGAAAAGGGGTCCAGTCACAAAATAGCGGATCAGGGCACCTTCCACATCTTCCCAGTGTTCAAAACCATGCATGAAGGCATTATCTGCTTCCCTTCGGATCAGCCATGAGTCAAAGTCTCCAGCTGGTCGCTCAAAATCCGGTTTTGTGTCACGGATCATGTGCACAAAGGAAGACAGGCTCCACCATTTTCCAACAGGGATTCGTTTTACCAATCCCAGGATGAAATGCCGTGTGGCACGGGGGTCATTGCTCCAGGTGCCTTCGCATACCACGCCAGGAATCTGGCGTAGTTCGTTAAAACTTTCGGATACAAGCCAGGATTTCACCAGATGTGTCAATGCTTCCGCCCGATCTTGTTCCAGGAAGTTCTTCACAGCTTCGAGCTGCAATGAAGGCTTTGAACCGGAGCTTTTTGGTGCATTAATCAATTTGGATGTTACCAATAATTCTTTCAACAATCTATCCGGAACAGTTAGCGCAATATTCTCCGGGAGACCATCCCAACCCATGCGTATGGAAGAAAGCAATGTACAGGCGTCATCCAGGATCAGATCGCTGCTCAGGATTGGATGATTGCGCTCGAGAGGGGAAGCCAGTCTGCCAGGTAAGTGATTTTCGCTAACATCTTGTGGGGACAGCAGGTTCAAAAGATCGTCAGGTATATATGCAAATTCCAGTGGTCCTGATGGGGTTTCAAAGAAAGCACGTCCCAGCAGGGCACGGTAAAATAATACTTCTGTTGCAGAAACAGGCTGGAGATGTACCTGCTCCCTGTCACGACGACCGGAACCCGCATCCCGGAGCTCGCCAAAACGGCGTGTGAATTCCTGCCAGGGGATGCGTCCGTTCTCTGCAAGTAATCCATTTAAAGCGATTCTTGCTTCGGTTGGCAGCGTTTCGATGATCTCAGCCACAAGTTGACCATCCAGCAATCCAACTGCCAGTTCCTGTACTGCGGTTTGCGGGTTTGGTGATACCAGCTCCAATCCCCATAATCCTGCCACAATTCGCAAGTGTCCGAGATCATAGGCTTGGAGTGAATGGATAAGATCAGGCATATCTTTTTGATCAGGAGGGTCGTATTATTTGTAATGCTTTGGGCAGGATTTCAAATGTCAGGTTTTTTACTTTTGTACCAAAACCTGAAAAGATCTCTCCGTCTGTGTGAATGTAAAGTGGACTTTCAGATGTGAGTTTCATTTTTCGAAATGTACCCATTTTCACTTGTTTAAATCGTCCATGTGTGCCTTTCATTACTTCGGGTATCAGACGAAACATCATCAATCGGGATACCTTTCCGATACATGCATAATGAAAAATGCCGTCATCTGGTTGTGCTTCCGGGGCAACCAGGAATCCGCCACCTTCGCGCGGACCATTGCACATCACAAACATAACAGTCAATCCTTGCCAGGTTTCTTCATCTGTCTCCACTTTGATATTAACTGGGTCAAAATTAAGGAGAATGGTTTGAATGACTGCAACCAGGTACATCAAGAAACCGCGTAAAAATGGGAGTTTGTGGGAACGGATGGTGGTGATTGCATCAAAGCCAATACCAAAAGTATTGTCCACATATTCAACCCGTCCATCCCCGTCTGTCAATATACCCACATCTAGTTGCCCGGGTTCTCCATATAATGCCAGGTTTAGTGCCTTGATCGGGTCGATTGGGATCCCCGCAGCATGGGCAAAATCATTCCCGGAACCGACTGGAACGATGCCAAGAATGGGGCGTTCCTTCTCAGGGATCATCATTAATCCATTGATCACTTCATGTACAGTTCCGTCACCCCCGACCGCTATCACCACCTCATAACCTTGTTCACCAGCCTGGCGGGCTAATTCCATAGCGTGCGTTGGAAAAACTGTCCCTGCCCAATCTGCATTCCCATATTCGGCGATGATCGGACGCAAATCCCGGGTTGCTTTCCATGCGTTCCCCATATCTGCCATAGGATTTAATATCAATTTCACTCTACGATTCAAAAGAACACCTCCGCATTAGATTTACCAAGTATAACCCCCCACCTGTTGATCAGTAGTGTTTATTCTTTGGTAAATTTGCATAAATGTTCCGGGTATGCGAAAAGAAAACCAACGCAGATTCTCTTTCTTGGATTTTCTTATCGGGAAAAATATAAGCAATTTCAGAGCTGATTTAATGAGATGATTGAAAATTGATTTTTGAGGTCGAAATGGTCGGTTCATTGGCAACCAGGAAACTTCCACGCTGACGTCGCTTTGCACGGTAAAGAGCTTCATCAGCAGCCCTTAACAGGTCAGATGCTAACAAACCATGGTTTGGATAGATTGCAATCCCACCTGAAAAACCTAGATGTGGTGGTTTTCCATCCGGTGTTTCAATTTTTATGCTTTTCAGTTTTTCCTGGATCTTCCCTGTTACCAGCCTGGCAGATTCCAGGTCTGTTTCTGGTAAAACCAGGGTTAATTCATCGCCACCATAACGCGCCAGGAAATCCGTGGTGCGCAGGGTATCCTTTAATGGTTCAAAAGCCTGACACAACACATGGTCTCCAACGGCATGCCCATAGTTATCATTAATTGCTTTAAATCCATCCAAGTCCATCATTATGACAGCCAGGGTTTTCCCCGATCTCGAGGCACGTTTGACTTCAGCCTCCAGACATTCATCCAGAGCGCGTCTATTGGGTAATCCGGTTAAACTGTCCTGACGGGCTTCCTGGTTGGCATGTTCATGCAGACCTGCGTTGAATATTGCCACCGCGGCTTGATCAGCAAGCATGCTTAATAGGCGAATTTCTTCCTTGCTAAATCCACCTTTTGTGGTTCGTGCCAGGTTCATGACCCCCTCAACGTGAGAACCAACGATTAAGGGAATCCCAACTATCGAGCCACTCCACTTTTTTGAAGAGTTAATGAACAAAGGGTGTGTACTAAAATCTTCCACCATGATCATTTTTTTCTGCCGGGCAACCGTGGCTGTCAGTCCATTTGGACGGGGTCTGGAATACTCGTGATTTTTCTCTCCTTTGGAGTCCAACGCTGCTCCAAAGGTTAGTTTGCCATCATCGTACAGGAAGATATTTACATCGTCGGCATTCTTTATTAATCGCAGCGCCTCGCCGACCACAATTTCAAGAACAGCAGTCAACTCCAGGCGTGAAGTAAGGTTAATGCTTATCCGTCTGAGCGCATTTAACTCGTCAGTATGTTGCTTGAGACTTAACAATAGATTGCTTGAATCGAATAATTGTTTTCCCAGGTCTTGCAGAATTGACTCTTTGTCATTGACCTCAGGAGACATTTTAACTGCCTGGCTTAATAATTCCAACAAAGAAAGAAGTATCTCCCGATTTTCGTCCTTAAGGTCGTCTTTTAATTCAAGTTCTTTGCTTGCCTGCTCTAAAATTTTTATCCGAAGATCCATCTTAAATTTCCAATCAATTTAACCAACCCGATATCTGAATGTAATTATATTTTATATCATATCTTTAAGATGAAGTCTATCATATGAGAATTCTTTATTGTTCTTATCTTTTAGAGTGGGATGATTACCTTGAGATACTTCCTTGGGTCGTTGTGATTTTCATCCCGATCTTAGAAAACCGTGTATATTTCTGAAAACGATAACATAAGTGTTCCTTGCCACTAGCGACCATCAATAATTGGTTTATACTACCGGATGGCATTTCTTCTTGGCGGGTTCATGTATAATCAAATAGCTAACCATAAAGATCAAGGAGATTATACATGCCTGAATTACAGCATTATTCTTTTCAGCACAGTACTCCGTTAAATCCAGGGCGAAAAGCGATCCTGGTGGGAGCTTCCAGTGGGATAGGTGCTGCCTTGGCGTGTCATCTGGCGGACCAGGGATACAGTCTGGCTTTGTTGGCTCGTCGCACGGAATTACTCAGTACATTATGTGAGCAGATCAACCTGAAGGCTGGTGTAACGCTTGCCAGGGCTTATCCACATGATGTGAAGGATTATGATTCTGTTCCTGCCCTCCTGCAATCCATCCTGGCGGACCTGGGAGGGGTTGATCTGTTCATATATAACACCGGCATCTCACTTCCGGTGGGCTTGAAGAAATTTAATTTTGAAAAGGATCGCCAAACAATTGAAGTCAATTTCCTGGGTGCTTTGGCATGGTTGAATCCGGTGGCAGCCATGTTCCAGAGCTTGAATAGCGGACAGATCGTTGGAATATCTTCTGTGGCTGGCGAACGAGGTCGCGTCGGCAACCCTTCCTATAATGCCTCCAAAGCAGCTCTTACCAGTTACCTTGAAGCGCTTCGAAACCGCCTCACGCGTCATGGCGTCCATGTCCTTACAGCCAAACCCGGTTTTGTGGACACAGGTATGCTGGCTGGTGCAAAAGGTATGTTTTGGGTCATATCTGCTGAACAAGCTGCCCGGGATATTTACAAGGCAATCCGCGATCGCAAACAGGATATCTATACCCCAGCCCGTTGGCGATGGGTCATGTTGTTAATTCGCAACATTCCTTCGGTTATCTTTAGAAAAATGGTATTCTAATGTCAAAAATTTCTTTCGAAGATCTGCGACTCCTGGAAAATTTTGGCCACTCTCTGAGATTGCCTTCCTATTTCTATAAGCTGGGAGGATTGGATGAAATCAAACCGCTTTTTAAGCTTGCTCACGATGAAGGATTAACGATCAATTTGCGTGGTGCCGGGCGTAGCTATAACGATGCTGCCCTGAATGCAGGTGGTATTCTACTTGATCTTCAGGCGATAAATCACATTCTGGAGTGGCATCCGGCGACCGGACTGATCCGATGTGAGCCAGGCGTTACCCTCAAACAGCTCTGGCAACATGTCTTGCCGGATGGCTGGTGGCCTCCAGTTGTATCGGGCACAATGACCACTACCATCGGCGGCTGTTTGGGAATGAATATCCATGGCAAGAACAATTACAGGGCAGGAACGATTGGAGATCATGTCATTGAATTTACAGCATTGTTGCCAACAGGTGCGGAAATAGTTTGCTCCCCTAAAAAGAATGAAGACCTTTTTCGGGCAATGATTGGTGGGCTTGGGATGCTTGGTGTCTTTACCTCAATTACCATGCAAATGAAACGCACGGTTTCAGGTCTGTTGGAAGTTCAAGCCTGGAACGTTCCGGACATCAAGGTCCATTTGGAAAACATTGATGCACGCAAGGAGGAAGCTGATTACATTGTAGGATGGATGGATTGTACAGCCCGTGGCCGGGCTCTCGGTCGTGGTCAATTGCATCAGGCTAATTATCTTCACGACGGTGAGGATCCAGATCCCTTCCGTACGCTCCAGGTCGATTACCAGACTTTACCCTCAAAGTTCTTTGGATTGGTCCCGAAATCCATTTTGCACTATTTCATGGCTCCAATTATGAATAATCCAGGCACTCGTCTGGTAAATACAGCCAAATTCATGGTTGGCAGGACGAAGACCTATCGCCAATCTCATGCTTCTTTCCACTTTCTACTGGACTATATCCCTGATTGGGAACGCAGCTATGGTAGGCAGGGATTGATCCAGCATCAGTCCTTTCTCCCAAGAGATACTGCCTTGCAAACCTGGACGAATATGCTCAACATCTCTCATAAGCGCGGCTTGCCAGCTTACCTGGGCGTGACCAAGCGCCACCGTCCGGATAGTTTTCTACTCTCTCATGCAGTGGATGGCTTTTCGCTAGCAATGGATTTCAAGGTCACAACCGGGAACCGCATCCAACTGGCTTCCATGCTGCAGGAATTTGACGAATTGATCCTGCAGGCTGGTGGACGTTTTTACTTTGCCAAGAATAGTGAAACCCGGCCGGAAACAGCATTGGCCTTTTTGGGGGAGGAGACTATTACAAAATTTCGTGCCCTTAAAAAACGCTGTGATCCGGAAAACCTGCTTGCTTCCGATCTGTATCGTCGGGTTTTTGAATGTGCCTGATCCATGCTGTGTAAATTAATCGATCTTGGCATGATCGCCTATGAAGAAGCCTGGCAGATGCAAGCTGATCTGGCGGCACAGATCGCTGCTGGCATACATCCTCCCAGCCTGTTGCTGCTTGAGCATCCGCACACCTTTACATTTGGCAGGCGCGGAGATATTAAGAATCTGCTTTGGAATGAGTCGGAACTGGCTCAACGTGGGGTTACCCTTCACTGGGTCGATCGGGGTGGGGACGTTACTTACCATGGCCCCGGACAGTTGGTCGGGTATCCGCTACTTCCTTTGGGAAAACCAGTTGCAGGTCGATCCCATATCCCCAGCGCTGATTATGTTGGCTATGTGCGCATGCTTGAGGAAAGCCTTATCCTTGCCTTGCTTCATCTTGGTCTGGCTGCAGGTCAGGTTTCGGGTCTGACCGGGGTTTGGGTTCAACCTGACCTGGCTTCCCGTTGCCCGCGCTGTAAGCCGCAGGACCGCCTGAAACCTGCAAAAATTGCCGCCATTGGAGTCAAGGTGGATTCGAACGGGATCTCCCGGCATGGCTTCGCTCTGAATGTGGATCCGGATATGTCATATTGGGAAGGCATTATTGCCTGTGGTTTGGCCGATCATCCCATCGTCAGCTTGGCAGATCTGCTTCATCCGACCCCGGACATCCCTGAAGTTAAATCTGCTGTAAAGAAAGCCTTTGCCGATGTCTTTGATATTACTTATTACTGATCCACTCCCCTTCATCTTCGATCAATCAAAAGGTATCGGGGGAAAACTCATTCCTCATTCCGATTCAATTTCATCACCATATTGACTAACATTTGTTTGACGTTGTGATTTTCTTAAGTTATACTCATCCCGTTAAGTATTTCCTTAACACCTTGGAGTGTTCATGGATACGATTAAGAAGCTCGACCAATTTGAACAGATCAAAGCGCTTGCAGATCCGCGTCGCCTAGAGATTCTGCGACTCCTCTTGGCAGGATCTGCAAGTCTGACCCAGTTAGGGGCAAGAATGGGGAGGCACCCTGCCTGGGTTCGGCATCACATGCAAAAGCTGGAAGAAGCCGGACTGGTGAATATTAGTGAGACCACCATAACCAAAGGTGTCACCGAAAAATTCTACCAGACCACAGCTGGAGCATTCATGATCCAGCAGATCGTGCTTCCCAAGGAGAAACAACGCCAGACCATCATTTTCTCCGGTAGTCACGATCTTGCCATTGAGCAACTTTCCCGAGTTCTAAGCACTCACATAAACCTATTATGTTTGCCAGTTGGCAGTTTGGATGGATTGATCGCATTACGCCAGGGATTTTGCCATATTACCGGTTCCCACCTGTTGGATAAAGATGGTGGATACAACACGCCATTTGTGCGCCATTTGCTACCAGACCGCAGTGCAATTATGATCACGCTCGCATATCGCCAGCAGGGTTTAATGTTGGCTTCCGGAAACCCAAAAGGGATCAATGAACTGGCTGACCTGGCACGCAAAGATGTCAGGTTTATCAATCGCCAATCAGGTTCTGGTACACGCATGTGGTTGGATTCCCATCTGAATGACATAGGGATCTCGCCGGATCAGATCAATGGCTATTCCACGATCGCCCTTACGCATACCGATACGGCCCTTATGGTCCAATCCGGGCAGGCGGATGCTGGCATTGGCTTGCAGGCAGCAACCCAAAATCGAAACCTTTTCTTCATTCCCCTATTTAATGAACGTTTTGATCTGACCATGTTGCAGGAATCAACGCAACACCTGGCACCGTTGTTGGACCATATACAAACAAACAATTGCAGAGTGGCAATGGCTGGTCTTGGCGGTTATGACACCACTCACACGGGTGAACAAATTCTTCTTTAGGTGAATTATAGATGAATTACAAACAATCGACCTTTACCTTCTTTATCATTTCCACCTTGTTCGTTTTACTCCTTTCGGCTTGCGATCCTGCTTCAGTTCCAATGCAGGCTCCCATCTCTGAGCCTGTGGTCCCAACCCAAGCCCTAACCACCGATCTTGAATTACCAGCGGAGGCTCATGGCACTCCTCCTGCCAACCCCAATCTGATCCTGGCTACCACAACCAGCACCCAGGATTCAGGACTTTTGGATGTCCTGATCCCTATGTTTGAAGAGCAAACTGGTTACAAGGTGCAGACTGTGGCTGTAGGTACAGGTGCAGCATTAAGAATGGGGACAGAAGGTAACGCTGATGTCCTCCTGGTGCATGCACCCTCCGCAGAAAAAGTATTAATGGAAGATGGCAGCGCCAAGGACCGTTTTCTGGTCATGCACAATGACTTTATTATTGTCGGGCCAGCCAGTGATCCTGTTGGAATTAAAGGGCAGACAGATATCATCCCGGCTCTTCAAGATTTGGCTGCTTCCGGTCAAACATTCGTTTCCAGGGGGGATGATTCCGGTACGCACAAGATGGAAAAAAGCCTTTGGGCAAAGGTTGGAGTCGATCCAACAGGTCAAGCCTGGTACCTGGAGTCCGGGCAGGGAATGGGTGCCACCCTCACCCTGGCATCTGAAAAGGCGGCCTATACACTTTCGGACCGGGCAACCTTCCTTGCTTATCAGGTCAACCTGCAATCGAGTATCCTGTTCGAAGGAGTTCCAGCGTTATTGAACGTTTATCATGTCATGACTGTTAATCCGGAAAAATGGCCACTAGTTAATTACGAAGGTGCTCTCGCTTTTGCCAATTTCATGATCAGCCCTGAAACTCAGGCAGTTATCAACGAATTTGGTTTGGAGAAATACGGGCAAACCCTCTTCTTCCCGGATGCGGACAAGACAGATGCCGATCTTGGTCTGGAATAGGATTGATCAGGATATTAAGTTTAAAATTAAAAGGTTGATCAAGAAGTTTCTGCATTAGGGATTGGCATCAATTCCTGATACAGGTTCTGTATTAGGTTCGGTATTAGCATACAATACAAAAAATCCATTGGTGGTATAATGTTTTGCTTTTGAAGTTGACGATTATTTAAGGAATTTAGAAGAATGTCAATATCAGCGATAAAACAATTTCTCTTTGGCAAGCCATTTCCCACCAGTATGGAGATGCACGAACGTCTGGACAAGATACGGGCACTGGCGGTTTTTGCATCTGATCCGATCAGTAGCAATGCTTATGCAACCGAAGCCATCATGAGCGTCCTGATCATCCTTGGTAGTGGCTCATTGGGATTGACTTTACCTGTTGGATTGGGAGTAGCTGGACTGATCCTGCTGGTCATATCAAGTTATGTTCAGACAATTCTCCACTATCCCGATGGTGGAGGGGCTTACACTGTTGCCAAGGATAATCTTGGTCAATTTCCATCCTTGCTGGCTGCTGCTGCCCTGCTTACGGATTACATTTTAACAGTTTCAGTATCCGTTTCTGCAGGTGTGCGTGCAGTCACTTCCGCTTTCCCAGGATTGTTCAATTATCGCATTCACATGGCGATCCTTGCCATCATCTTAATCACCTGGATGAATTTGCGCGGCGTTCGGGAAAGCGGCACGATTTTCGCCATCCCGACCTATGCCTTTGTGATCGGTGTTTTGGTGACCCTCCTGATCGGTTTGGTCCGCCAATCACAGTTATTTGGAGCTGCCCCATTACCCATGTTGGCTGCACCTGTTCCTGCAATTTCAGCTCCAGAAGGTTTTGCCTATCTCTGGTTGTTGATGAGGGCTTTTGCAGGGGGGTGCACAGCTCTAACTGGGATCGAAGCCATCAGCAACGGAGTTCAGGCATTCAAACCCCCGGCTGCAAAGAACGCAGTCATCACCATGGTGGCAATGGGATCCATGGCTATGTCCCTTTTTATTGGCATCACTGTTCTTTCAACCCATTTACACCTTGTTCCCACCGAAGCTGAAAGTATACTCTCGCAGATGACCCGGGCAATAGCAGGTAGGAATTTTATCTATTATTGGGTCCAGACTTTTACAGCAGCCATTTTATTCCTTGCCGCCAATACTGCATACCAGGATTTCCCCCGCCTCAGTTCCTTCCTCTCAAATGATCGGTTCATGCCGGGATGGATGCAAAACCGCGGTGACCGCCTTGTTTACAGCTCAGGTATTGCAGTACTTGCTTTCATTGCTTCATTGATTGTGATCCTCTTTCAAGCCAATGAAATCGACATGCTCCCTCTTTACGCCCTTGGCGTCATGCTTAGTTTCAGTATATCTCAATCAGGCATGTTCTGGCTGATGGGCAGGATAGCTCATTTGAAACCTGGCGAATCCATTCAAACTAAAGTAACCCGCATCCATTATGAAAAAGCGGTCCGTTGGAAACAGGCATTAAATGCAATTGGCGCTGTGGTTACTTTTGTGGTTTTCATAATCCTGATGAGTACCAAATTTATGGAAGGAGCATGGATCGTGGTGGTGATCATCCCCATCCTTGTGTTCATGTTCCATTCCATTCACCGCCATTATATAAGTGTCTCTGCTGCTCTTAGCACCCAGGACTTGAAACCTGAAGACCTTACAGAAGTAGCCGACACCGTGATCATCCCGATTGGCGATGTACATCGCGGTACATTACGTGCTCTAGTCTATGCAAAAAGACTTTCAAAAGATGTGCGCGCAATTTGCGTCACCACATCTCCTGAGATGAAGGAGAGATTGTTAAAGCGTTGGAACCGTTTCCCGAAATTGACAAGACGGGTAAAGCTTATCACTATCGAAACAGACTATCGCAATGTCATCACACCAGTGATCGACTACATTGAAAAAGTGAATCTCGAAGAGTTCCCTGATAAATTACTGACAGTGGTGGTCCCTGTTTTTGTCCCTTCCCACACCACTGCGAGATTGTTACACAACCAGACCGCTGTTCAATTACGATGGGCATTGCAACATCACAAGGATATCGTCATTATTGATGTTCCCATCCATATTGACTCGAAGATGTGATTTTTCCTCATGATCAATACTCCTGGAAAATCTTGCTCTCTTGACAATTCCCGGAGATATTTAACGCAGTTCAAAACCACCCGGAATCTAGAAACGCAGACCGGGTGGTTCATTAGATGAAATAATTATTAAATTATGGATTTCATAAAAACCATATTCTCTGACCCCGAAGTCTGGCAGATCACAATGTTGTCGCTCAAACTTTCCGGACTGGGAACCTTGTTCAGTTTGGTGATCGGTTTGCCTATCGGAACCCTCCTGGCTCTGGGTAAATTCCCCGGACGTTCGTTCTTCCTGAGCATGGTAAATGCCGGCATGGGTTTGCCGCCAGTTGTTGTTGGTTTAATGGTCGCTCTAATGCTATGGCGTAGTGGTCCGTTGGGGAGTTTGAAGTTGATCTACACCCCTGCCGCAATTGTGATAGCTCAAACCGTTATCTCAGCTCCTGTTGTGACCGGGTTGACCGCGGCGGGATTGCAGCAGATCAATCCTAGATTAACAATGCAATTGATGGGTCTTGGCGCTAATACTGTTCAGGTGATCGGATGGTTATGGTGGGAGGGACGCCTGTCTCTCCTGGCAGCTCTTATGGCGGGTTTTGGAAGTGTTATTTCTGAAGTGGGCGCCTCCATGATGGTTGGTGGCAATATCCGTTACCAGACACGCGTTCTCACCACCGCAATCGTCCTGGAAACCGGAAAAGGTCAGTTCGATCTTGCCATTTCTTTGAGCGTTTGGTTGCTCTTGCTGACCTTTATGGTCAACCTTGCTTTGACATTTATTCAGCAGCGAGGTGCCCGCAATTGAATACATTACTTGAAATTAACGATCTTCAGATCCGTCGTGGAGACAAAATTGTTGTTGAGGTGGATCATTTATCGGTCGAACAGGGAGAAGTGCTTTCCATTATCGGTCCAAATGGCGCAGGAAAGAGCAGTTTGCTGCTGGCAGTAGCTCGTTTACTCAAACCAGAACGCGGCACGATCCATTTTAATGGGTTCAGAATTACGAAAAGATCGGATACCGAATACAGGCGCCACCTGGGATTGGTGTTGCAGGAACCGTTGCTTTTGGATGCCTCAGTTTATAATAATGTGGCTGTTGGTTTGAATTTTCGCCATTTACCTAAGTCCGAGATCCGCAGACGTACGGATATCTGGCTTAAGCGGCTTGATATTGACCATTTGCGCTCGCGCTCGGCATGTAGTTTATCGGGAGGAGAAGCCCAGCGTGTCAGTCTGGCAAGATCCTTTGCCTTGCAACCCGATCTGTTATTACTTGATGAGCCATTCAGCGCACTTGACTCTCCCACCCGGTTGCGCCTTCTTGAGGAATTGCATGCCATCCTGATTGAAACGAACACTACTACGCTTTTTATTACGCACGATCTGAAAGAAGCATCCAGCCTGGGTGATAGAATGGCGATCATCCTGTTTGGGAAACTTCGTCAGTGTGGGACACCCGCTGAAATCTATGCCAACCCCATGGATGATGAGGTACGAAAATTCTTGAGTCTCCCTTAAAGAGAACGGCGGATTTTTGTCCCGCCGTTCTCTTTATATTGATATAAATTGGGATTCTATCCCTTCCACCTTATTATTCTAATGAATGGCGGGATTCACACATGTCCAACCTATTGGGATCAAGTATTATTCCCCGATTCATCGACTTGCTTAAAATCCTATCGTTTATGGATTGATCCCTGTACTGATCTCGCCACGTTGCAATCTGTCCAGGATATCCTGCACATCCGTTTGCTTGCCTTCGCTCAACAGATCCGGATTAACATCCGTCAGGAAGAGCGGTAAAGGCAGGTTCTGTCCTCCCAATCCTGCTACCAGGTCTGGCCAGATCGACTGAATTGCCGGAACCACGTTTGGCTTAAGACTGACCACCCAATTCGATGTTAACCGTTCGTTCGGGCGGGTTTCACTGATGATGTTCAACCCATATTGGGACATTGTATCCAGCAGATCTTCCGTTGCCACTCCCGGAAATACATAAGCGAAATCAACATTGTAATTCTTTAGTGGATCAGCGAAAAATCGATACTGTCCTTCCGGTGTGTCTGTCGGGATCTCGGAATGTACCGGGTACTCGTACCACGGTGGAAATTGCGGATTGCATAACCCGCAGTAAAAAGTCATCCCATTCAAAAAAGCATCATACGCCAGGGTTCCTTCCGGAGTGTCCTTCTGGGTGATAATGCCAACCCTGTAATCTGGTGACAACAAGGTTGTGATGTATCCTGCCATGAAAGCCTGGTTCTTGATGGGTGTCCCCTCCGCGCCGACAAGCGACAGGTTTTCAGTCGCACTTAGTCCGGGGATGGTCACTCCCAGGAATTGAACCTCCGGAGCGCCACTAGCCAGACTTGTAAGGCCAGGATCAGGCGGTAAAGCAACCACGATCTCTAAATTGGTCTCCAGTTCGATCTCTGCACTGCTCAAACTGTTGCGCACCTGGAAGCGCATCCCAGATGCCTGAGCCAGATCATTGATCGTAGCCTGATAAAGGTTCGATTGCTCCTGTGCCATATCCATCGGAATGATCAAGATCGCCAGCGGCGTGCCGGGGGTGGCTGTCGCCACATCGGAAGGAACTTCCGTCACGGGCAATGTAGGTGGGATTGTTACGGTTGGAGTATCGTCGCCGTTTAAAGCACACCCGGCCAGAAGGAGCAGCATGATTAGGGAAGCGAATTTTATTCGCATTGATTTATTCTCCATTGATGATGATTTTGTAGATATTGTACCTGATATGTGTCGAATTGCCCCAGGTTGCAACCATAAATCTTTATTAAGCAATACTGAATTTTAACAGACTAGCGGAGTTGACGGGTGATGATTGATCCTTTTGGAAGGTGGGCAAATGCAGGGTGTGAAATGGAAACCCCTGCTGGTTTTTTTTGCACGATCCTGGGTTTGGTAGGTAGGTTTTTTCCGTTTTTCGAAGCAGGTTTGTGAAGATACATGGTTGGCATTTCCTATGAAAATTGGATTGATACCATCCTGGTGATCGTTCTCACCTTTGTTTTATTCCTTTTGACCTTGCTCTGGCGAGATGTGCTTTTCATGAGCCCATGCCTGATTTTGCTGGTTGGATTCATTCTGTTGGCATGGAGCTTCCATCATCTCGACACCTGGAAGCTTATGGGTATGGGAATCATTATTCTTATATTGGCAATATTACTACGCTTGTCATTTGTCATCCGTCTGATCTTACCGCACTATTGTGATTCCCCCACACATTATCTATATCAACTTTGACCTGCCTACGACCAGATTTCGTTTTCGTGGGAGAAATTAATTGCCCACTCCCGGTGACATTTTGCAGTTGCCTTTCGACTTTCAGAGCTCCTTTCTGTCAGCTCACATCTGACCACATCAGGCTAAGAAGCTCACCCTTGCGCAGACTGGTAGTAAAAGCCAGTTAGAAAAGAGCCTCGTAGCGATGTCCTTTGGTTGCTGCAAGGAAAGCTCGAACTTCCTCGGTGAAGACATGGAACCTTTGCGTTTCTATCTTGGAACTCTCGACCGCTTCCATAGGATTGTGGCTGATAAACCCTTCCCTGACCGCCTGTTTCAGTGCACTGTGCAGGTTCACCTGCTTGCATACGTCTGACCCCAGCGTTTTATCTGGGAAGTGATCCGTGAACGCCAAGTACCACTCAGGTCGCGCCTCGGCATAAATGGAAACAAGGGATCTCCCCATCGGGCAATGGCCAAAATTCATAGGCGCAACGATGATGGTACCAGGTTCCAGGCAATAGATCTAAATGACAAGACTGGTTGGGGTTCGATTTTTGCTTTTATTGCTTCTGAGGATTGGCAAGGGCTCATGGTATCAAATGATGACCCTCTCCCGAGCGGGACTTCAACATTCACAATTGTCCTCCTCAATAATTGTGCCCAGCACATCGATTACAACATCTGTTTTGCTCATTACCGGACATGTTGGGAGGATCGGGTTAACAAGGTTCGTAGTAATAACTGAACTGTGAAATTTTTAAATATAAAAGATCGATGTTATTTTCTCCTAACATTGATCTTTTTTTATTGGGGTCCAGAAACCACCAGCACCCCCCATCCGACCTTATCGTTTTCAGTGCTTGTGTATATACCTCGGTCGTGTCATATTCTCAGGTGATAAGATCTCATCAAGTTCAACTTTGCTCATATAACCCTTTTCCAGCACGATCTCATAAACTGAGTGTCCGCTTTTCAGAGCTTCGTCTGCGACTTGCGATGATTTTTCGTAACCAATATAGGGGTTAAGTGCCGTAACCAGGCCGATGCTGTTTTCCACCATCCGGCGGCACACCTCCCGGTTGGCAGTTATGCCATCGATGCAGCGATCCGCCAGGGTCCGGCATGCCCGTCCCAGCATATCCAGGGATCTGAACAGGTTATAAGCGATCACAGGCTCCATCACGTTCAATTCCAGTTGCCCGGCTTCGGCTGCCATTGTTACGCTTATGTCGTTGCCGATCACTTCGAATGCCACCTGATTGACTACCTCTGGTATGATCGGGTTGACCTTGCCAGGCATGATAGTAGATCCCGGTGCCATGGCTGGCAAGTTGATCTCATTAAATCCTGCCCTTGGTCCGGAGGAAAGCAGCCGTAGATCATTGCAGATCTTAGAAAGTTTGACAGCCACCCGTTTGAGAACACCAGAGAGCTGCACATAAGCCCCCGTGTCCTGGGTTGCTTCGATCAGGTTCTCTGATCCCACGATCGGGATTCCGCTCAAGATTCGCAGTTTCTCGGTAACCAGTCTTGCATAATCGGGATGCGAATTCAATCCAGTCCCGATCGCAGTTGCGCCCATGTTGATTTCGCGGATCAGGGATTGAGCTTCCGCCACGCGTTGCATGTCCTCAGACACCATGATCGACCACGCTCCAAATTCTTGTCCCAAGGTCATCGGCACGGCATCCTGCAACTGGGTCCTTCCCATTTTGATCACATCGCTGAATTCCTCCACCTTGCGTGCCAGGGACTTACGCAGACCCGTCATCTCGTCCAGTAAACCATCCAGTTTGTGGCTGAGTGTCAATCGAATGGCAGTCGGGTACACATCGTTGGTGGATTGGGACATGTTGACATGGTTTAGCGGGTGCAGGATCTCATACTGACCTTTTTTGTGACCGAGCAATTCCAATGCCCGATTGGCGATTACTTCGTTGGCGTTCATGTTGGTTGATGTCCCCGCCCCACCCTGGATCACATCTACTACGAACTCTTCCAGCAGATTCCCTTCCAACAACTCGTCACACACCTTGCAGATCGCATCTGCAAGGTGTGTCTCCAGTAAGCCCAGTTCCTGGTTGGTAAGGGCTGCTGCTTTCTTAATGAGAGCCAGCGATTTGATCAGCTGTTTGTAATGCGAAATGCTGATCCCCGAGATGGAAAAGTTCTCAATTGCCCGCAAGGTCTGGATGCCATAATACCTTTCGTCCGGTACCTCACGCTCCCCGAGCAGGTCATGTTCCAATCGTGTACTATTCATCAAATCAATCTCCCTTCAGGTTTGATTCTATCGTAAAAGAAAATTTCCTGGTTATGGAACTTCATAAAAATGGATCCTTAATATTTAATTTTCATAATGAGATATTATAAGAACATCAATTTTGATTGGATATTTAACTCTGCAGGCAGGTGAACATCATATTCGAAGGTCATACCTTCCCCCTGAGAATAATGCCGATCAAGCGAATGCGGTCCGATTATTTTAAAAAAGGCTGCCAATACTAAAGAATTTGGAGAGTTGAAAACAAAAACCATTAAGCCAGGCACCTGCGTTGGATAGAACGGAATACAATAATATCAGTTTCCGCTCCGCAGAATAACGGCTGTTTCATCTTTATAAATTATTTTCCAGTTTAATTCAGATGTAAATGCCGAAACTACTGGTTCCTCTAAAGGCAGGATGGCCCAACTTATCCGATATTTATCGATCACATCTTCCCAGGAATTGGTCAGGTTGATCACCTGGTCATACTCGCGTGTAAGTGCTTCCCCATAAAAATCCGTCTGACCATCAATAAAAACTCGCTGATTTGGCCATCGGCGGTAGAGAAGATACCCTCCCCACGGAAAGTAATTAAACATTTGTCCGGTTTGTTGATGGTCCTCCAGCCAGTTGGCTGCTTCAACCGGGAAAAATCGTGGATCGAATGAATTGCCGGTTTGATTTAGGTCAAATCGAATACCAATACGAAATCCTAGAATGGCGATTAGCAGACAACAGATAGGCCAAAAAAAACCTTTTAAATTAATGTCCACTATTCGCAGGCGGGCATCCAATTCTCTCATGTAAATAATGAATTTTTGCTGGATCGAAGAATTAATAAATAATTCTTCCAAACCTTGCGCAAGTAATGGTCCGGCTGCGATCGCAAAAAGAGGGATATTTCGAGCGCTATAAAGCCCCATGACTAACCATACCACAGCGATTAGTATCAATCCGGACCCCATTTTCTTATTAATTTGCCCGAGTACAAATATCAAAAGACCAATGAAGATGAAAAATGGCCAGGTGCCCGGTTCGTGGAAATTTGGCGAAAAATATTCCTGTGTGTGATTAACCAGGTATTGGTTTCCTATATAACCCAAACTGGTTTTCCATATTCCTATTCCAGCCGGATTAATTAAAGACGCCAGAAAAGCTAACACACCACCCAGCAGGAAGGAT
>Ga0172371_10003406_pt1 | contig 24666 bp, 18 predicted proteins | sample Lak12m_FD_114543 | JGI IMG/M metagenome (GOLD analysis project Ga0172371, IMG submission 114543) | Freshwater microbial communities from Kabuno Bay, South-Kivu, Congo - kab_022012_12m | ecosystem: Environmental > Aquatic > Freshwater > Lake | place: Democratic Republic of the Congo: South-Kivu... | reverse complement strand
TGCCGCTGGCCAACGGCAGTTCGAGCCCCATCAGACACGCTAGCGTCGCGGCGACGTCGGCATTGTCGGCCGGAACACGGTCGACGTAACCCGACTTGAAGTCAGGTCCGAAGGCGAACATCGTGTTGAACGTGTCGGCTCGGCTAAAGCCGCCGTGCATCCCCTGCCCCGGGCGGAAGGTTGTATCGGCAATTTCGGCGCGGACCAGAGGGTCCGCGCCGATCTGAAAGCTCTTGAAGTTCACTACGAACGCCGGTCGAGGCCGCTTGCTGCGACCCAGCAGCCCCACGTCGCTGAGCCTCAGAGTTCCCGCAACAGCGCCGAAATCGTCGTTCGAAAAGACGCCGTCGACGTAGTCCTGACGCAGCAGGAAATCCGCGATCTGCGCGGCCAGTTTCTCGTTCGCTTTGCGGTCCGCTTGCGGCAAGTAGACGAGATCGGAACCGCCGTTGGCGGCAACGACGATTTCGGCGTCAGTAATGCTACCGTCCTCGGGCACTTTGCCGGTGCCGCCGATCACGCCGTTTCCCCACAGCGGACTCGCCACGGACGTAGATGTCGCCGCGTTAACTATCGGCTTGTACGAAGGCTGCCCCGAACCGGATTGGACGAACGGCGCGTCGGGGTCGTAGAGCGGCTTCTGTAGCGCGTGCGCCAAGTCGATGGCGAGAAAGCCCGGCGGCAAGGTTCCACGCCGGCCGGGCGCAGTGGCGCCGTCCACTGCATCGAGTGTCGAGGCGTAGCTGTTGGTTCGTTCCCCGCTGCGCGACAACTCCCTGCGACTCACGGTGGAAAAGCCGTGATCAGACACCACGACGACATCGGTATGGTCGAGCAGATTGCCGTCGGCATTGCGAAGAAAGTCGACGATCTGCCACAAATTGCTGTCGGCGTTGTGGACAGCGGCACGCGATGTCGGGCCGTCGATCCCGGGTCGCAACAGCCCGAGACCCTCTGCGCCGTCGTTGTCGCCCTGGTTGTGTTGCGAAGCATCCGGATCGCGCGACCAGTACACCAGGAAGAAAGGCTTCGGCGATTTCAGGAAAGTCGGCAAGATCGCCTGCGTAACGGCGTTGGCGAGGTACTGTTGCTGGAAGTGATTGGCCGCGATGGTCCCGCGCCGGGTCTTGCCCGCGGCGTCGCTGCCGCCGTTGCCGTTGTCCTGCAACGTACCCGGCCGGCCGTTGCTGCGGTCGGGAGGCTCAGGAGCCAGTCCGGCGTCCGCGATCGCTTTGCTGAACGCGTCGGGCAGCGCGATGGAATGATTGTCCTCGAGCAAGACGGCCTCGGTGGGTTGCAAGACTCCCGCCGAATGCCTGATCTCGCCGATGTCTTGCATGGCTGCCGGCCCCGCCTTTCCGACTACGGCGACCGAGTAGCCATTCTCCGTGGCCAACTCGACCAGGGTCTTCTGCTCCATGAACCTGCCTCCCCAAAGAGCGTTGAGGCTCGCCAGTTGCAGGTTGTTCTCGACGAAGGGCGTCAGCGTGGCGACGAGGGGATCCTTGCCGCGAATCGGACGGCCGACGTACAGCGCGTTGCCGAAAACACCGGTGTCGCCGATCGCGTGGCCAGTGGCCAAGACCGAAGCGTTGGGCGTGGTAGAGGTCGGGTACAGCGAGTGGCTATCGATGAACTCGACGCCGTTGCGGCGCAACGAGAACATGGTGGGAGTCAGTTCCGGCTGCACGGAGTCGCGGCGCATACCGTCGGCCACGAACAGGACGACGTTGCGTCGCTGCGAGGGTGGCACACAGCCCGCGCCTGCGGCTTGAGCCGCGTGCGCCGCCGTGGGTCCGAGCAACAGCGCGGCCGCGCCGATTGCCGGCAACAAGACCCGAATTTCGATCCGCACACCAGCCTCCCGAGTAACAAGTTCCGCTTGGCGAGCCGCAGCTTACGAATGTAGCGGGGCGGCACGAGCGTGGCCAGTCGGGGCCGGCACCGAGGACGCGGGAGTGGCCCGATCGCCACGTGAGCGAAGTGCGCCCGGCTGGGCTCGAACCAGCGACCCCCGGCTTAGAAGGCCGGTGCTCTATCCAACTGAGCTACGAGCGCGTATGTCGCTACCAAAGGATTCGAACATCCTCCTCGTCGTGAAGATATCAATCGACGAGAGTGAGGTCGAAATTGGTCGGGGCGAGAGGATTTGAACCTCCGACACCCTGCTCCCAAAGCAGGTGCGCTACCAGACTGCGCCACGCCCCGAAGACCGCGGATTGTCGCCCGCATGAGAGGCGGTTTCAATCCGCGCTGACAACCTGTTGAAAATCGCCCACGAGCGCGGAGCGGGCGACGCGCGAGGATCACGCCTGTCTACTCGTGCTCGCCCCTCGCCAACTCGGGCTCGTGCGCGCGAAACCGCTCGCTACAGCGTACAGAAGTACGCCTCCGCTCGCGGCTTTTCGCGCACGCCTTGCATCTGGACCATTTTGAAGAGACTGATGGACGGTTTTTCAATCCGCGCTAACCCGACCTGCTGTGGCTGCGTGGCCGACCGAGTTTGCCGAGCAAGGCCTCGACGGCCGCCGCACGGTGGCTGCGGGCGTTCTTCTGTTGCGGTGTGGCCTCGGCGAACGTGCAGCCGAGATCGTCGCGAAAGAAGATCGGATCGTAACCAAAACCGTTGCTGCCCCTTGCCTCATCGACGATACGACCTTCGCAGCGCCCCTCGGCCACTACTTCGCTCGCGTCAGCCAGCACCAGCGCGAGCACACATACGAACGACGCGCGACGATCGCCCACGCCGCGCAGCTCTTCGAGCACTTTGCGATTGTTGGCCTCGTCATCGCCGGGGCCTCCGGCGTAACGCGCGGAGTAGACACCGGGCCTGCCGTCGAGCGCATCGACAGCGAGACCGGAATCGTCCGCCAGCACCGCGTGCCCAGGTAACGCACGTGCAAATGCGCGCGCCTTCAGCAGCGCGTTCTGTTCGAACGTCGCGCCGTTCTCTTCGACGTCGAGCGCGACTCCGAACTCTTCGGGCAGCCGCAGCTCGATCGCGCTCGCATCCAGCAGCGCGCGAAAGTCTCTGAGCTTGCCGCGGTTGGTGGTCGCGAGCACCACGCTCGTCACTTCAACCACCGACTATCGCCCGCTGCGCAGCCAGCAGTTCCTGTATGCCACGCCACGCGAGATCGGTCAGCGCGTCGAGTTGTTCGCGGCCGAAGGTGCCGCCTTCGGCAGTTCCCTGCACTTCGACGAACTCGCCCTGCGAAGTCATCACGACGTTCATGTCGACGTCGGCACTCGAGTCTTCGTCGTAGGCAAGGTCGAGCATCGTGGTGCCACGCACGATGCCGACGCTGACCGCGGCGACTCCGCGCACAACCGGATCGTGCTCGATCAAGCCCTGCGCGAGCAGACCTTTGCAGGCCAGCGCGAGCGCGCACCAGGCACCGGTGATCGAGGCAGTGCGGGTTCCGCCGTCGGCCTGTATGACGTCGCAGTCGAGTTGGACGGTGCGCTCGCCGAGTGCCTCCATGTCCATCGCCGCGCGGATGCTGCGGCCGATCAGGCGCTGGATCTCCATCGTGCGCCCTCCCACCTTGCCCTTGGCGGCTTCGCGATCGCTGCGCGTGTGGGTGGAGCGCGGCAGCATTCCGTACTCGGCAGTGACCCAGCCGCGGCCGCGCCCCTGCAGGAAGCGCGGCACGCTCTCCTCGACGCTGGCGGTGCAGATCACGCGCGTGAGCCCCATCTCGATCAGCACCGACCCCTCGGCGTGGGCTATGAAGCCGGGAGTGATACGAAGCGGGCGCAACTCGGCAGCGCCGCGCCCGTCCTTTCGCTGTAATGTCGTGATCTCGGCCATGCTCGCGTCCTCGTTTCCTGGTTGCAGCGCCGGGCGCCGCGTTTTTTTTCAACTATTCGCGCCTTTGTGTTGGAAGCGCCCCCGAGCCGGATGCTACTGTTCGCGGGCCGTGACTAGCGACAGCGCGGACACCCGGCCCGGAGATTCCTTCTGAACACTTGATCGCTCGCCGACACCACGGCAGCCATCCCCCCGACCCACTCGCAACCAGAAGGAACTCCGGGCCGCACTCCGACCCGCACCATCAGGGTCTTCTCAGAAACCTTAAAATTTGGTCACTTACCAACGCCGGCTTCTCCAATTGCACGAAGTGTCCGGCGGCGTCGAGCACAACCTTTTCCAGACCGGCCGGGAAGGAATCCTCCATCCCCTGCGACATCTCCAGCCCCACACAACCGTCGTCGCGTCCGTGCAGGTAAAGAGTCGGTACCAGCACCGGTGCGAATCCGATCTGCATCTGGTCGTTCATCAAGGCCGGGTCTTGCAGCGAGGGGTTGAACAGGCAGCGGTAATAGCCGAGCGCGGCCTCTATCACACCGGGACGCGCCAAAGTCGCCAGCACCGGAGCGATATCGTCATCGCGGAAGTTCCAGGTCGGCGACCAGTCCTTCCACAGGCTGCGAATGAAGCTCAGGTCGTTGGCCGCCGCCGCGGCCTCAGCGAACGGCATCTGGAAAAAGAACATGTACCAGGAGCGTCGTTGTTGGGCGTAGTCCTCGGTCAAGGCGGTTGCGAGCTTCGGACCGTAAGGTACCGCCGCGGCAATCAAACGTTCGACCTTCGCGGGTTCCAGTACGGCCGCGCCGTAGGCCGCCATCGCGCCCCAGTCGTGGCCGAAGACCACCGCCTTGCGCCCGCCCGCGAGCGCGTCGATCAAGGCCACCGCGTCGCGGGCCAGCGCCGCGGTCTGGTAGACGCCGGTGGGCGAGGACGCGCTCGGAGCGTAGCCGCGCATGTACGGCGCCACCACGCGGTAGCCGGCGCGGGCAAGAACCGGCATCTGGTTCCTGAAGGTCAGCGCGTTGTCGGGAAAGCCGTGCAGGCACAGCAGCAGTTGCCCATCGGCGGGCCCCTGCTCGAGCGCGACGAAACGCAGGCCGTTGGCCTCTACTTCGATGGTCTTGGCTTGGGTCATGCTTCAGGTCTCCCGGGTGGTGGTGGCATCATCGGCCGGGCTATCGGGCCCACGCGACGCGACCCCGTTACCAGCCTGTAAAATGGCCCATATGCTGCGTTTCACGGGAAACTCGCTACGGCGTACCGTAAGGACGCCTTCGCTCCTTGTTCTTCACGCGCGCCTTGCATCTGGACCATTTTGAACACGCTGATGGACGGGTTTTCAACAGACTGTTACCACCGCATCATCGGCGCTGCGTGCGAATCCGTCCGCCGCGCAACCGCGGCTGGGCTCGCCGGTTGCTCCGTTGACGATGCGCGAATATAGCAGCGTGCGCGCAGCGCCTGCGCGACTGCCCTCGTCGGCCTCAATAGCCCGCGCCGACGGTTGCGGCAATTGCGAGCTGCGCGCGCCGCGCCAGCATCGGCCGGGCAAACACCGTGGCCAATGTCGTCTGCATGAAGTGGGGATCCAAGTTCCCCGCGCTGTACGTCAACCGGTTGTATTCGATGGTGCAGCGTCACCTGGCCCGCCCGCACCGCTTCGTCTGTTTCACCGACGACGCCGCTGGACTCAGCGCGGGCATCGAAGACCTGCCGATGCCGAGCGCGGGACCGGCCGACGCGCACTCGGGGCACGGCTGGCGTAAGCTGGGGCTGTTCTCGCAAAAACTCGGCAACCTGACGGGTACCACGCTGTTCTTCGACCTCGACGTCGTGGTGGTAGCGTCGCTCGACGCGTTCTTCGACCACCTGCCCGGTGAGACCTGCATGATCCGCGACTATCGGCCGCTGCGGCTGCGCGCTGATCGCTTCGTTGGCAACACCTCGGTGTTGCGTTTCGAAGCAGGCAAGTTCCCCGCAGTGCTTGCCGACTTCTGCGCCGACTTCGATCGCATCCACGCACGTTACCGCAACGACCAGGAGTTCGTTTCGCGCTGGCTTCACGCGCGCAAGCTCCTGCACTACTGGCCTGAGGCGTGGTGCCCGAGTTTCAAACACGACTGCGTGGCAGTCGGACCCGCCAGTTACCTGACGACCCCGCGCCTGCCGGCCGCCGCCCGGGTGGTAGTCTTCCACGGCCTACCGAAACCGGAACAGGCCCTGACCGGCCTGGGCGGCAAGTGGTACCGGCACGTCAGGCCGACCCCTTGGATCGCCGATCATTGGCGCTGAAAGGCCCAGACTGGCCGGACGCTGGCTAGAAGCCCGTTGGGAATGGCCCCCCTGAGCGCGAAGCTGGCGACGCGCGAGGATCACGCCTGTCTGCTGGGGCGTCGCCCCTCGCCGCCTCGACGCTCATGCGCGCGAAACTACTCGCTACGCCTCTGCTCGCGGCTTTTCGCGCGCGCCTTGCATCTGGATCATTTTGAACGGGCTCACGACTTTTTTTTCAACAGACGGCTAGCGCGGCCACCGGCAGGACCATGCACCGGGTTAGGCGCAGCTCCGCCGCCCCGGACTGCCCGGGTACGGGTGTGTGTCGGCGAACCGCTCGCGACCGGCAGCACCCGTGCTAAAGAAGCGTGGTACGAGTCCCGGGCAACCTCCGCTCCGGACAACGGCAATCGAGGCAAGGTGAGCCGACCTGAACGCAAAGCCAGCGCTCTGCAGCACGCAACGCTGCGTGAACTCGCGCGCAGCGCGGCGGCGCTGGCGGTTGCCGCAGGCCTGGCCGGCTGTCCCCCGTTCATCCAACCGCGGCCCGACCGTGACGCCAAAAGCCCCGCCGACAAGCCTGCTCAGTCCGCGTCGCGCGCGATCGCCGCCGGAGATTTTGCCGGCGCCGAAGAGATTCTGCAGAAGGCCCTTGCGGCCCGGCCCGACCCGCCGCCCTCCCCCGACCCCGAGACCGCCGCGCTACTGGCCATCGCCGCGCGACTACGTATCGCCCAGCAACTCTTTCCCGAGGCCGAACGCGATGCATCGCGGGCGCTGGCCGCGGCGCCGGCAACCGGCCCTCTCTCCGAACTCACCTCGCAGCGTGCCATCCACTATCGAATCGCCGAGGCCTACGAAGACGCCGGCCGCGACGACGAGGCCGTAACGCATCTCAGCGCAGCGCGGACTTTGTGTCTGGCCGACCCCGCGTTGTCCGACAACGACGCGTGCGAAAGCGAACGCGCCGGCCTCGTGCGCATCCTGCTGGCCAGGGGACGATATCCCGAGGCCGAGCCGCTGCTGCTCGGCCGCATTGCCGACGTGCAGGCGCACAACGGCGCCTACGACCTGCGTCTGGCCGACGTGCTCGCGGACGCGGCGTCATTCTACTGCCGCCAGGGCCAGTACGAACTGTGCGGTCCGCTCTACGCGCGCTCGTTCGACATCTGGAAGACTTTTCGCGACGACGCCGTCGCCGAGCATCGCAGGACGACCGAAGCGGGACAGGAAAGCCCTTTCGCGAGCGACTTCGTGCGTGTTCGTGCGCGCCACGCACCGTTTACGGCACCCACCGGGCTCGACGAGCAAGGGAGCACTCTCTACAAGCTCGGCAAGCCCGACGAGGCGGCGGCCGCGATCAGCTACGAACGGAGGCTGTGGGAATCGGACGGCGAGGTCGGACCGAGGGCCATGGACGCGCTCAATGCGATCGTCGCCGCCGGCAGGGAAGGAGCCGAACTGGCGTTGGCGCAAGAGGCGGTCGGCTACGTCTACTTCAAGCGCGGCGACTACACGCACGCCGAGGAGCACTACCGCCAAGCGCTATCGCGCGTGGAGGCGCTGTGGCCCTCGCTTTCGGCGACCTCCAAGCGCCGCATGCTGCGTGACTACCTGGAGATCCTGGCCACGCTGGTGCTGATAGACCGCGCGGCCGACCGTTACGGGGAAGCGATCGACTTCGGCAAGCGGGCACTCGAACTCGCCGAGGCACAACTCGACGCTCGCGACGCCCTGCGTCTCGACACCATACTGGGGCTGGCCACCAGCTACCGAGAGGTGCGCGACGTCGCCAAGGCCGAGGAGTTCGCAGTGCGCTACCTGGACGCCGTCGAAGCCGCGCGCGGCAGCGACCACCCCGACTACGCGTGGGCACTGCGCAACCTGGCCTACGTCTACTTGATCAAGGACGCGATCGAGCGCTCGCAGAGCCTCGAAGCCGAAGCGCGCTGGATCTGGTCCCGTCACCCGGTCGTTGCGCCCGAATTCTGAAACCGGCGAGGGACGGGCAAGCAAAGAACTACGTTCGAAGCGGCGGTCGCGCGTGCAAGGCGGCGATCGCTCGTGTTAGAGTCCCGCAGGCTTGGCGTGGGGGATCAGAATCGCGACGGTGCCGGGGGAGCGCCCGCGAATCTGTTCCGGACGAGCCCCGTCCGACGGACTGACTGAGAAGAAGAGGAGTAGGTACGTGCACGACCCGCAGCAAACGTCGCCAAGAATAGGCATGGTGGTATCGGTCGCGGGTTCGCGGGTCTCGGTGATCCTGAGTCAGAGCCCGGGTAACGGCCGCGAGGCTTCGGCCGCCGATCTCGCCAGCGTCCAGGTAGGCGCGATCGCGCGCATCCCGACCGAGCAGTCGACGGTATTCGGCATGATCAGCAGCCTGCGCACCGAGAACCCCTCCTTCCCGTCTGGAGCCGGCGAGAAGAGCTTCTTCGAAATGGAGTTGCTCGGCGAAGCGATGCTCGACCCCAGGACCGGCGGTGAAACGTCGTTCCAGCGCGGCGTGTCGATATACCCGGGCCTCGGCGCCCAGGTCTACGCGGCCACGCGCGAGGACCTCGGCCGCGTCTACGCACAGCCGACGGGCTCCAACGTGCGCATCGGCAGCATCCACCAGGACAGCACACTGCCGGCCTACGTCAGCGTCGATCAACTGCTCGGCAAACACTTCGCGGTGCTGGGCACTTCGGGTTCGGGCAAGTCGTGCACCGTGGCGCTGATCCTGCGAGCCATCCTCGACCAGCACCCGAGCGGACACATCGTGCTTCTCGATCCGCACAACGAGTACTCGAACGCATTCGGTAAGCGCGCCGAAGTGGTTTCGCCGCAGAACCTCGAACTGCCCTACTGGCTGCTCAACTTCGAAGAGACGGTCGAGGTTCTGGTGGGCCGCGGCGGGATGTCGCGTGAAGTCGAAGTCGGGATTCTCAAGGGCGGCATCCTCGAAGCCAGGCGCCGCTGCGCCGGCGAAGGACGCGACACAGCGTACATCACCGTCGACACTCCGGTGCCGTACCGGATGGCGACGCTGATACAATACCTCGACCGGCAGATGGGACGCCTGGGCAAACCCGAAACCGCCGCGCCTTACATGCGCCTCAAGGACCGCATCGAAACGCTGAGTGCCGACGCCCGCTTCGGCTTCATGTTCTCGGGCATGTTCATCACCGACAACATGGCCAAGATCCTGGCAAGGCTGCTGCGCATCCCGGTAGCCGGTAAGCCCATCACCATCATCAACGTCTCGGGCGTACCCTCGGAGATCGTCGAAGTGGTGGTGTCGATGCTGTTCCGCACGATCTTCGATTTCGCACTGTGGTGCGACCGCGCCAAAGCGGTACCGATCCTGCTCGTGTGCGAAGAAGCGCACCGCTACGTGCCCAAGGGCGACGCGGCGTTCGCCTCCGCGCGCAAAGCCATCGGCCGTATCGCCAAGGAAGGACGCAAGTACGGAGTGTCGCTGTGTCTGGTCACACAGCGGCCGTCCGAACTGTCGCCCGAAGTGCTCACGCAGTGCAACACCATGTTCGCGCTGCGCATGAGCAACGAACCCGACCAGGATTACGTCGCCAAGGCGCTGCCCGACAGCGCGGCGGGCTTGGTTGCTTCGCTGCCGGCGCTGCGCACCCAGGAAGCCATCGTCGTGGGCGAAGGCGTCAACGTGCCGGTACGCCTCAACCTCGACACGCTGCCCGATGAGCAACGCCCACGCAGCGGCTCCGCGGCGTTCTCCGCCTCGTGGCAAAACGACTCCACGAGCAACGGTTTCGTCGAAGAGACCATCGAGCGCTGGCGCCGCCAAGTCAGAAGATAGAAGAACATCGGCAGCGTTGCAGTCGAACCGGACTCTGGCTAACAGTCAGTCAACAAACCGTCCATCAGCCTGTTCCAGATGGTCAAGATGCAAGGCGTGCGTAAAAAACCAAGAACGAAGGCGTACTTCGGGCACGCCGTAGCGAGTGGTTTCGCGCGCAACGCAGCAGATGCGCCATTTCCAACAGGCTGCTGACAGAATCGGATCCAGGTTCCACACCTGCGTTCCACAAGGAGATCCCCAATGGCTCGAGTTACACTCAGAGGAACCCCATGCAACCTAGCCGGCACGATGCCGCAAGTCGGCGACACCGCGCCCGACTTCAACCTGACCGGCATCGACCTGGCCCCGATCACCAGGCAGAGCCTGACCGGCAAGAAGAAGGTGATCGTCGTGGTCCCGAGCCTCGACACGCCGGTGTGCCAGGTCGAGACCCGCCAATTCAACCAGCGCGCCACGGCGCTCGGTGACGACGTGGTGGTGCTGATCGCGAGCGCCGACCTGCCGTTCGCGATGACGCGCTTCTGCGCAGCCGAAGGCTTGAAGAACGTCAAGACCGGCTCGGACCTGCGCGACCGCGACTTCGGCAAGCGCTGGGGTGTGGCGATCGCCGACGGCCCGCTGGCAGGACTGACCGCGCGCGCCGTTTTCGTCGTCGATGCCGACGACAAGATCACCTACTCGGAATTGGTGCCCGAGATCGGTCAGGAACCTGATTACGACGCAGCGCTGGCCGCGCTGAAGAAGTAGTCTCGCACGCATCGACGAGATCGAAGACGCCGGGCGTCTCCGTCCAGGAGACGCCCGGCTGTCGTTTGCGCTGCCTCAGCTGCGCGCGCGTGCCGGATCCAGCAGTGGCGTACGCGCACGCATGACGCGACCCGCCACCAACGCGCCGGCGGCCGCGACCAGAATCCCGACCACCGGGATCGACAGCGCGACGCGCAGACTCCCGCTCCAATCCGACGCCCAACCGACGGCGAAAGGACCGACCGCCGCGCCGATTCCGCTCAGGAACAGCACGTGCACCGCGAACGTGATGCCGAGGCGCTTGGGTGAAACCAATTCGGCCACCGAGGTCTGGAGACTCGGCAGATACGCGAAGACGGCCATCGAACCGAGTACGTTGGCCGCGATGATCACCCACAGCGAAAGACCCTGGAACAGGACCAAGCTGAGCAACGGCGCGGCCAGCAGCGCCGAGAACGCCGACACGTCGAGTTGGCCGGCAAAACGGCGCGAACGGCGCATATCCCCCAACCACCCGCCGAGCAGACTTCCAGAGATGCCGCCGATCACCTGCGCGGCACCGACGATCCAGCCTGCCTTGGCGGCGTCGAAGGCCAGCTCGCGCTGGAAGTACGCGGGCGCCCAATAGGACCAGCCGGTAGCCGCAGCCAGCAGCAGCGCGCCACTCGACCACACCCACATCAAACGAGCGTCACGGAATATGTCTTTGAGCGTGCGCAACGTCGCGACTGCCTCTTCGCCGTCGTCCGGCGGGCGCGCCGGTTCGACCAGCGACAGCACCAACGGCACCAGCGCCACACCGATCACACCGTAAACGAAGAAGACGTTGCGCCAGCCGATCGTGGTGTCCAGATGCCCCCCGATGACGATCCCGAAACCGCCACCGAACGCGACCGCCGCCCCCAGCAGCCCCACCGCCAGCCCGCGACGATTGGCGGCGACACCATCGGTGACCAGCGACATCGCGCACGGGTAGAACGAGGCCTCTCCTATACCGGTAAGGAATCGCGCTGCGAACAACCCCCAGAAGCCGGTGGCCAAACCGCAAGCAGCCGTGGCCAGGCTCCACGCCAATAGCCCTACGCCGATTATGGTGCGGCGTGATGTGCGATCGGCGAAGTAACCGAAGACGAACGACGCTACCGCATAGACGAGCGAGAATGCCACACCGCCGATCACGCCGAGTTCGGTGTCGGAAAGGGACAGATCGCGGCCGATCGATTTCGCCAGGATCGAAAGAACCTGGCGGTCGGCCCAGTTGACCATGTTGGCGAACACCAGCACGGCCAGCAGAAAAGCCGAACTGCCGCGCCACCCCACCGCGCTACCGCCACGCTTTCGCGGCGCGTGCGCGGCGAGCGAGGCGGTGCCTGCGTCACCGTCGGCTGAGACAGCGCCGTGCGCGCCACCACCGGCCTCTGCAACTCGCACGCGGCTGCGCTGTTTCCTGGTTCCCGACCTCACCGCAGGAACTTGCTCTGGTCGGGACGCCGGCGTTCGGCGAACGCGCGACCGAGTTCTCTTGATTCGTCGCTGCGGTAATAGGCGGGCGTAAGCAGATCCAGCGAAACGCGCGAAAGCCCGGCCACGCCGCCGTGACGGGCGTGGAACGAAGCCTTCAACGCCGCCAGCGCTTGCGGACCACGCTCGGCCAGTTCCTCACAGATTTCGACCACGCGGGCGCGCAGCAGGTCGGGCTCGACAACTTCGTTGATGAGCCCCATCGCCAGCGCCTCGTCGGCCGAGTACTTGCGGTTGAGCATCCAGATCTCTTTGGCTTTCTTGCGCCCGACCGCTTCTTCGAGGTACCAAGTGCCGTAGCCGGCATCGAAGCTGCCCATCATCGGCCCCACCTGACGGAAGGCTGCGCTGCGCGCGGCGATGGTGAGGTCGCACATCAACGCCAGCACGTTGCCGCCGCCGACCGCGAAGCCGCCGACCATCGCGATCACCGGTTTGGGAAGTTTGTCGATCAGGTCGTAGAGATCGACCACCGGGAACATGTTGCCGTAGTGAAGTCGGTCGTCTTCGTGCTCGGCGTGGTCGTGATCGCCGCCGAGGCAGAAGAAGCGCGAGCCGGCCCCGGCGATCACGGCGCTGCGGATGTCGGGATCGCGGCGCACGTCTTCGAGTGCGTCGATCATCTCGCGCACCGTCTGGACACGAAACGCGTTGCCCTTGGCTTCGCGGTTGATCGTCACCCAGGCGACGTGCCCGGCTTTGACGAACAGGATGTCTTCGAAGGCCATCATCTCCTCCTGCTGCTGCTCACAACGCTCTTCCAACACTCTGCCAGCGCGGCACGCGGCTACCGCGCTCAGGGAATGAACTGCTCCTTCAGGATGCGCTCTTCGAGGCCGTGCCCCGGGTCGAACAACAGTTCGAGGCGCACCGAACGTTCTTCGCGGATCACTACTTCGCATACGCCTCGAACTTCGGTCACATCAGCGGTGGCGCTGACCGGACGCTTGCCCGAGTCGAGGATCTCGAAGCGGACTTCGGCGTCGCTGGGCAGCAGCGCGCCGCGCCAGCGCCGCGGCCGAAACGCACTGATCGGCGTCAGCGCCAGCAGCCCCGAGCGCAGCGGCAGGATCGGACCGTGCGCCGAAAGGTTGTAAGCGGTACTCCCGGCCGGACTCGCAAGCAGCACTCCGTCGCAGACGAGTTCGTCGAGGCGCACCTGGGCGTCGATCGAAATGCGGACCTTGGCTGCCTGATGGGTCTGACGCAGAAGCGCGACCTCGTTGATGGAAAGGGCCTGGGTGGTGTGGCCGTCCGCGCACAGCGCCCGCATCGCCAGCGGGTGTATGGAAGCCTGAACGGCGCGGCGAATGCGATCGGGCAACCCTTCTTCCTGGTAGTCGTTGAGCAAGAAACCGACGGTGCCCTTGTTCATGCCGTAGATCGGCACCTGAGCGCGGATGTACGCGTGCAGGGTTTGCAGCATGAAGCCGTCGCCGCCGAGCGCGACGATGACCTCGGCCTGGTCGGCCGGCAGATTGCCGTAGCGCGCCGTCAGATCCGCCAGCGCACGCTGAGCCTCGGGGCCCTCGCTGGCGACGAAGCAGAGTTTTTCTCTGACGGCCATCGCGGCGCACGATAGCCTCTGAGCAAGCCCGGCGCCAAGGGCGGGGCCGATCGCGGCCGCTCCGCCTCGTATGCGGCAGGTGCGGTGCTTTCGGCGCGCCGGCCGCGCGGCTGGGATCGCACTCGGAGCCGTGGCAAGATCGAGGCGGCTGCAAGCCGGGCTTTGGCCGGCTTTGGGCGAGACCACCCATGACGAAGTTGGAGTTCTTCTACGACTGCTCGAGTCCGTGGACCTACCTCGCCTTCCACCGCATCGAGGAAGTCGCGGCAAACGGACGCGCTCGCCTGGTCTGGCGTCCGATCCTGGTCGGCGGAGTCTTCAACGCCGTCAATAAGAGCGTCTACGAACAGCGCAGCAACCCGGTGTTCCCCAAGCTTCGCTACGCCGTCAAGGACCTGCAGGACTGGGCGCGGCTCTACGGCCTGACCATCGGGCAACCGGCGGTGTTCCCGGTCAACAGTGCCAAGGCGATGCGCGGGGCGTTCGTCGCAGAAGAACACGGCTATCTCGCCGCTTACTCGCGCCGCGTCTTCGAAACTTACTGGGGTGAGTTGCGCGACATCTCGCAGGACGAAGTTCTGGCCGACATCGTCGCACAGGTCGGTCTGGGAGATCCCCGCGCCTTCTTCGAAAAGATCGCGTCTGCGCCCTACAAGGAAAGACTGAGAAGCAACACCGACGAACTGATCGAACGCGGCGGCTTCGGCTCGCCGACGATGTTCGTAGACGGCGACGACATGTACTTCGGCAACGACCGGCTGGTGCTGGTTGCCGATGCGTTGCAACGTAAGCTCGCGACATAGAGAACAGGAAGGAAACCACGTGAAGAATCTCTTTTCGGTAGAAGGCAAAGTGGCGCTGGTTACCGGCGGTTCGCGCGGCATCGGACTGATGATCGCACGCGGCCTGGTCGAGAACGGCGCCAAGGTCTACGTGGCGTCGCGCAAACAGCAGGCTTGCGACGAGGCCGCCGCCGAGCTTTCCAAAGCCGGTACCTGCATAGCGCTGGCCGGTGACATAGCCACCGAGACCGGGACCAAGGCGCTGGCGGCCGCGATAGCGGCGCGCGAACCGAAGCTCGACATCCTGGTCAACAATGCGGGCACCAACTGGGGCATGCCGCTGGCCGACACCACCGACGAAGCTTTCCAGAAGGTGCTGGCGACCAACGTCAAGTCGGTCTTCAACCTGACCCGCGAATTGCTGCCGTTGCTGCAACAGGCCGCCAGCGCCGACGACCCGGCGCGCATCGTCAACATCGGCTCTATCGACGGCCTTCACGTACCGGCGCTGGAAACCTACGCCTACTCGACCAGCAAGGCCGCCGTGCACCACCTGACGAGGGTACTGGCCAAGCAACTGGCCACGCTCAACATAACCGTCAACGCGGTGGCGCCCGGTCCGTTCCAGAGCAAGATGATGAAGGAAACCCTCGAGCGCTTCGGAAGCATGATCGTCGCGCAGGTTCCGCGCGGGCGCATCGGCGAGCCCGAGGACATGGCCGGCGTCGTCATCTATCTCGCCTCGCGAGCAGGTGCGTACGTGACCGGCGCTGTGATCCCGGTCGACGGCGGAATGTCGACCTGCCTATAGCCCGTAGTGGAGGCCGCACCGAGCAAGGATTCGTGATCCCCAACAAACTGGTGCGCCCGGCATGATTGTAGCCCGCAGTGGAGGCCGTACCGAGCAAGGATTCGGCCGCTACGTTGCGGCGATGATGCGCCGCGCGCGAGCCGCGTCCGGACCGGTAGCACCGTGCACGCCGCAAACGGCGACGCCGTGGCGCTGATCCGCCGCCCGCTGCGACACCTGATCGGCCGGCTCGTGCAGGCCGCGCTCGCCGCTGCCGTGGTCACCGTCGCCGCGATCGCGATTCTCGGCGTGCTGCCGCCGCCGACCACGGCGTTCATGCTGCAAGACCGCTGCGCGCACGTCGCCGCGGGCCGTCCCTCGGCGATCGACCACACTTGGAAGTCCTGGCGCGAGATCGCGCCGGAACTGATGCTCGCGGTCGTCGCCGCCGAAGATCAACGCTTCCCCGAACACTCGGGCTTCGACCTGCACGCAATCGAACGAGCCGCGCAACACAACCGCCGCGGCGGCAGCGTGCGCGGCGCCAGCACACTTACCCAACAAGTCGCCAAGAATCTGTTCCTGTGGCCGGGCAGGAGCTACCTGCGCAAAGGCCTCGAAGCCGGGCTCACGGTGTTGCTCGAACTGTGCTGGTCCAAGCAGCGCATCCTCGAAGTCTACGTCAACGTGGCGCAATTCGGCGACGCGATCTACGGGGCAGAGGCGGCCTCCAACCGCTTCTTCTCCAAGCCCGCGTGCCGCCTCACGGCCGCCGAGGCCGCGCTGCTGGCCGCGGTACTGCCCGATCCCGAGTCGCTGCACGCTGACCGGCCTTCGGGCTACGTCAAGAAACGCCAGCGCTGGATCCTCTCCCAAATGACCGCTCTCGGCGGTGTCTCGTTCCTGCGGCGGATCGCGCCAGGGCTCTAGCCCGAACTGTTGAAAAGAGCTTCGTGAGCCCGTTCAAAATGGTCCAGATGCAAGGCGCGCGCGAAATTCCGCCAACGGAAGCGTACTCCCGTACGCTGTAGCGAGTGGTTTCGCGCGCACGAGCCCCGAGCCGGCGAGTGGCGAGTGGCGAGTTCAAGTAGACCTTGCTGTTGCATAAGAACTTAACGTGGAGTGCCGTTCGTCCTACGTTTTCCGATACCAAGCACGTCTCGCTGATGCCTCCGCAAACCTCACCGACAATGAAGTCAGACCACATACGAATTCGAGAAGAAAGGCGTCAGGAAGACGCACGGAAGACGGCAAGAGTGACGATTCTTTTGCAACGTTCGGGTAGACAGGCTTGATCCGCGCGCGTCGCCAGCTGCGCGCTCATAGGCCATTTTCAACGGACGGCTACCGCATCGTCCGCGGAGTCTGGCTCTCCATGACGTCGGCGGCGACCAGGGCGATGATCGAACGCGGCAGGAAACGGTTGGCATTGGCACGCAGCCAGTTCAGCCAGCCGCTCACCACCGAAGGCTGATGACCCAGCGCGGTCAGCGACGCGGCGACCACCGAAGCGGCGCTCTCGTCGGCCGCCGGATCGGTTCTGGCCTCACCTGCCACTGCTTCGAACTCGGTCGCCGTCGGCCCCGGCTGCACCACCAGCACATCGACGCCCTTGTCGCGAAGCTCGCCCCACAATGCTTCGCCGAGCAGCAGATCGAAACCTTTGGTGGCTGAGTACACGGCGTGCAACGGGATCGGCTGACGCCCGGCCACCGAACCCACGATCATGATCGCGCCCCTGCGACGTTCGAGCATCGGCGGCAACAGGCGCGACACCAGCACCACGTTGGCCGTACAGTTGAGCGCGATCATCTCTCGAAGGCGCACGACTGCGTGCTTCTCGAAACGGCCGGCGCAGCCGAAACCGGCGTTGCTCACGAGCACGCCGACCTCGAGATCGCTGACTTCGTCGGCCAGCCGATCGGGGCCGTCTGGTTGCGCCAGATCGAGGGCGACCACCCGCGCATCGACACCGTAGGTGGCGACCAACTCCTTGGCGATGGTGTGGAGCCGTTCTTCGCGGCGAGCGCACAGCACGCAGGAAAAGCCGCGCGCGGCCAGCGCGCGCGCGAATTCGAGGCCGATTCCCGCTGACGCGCCGGTCACCACCGCCCACTTGCCGTAGCGATTCGGCGTGGCAAGCGAGCGGCCGGCGAACAGGTCGCGCGCCTTCCACAGGGCAAAGGCGACGATGCCTAGCGCTACCGAAGAAACGATACCGACAGCCCAACCGCGCACGCCGCCGACGTAGGCGATCGGCCACACCAACATCGCGAACGCGACTTGCGCCGCGTAGATCGAGGCCCACGGCCACATCCAGCGCCGCATCCGCAACAAGCCGTAAAGTGCCAACACGTACACCAACCAGTGCACGACGCCGCCGACCTTGGCCATCCACTCGGTCAGAACCAGCCCCAACCAGACGTCCTGGTCCACAGCCACGGGCTTGCAGAAGATGTCCCACGGCGAGTAGACGAAGACCTCGACAGCGGCGAACAACAGCAGCGCATTCATCCACGCCGGGCGTTCACCGGCACGCTGGCGAAACCACGATCCTATCCGTCCCATGTGCTGTTTTCTCCCGCGGTTGCTCGCCGGCGCTGGCGCCGGCATACGATTCTCATCCCTTCTTGCGGACCAGTGAAAGACCGTCGCCGACCGTCAGCATCGCGACCTCGACGCGCGGGTCACGGACCACGAAGTCGTTGAACGCGCGGATCGCGTCGATGTCTTCCCCCGTGCTGTCGGGATCGGCCACGGTGCCCATCCACAACACGTTGTCGACCAGGATCACTCCGTCGGGACGCAGACGTTTGACGATCTCTTCGTAGTAGCGCAGGTAACCGGTCTTGTCGGCGTCGATGAAGGCCATGTCGTAGACCGGATCGTCGGGGAGCGCCGCGAGCGTCTGGACCGCCGGAGCGATCCGCAGGTCGATGCGATCGGCCACGCCGGCCTGCTCCCAGTACTTGCGCCCCACAGCGGTCCACTCTTGGCTGATGTCGCAGCACAAGAGCCTGCCCTCGGGTCCCATCGCGCGCGCCAGGCACAGTGCCGAATAGCCCGTGAAAGTACCGACCTCGATGGCGCGCCTGGCACCGATGGCGCGGGCGAACTGCTCCATGAACGCGCCCTGTTCCGAGGCGATCTGCATTATCGAGATGAAACCGAGAGCTTCGGTTTCGGCGATCAGGGCCTTCTGGACGTCGTCGAGCGGGGTGCAGTGATCGGACACGTAGCGCTGGATCTGCGCGGTCAGGTGAAAAGCTTTAGGGATGTCGGACAAGACCTGGCCTCCTTGGACGACGTCGGTCGTCGAGAAGAAATCTGACGTTGCTTAGGCTCAGGCCGTCAGGCTAGCATCGGGTCTGCCCGATGCCAGCCGGGCGCGAAAGAAGGCGCGAACGGAACAGACACTCTGAGGTCGCGAGACGAGCGCGATGTCGGCGCGGCCACTTGGCGGACCGCGAACGAGCCGGTTTCAGAGCGGTTTCGGAACCGTAAGGCGGAAACTACCAGGGGGATAGACCAGATGCCGCTCCAACTACTGCGTTACCAACGCCTCGGAGCCAGCCTGTGGTCCTTCGACCGCCTGCCCTCGGGAACCGAGACGGAAAACATCGCGCTGATGGCCGAGGATCTCGGCGAGTCACACGGTGTCCTGTACCGCCGCGGCGGCGAACGCACCGTCGTCTGCGTCATGCACCCGCGCAGCGACGTGAGCCGCCACTACTGTGTGCCAGCACTGCTGGAAGCGGGCTACGCGGTCTTCGGTCAGGCCGGACGCTGGGTGAACAACGACATCGGACTGATCCACGAGATGCTGCTGTGCGACGTGGCGGCCGGGTTGCGTGAACTCAAGAACCGCGGATTCGAAAGGATCGTCCTGCTCGGCAACAGCGCCGGCGGGCCGCTGTTCTGCTTCTACCAGTCGCAGGCGGTAACCGAGCCACCCGCAAGACTGCGGGACACCGCGGCGGGCGATCCCTACGACCTCAATGCGTTCGAGTTACCGGCTGCCGACGGCTTGGTGCAGCTCGCCACTCACCTCGGCGAAGGCATGCTGATGCTCGGTTGCATCGACCCGTCCGTCATCCAGGAAAAAGACCCGCTTTCGATCGACCCTCAACTCGACATGTTCCATCCCAGGAACGGGTTCCGCCAACCACCGGGGTCGAGCAGCTACAGCAGCGAGTTCCTCGCGCGCTATCGGGCAGCCCAGCGCGGCCGCGTCGCCCGGATCGACGCCATCGCCCGCAACTACATCACCATGCAGCGCCACTTCCAGAACGAAATGACAGACGAACACTTCGAAGGACTGGCGCTCGAACAACGCGAATTCGTCTGGCGGCGCGCGCTGGTCGGCCGCTTCATGGAAGTCCACCGTACCGAGGCCAATCCGGCGTATTGCGATCTGTCGATCCACGCGAGCAAACGTGATTACGGATCTTGCTTGACCCCCAGGCCCGACCTCTTCAACTACAGCGAAGCCGGCCTCGGAAAGTACCAGACCCCGCGTGCGTGGCTCTCGACCTGGTCGGGCCTGACCTCACGCGCAGCGACCTTGCAGTGCATCCCGAAGATCTCGTGCCCAACGCTGGTGGTCAGCTACACGAGCGACAACCTGGTCTTCGTTCCCGACGTCGAAGCCATCTACGGCGCCTCCGGAGCCAGCGACAAGGAAATGCACTTCGTCGATGGAGACCACCTCGGCCTGCCGCCCAAGTGCAAGCCCGACGCCGCAGGCCGCGACGCTGCGATGAAGATCATCGTCGAGTGGCTACGCCAACGCTTCCCCGCCACTTGACAGCCTGTTGAAAATGGCCCACGAGTGCGGAGCTGGCGACGCGCGAGGATCACGCCTGTATACTCGAGCTCGCCCCTCGCCAGCTCGGGGCTCGTGCGCGCGAAACCACTCGCTACGACGTAGTTCCGCTACGTCTCCGCTCGCGGTCTTTCGCGCGCGCCTTGCATCTGGACCATTTTGAACAGGCTGATGGACGGTCTTTCAACAGACCGCTTAAGGCTCGCGGGGCTTGGTCACTACCGGACGCGGCTCTGAGGCGGGCCGCAGGGTGCCGGCGAGGTATTGGGTGATCCGGCGGCTGAACCAGCGCCGAAACCGTGCCTCGACGTCGGCGTCGTCCTCGAGCCCCGAACTGTAGCGCAGCATTTCGCCCGCCACGCCGGCCCCGAGCGCCGCCATGCCGACCAGCATGACGGTGAACAGCATGTCTTCGAAATCGAAGTCGCGTCCTTCGGTCCAGCCTCCTTCCACCATGCGTACGTGACCGGCCTCGGCCATTCCGCGCAGATATCGGGTCTCGTCCCTCAGTCGTGAACCTTCCAGTATCAGCCACGCGATCAGCCGCGCGTGACCGCGCTCGGCGACGATTCCGAAGACCGCGTCGAGAATCGCCGGCACGTCGACTTCGGCACGCATCTGCTGGCGCACCTCGTCGAGCACGGCGGTCCGCAACGACGACAGCGCGCGCCTGACCACCGCCTCCATGAGGCCGTCGCGGCTGCCGAAGTGGTGCAGGATGGCCGGATGCGAAACACCGACGTCACGCGCTATTTCCTGCAGCTTGATCGCACCGGGTCCGAGTTCACGCAGGCGCTTCTCGGCCGCGTCGATGATCACTCGCTTGGCGTCCTCGGCGGTGCGGCGCGTGCGTTTGACCTTCGTCTTGGGCGTGTGGGCCGTCGCTTCGGTATGCTTTGCGCTCATCGCCTCTCTCCTGCTCCGGCAAGCGTCCCGACGCAGCGCCGGTGGACCGGCAAACGCGATCACGGCTCGGTGATCAGACCGGCATTTTCTCGATCACGTCGGCGGCGAACCGCTCGAGGGCGTCCTGCTTCTCCTCAAGTGAATCGGGATCGGCACCGTACAAGACCCACGGCGCAGTGCACAACGTGGTCACGCCGGCGTCGCCGAGACGCCGGTATGCGTCGACGTCGAAGGCGTCGTTGCAGGCGACGACGATTTCGAAGGGCTTGGCCGCGGTGCCGTACTCGCGGCGCAGCGCGCTCAACTTGGCGATCAGTTCTCGGATCTCTGCGGTCGAGTGCAACACCGCGATCCAGCCGTCGCCGATGCGCGCCGCGCGCCGCAGCGCGGCCTCGGAAGCCCCGCCTACCAGGATCGGCACCGGCACGGCCGGCACCGGGCTGATCTGCACGCGCGCGAGCGAGTAGTGCCTGCCGCGGTACTCGGCCATCCCGCCGCGCCACAGCGCGCGCAGCACCTCGACCGCCTCGTCGGTACGCACGCCGCGAGTGTGGAAGTCGAGCCCAAGTAGGTCGAATTCCTCCTTCATCCAGCCGACGCCGACCCCGAGCGCAACTCGCCCTCCCGCCATCTGCGCCACCGTGGCCACCTGTTTGGCCACCAGCAGCGGGTGCCTCAGCGCAAGAACGTAGACGTGGGTGAAGAAACGAAGGTGCTCGGTCACGGCTGCCATCGCGGCAATCGCGGTCCAGGGATCGGGCCACGGCGTCGAAGCCGACCAGATCGGCCTGCCGTCGTCCGAGTACGGGTAGCGGGTCGTCAGGTTCTCGGGAAATGCGACGTGATCCGGCACGGCCAGCGAGTGCCAGCCGCAGCCGTCGGCGGTCCTGGCCAGGTCGGCGAAATGCATAGGGTCGCTGAAGGCAAGGGAAGCCGCGAACTTCACGGCCCAGGTTCTTCCTTTGCCCGGCGTGTGGCGCAAACGCCCGGCCGACTGAACCGCGGTCCCTTCACAACGCAGTGCGCAACCTCAGCGAGAACTGGCCACGGCCTCGCCCCCCTGTACCCCCGAGCGGGGGCCTGAGCCACTCGATCTCTCGAACCTGTTGACGCACGATCACTAAGACAGGCTCCTTTCGGTTCGGGACCTGAGGAAAATAGCAAGGGGTAACGTGTTGGATTTTGAATATTTTTTGGAGTTATGATCTTCGGTATTGTCTCAGAGTGCTTCGGCATTCTGCATGTTCTGGGGGAATCACATCAGTTAGTGGTCCGTCAAGGATCTTCGCGTTCCGCAAGGGAAAGCGTGTTGCCCCGTGCGGAGCGGAGCGGCGAGTGCGACGCCGCGACTCAGCAATCGACCAAGCGATCGAGGATAGACTGTGAAGACATCGACCATTGATCTCAGCGGCAGTTCACTGGCAAGCCGGGCAGGGCACCAGACGACGCATCGAAACAAGAACGGACGGGTAAGCGTGCGAACGCTGCTCGGCGCGTTCGCGCTGCTGTTGGCCTGCGCCAGCGGCGCCCGTGCTCAGACCATCGTGCAGGAATACTACGTGCCGATGCCCGAGGCGCAGATTCGCACTTCGTTCCTGACGCTGGCCCCGTCCACCGGCACGACGATGGATTCCGTCATTTCGATCGTGGTGGCGGTGTCCGGTACCAAGGTCGTCTACGACCACTGGGAAGACGGGTACGAAATCGACATCAACGTTCCGGTGCAGGCCTCGAGCCAGATCTGGGGCGACGGCAACAACGCCAACGGCATCGCGCCCGGATTCGTCAACGACCCGAGTTCTCTGAGCGCCGGCACCGTGCTGGCGCTGCGCAACCTGGTTACGCTGCCGAGAAATCCCGCCACTGTCGTCTACGACGGCCGCGACCGCGTCGGTGCTACGCGCGGGGTAGTCATGTCGCGTGCAGCCTGGGCAACCACGCCGGGAACCGTCCTCGCCGCCGCCGTCAACGCGCAGGCCACCATCGACTGGGGCACCAGCTACGTGATGCCGGTAGGCCAGAACGTGATCTTCCCCGCTCCGCTCACCTCGTCGATGTTCGAATACGCGTCGATGATGATCCTCGCCGCGACCAACAACACGCTCGTACAGATCGACACCGACGGCAACGGAACCATCGACATCACCACCACCATCAACCAGGGAGAATCCTATCAGGTAGCCGGCGGCGTCAACCGCGGTGCGACCGTTACCGCGACCAAACCCGTAGAGGTTCAACTCCTGACCGGCGACATCCGCGCCAACTACGAATCGCGCTCGTTCACGGTCCCCTCCACCGACCAGTGGACACCACAGTACTACTCACCGGTCGGTACCGCGTCCGACGGCGACGCCACCTACATCTTCCTCTACAACCCAAGCGTCGCGGCCAACACGATCAACTACACGACCCGCACCGGCAGCGGCTCTTTCAGCATCCCGCCTCAGTCCACGTATACGTTCCTGGCACCGCAGAACTCCGGCACCGAGTTCACCAGCGCGACCTCGCAGGATTTCTTCGCGGTCGCGACCGTGGGGGCCAACCCCACCTCGAACAACGTCCACGACTGGGGCTTCGCGCTGGTCCCAACCGAAAACCTCACCACCGAGGCGGTGGTCGGATGGGGCCCCGGCAGTTCCGACGGCAGCCAGAACGGCAGCCCGGTGTGGGTCACGCCGGTCGCCGCGACCACCATCTACGTCGATTACAACGGCGACCGCGTCGGCGCGCTGACCGATCCTGCCGGCGGCAAGTACGACGTCGCGCTGACGCTGTCCGCCCTCGAGGTCAGCCGCATCTTCGAACCGGACAAGGATCAGACCGGCATGCGCCTATACACGCTGGACGGCACCATGCTCACCGCCGCGTGGGGACAGGATCCCTCAGTGGCCGGACCCGCCTCCCCCTACCTCGACATGGGCACCACGATTCCGAACTTCCCGGTTCCGACGCTGACCAAAACGGCCACCCTCCTTACCGACGTGGCTCCGGCCGGACTGAGCATCGGCGACACCCTCGAGTACACGATCACCCTCGACAACCAGGGGCTGGTCGCGATCGGCAACGCAGTGGTCATCGACCCGCTTCCGGCCGCGCTCAGTTACGTTGCAGCGAGCACCACACACGACGGCGTTGCGATCGCGGATTCCGGTGTCACCGCGTTCCCGCTCGACGAAAGCGGCTATACGATCCCGATCATCCCGCGGCGCGGCACCACGTCGTTCACGTTCCGCGCGACCATCGCCGCCGTCGGATCGATCGTCAACACGGCCAATTCGAGCACCGGAGCAACTTCGACCAACGTCACGGTCGTCCCGCCGGTCACCGGCTCCACCCCGTGCGTCATCGACTTCACGACCAGCGGCGGCGCGACGATAACCTCGACCAGCGTCGGCTCGGCCCTGTACGTCACCGTCACCGACGTCGACGCCAATACCAACGCGGGCACGGCGCAATCGTTCACCGTCACCGTCACCGACACGACCAGCGGAGACTACGAAACAATCACACTGACCGAAACCGACGTGAACACCGGCTCGTTCCGCAACACTTCGGGATTGGCGACGTCGTCCACGCTAGGCCTGACCGCCAACGACGCGACACTGCACATGGTGGCAGGC
>Ga0172371_10003405_pt1 | contig 24666 bp, 23 predicted proteins | sample Lak12m_FD_114543 | JGI IMG/M metagenome (GOLD analysis project Ga0172371, IMG submission 114543) | Freshwater microbial communities from Kabuno Bay, South-Kivu, Congo - kab_022012_12m | ecosystem: Environmental > Aquatic > Freshwater > Lake | place: Democratic Republic of the Congo: South-Kivu... | reverse complement strand
CTCGTCGGGTTCTCGCAGTTCTCCTCCGAGCAGTGGCCCTCGGCCGGCTACGCCATGCGCGCCGCTTCCGACCCCGCCGGCATGATGCGCGACGCCGTGGTCTACAAGGCCGGTGAGGACATCTACCAGAAGGACTACGGCTACGGCCGCAACCGTTGGGGCGACTACAGCAAGGCCCAGGTCGACCCCTCAAACGACCTCGACCTGTGGGTCGTCAACGAGTACTCCAGGCTGCTTCCGGACGGCAACGGCCTCGACGGAAAGAAGCCGGGCACGAAGGACTGGGGCGGCATCTGGGGCACCTGGTGGGCGCGAGTCGCGCAGCTCACCTGCGTGATCACGCCGTCCGTGTCGGGCGGCCACGGCAGCATCAGCCCGGCAACGCCGCAGCTCGTGGAGACAGAGAGCGCGCCCACGTTCACGTTCCGCCCGGACAGCGGCTTCCGGGTCGACGCGGTGACCGTGGACGGCAGGCGAGTGACCATGACGGGCGCGGACAGCTACACGTTTCCGCCGGTCACCGCAGACCACAGGATCGCGGTGAGCTTCGTCGCCACCGCCTCGTACCCGATCAGCGCGCTGACCGCGAGCGGCGGCGGCACCGTGGATCCCATCGGTACCACCTGGGTCCCCTTCCTGGGCAGTCTCACCATCGCCATCATCCCGGCAGCCGACTACCACGTCGCCTGGGTCACCGTGGACGGCCTTCCGGTGCGCGCGACGACGTCGTACACGTTCTCGTCGGTCAGAGCAGGCCACCGACTACTGGCGAGCTTCGCCGTGAACACCTACGCGATCACGCCGAGCGTTGTCCCGGGCGCGGACGGTCGCCCGCACGGGATCATCAGCCCCTGGACGGTGCGGACCTACGCGCCCGGCTCGACCCCTACCTACCGCTTCGTGCCGGGGACAGGCTACTCCGTCGCCGAGGTGAAGGTGGACGGCGTCCGGGTCCTGCCGACGCCGCGCACGTCGTACACGTTCGCGCCGCTCAGCGGTCCGCACACCATCAGCGTGCGCTTCGCGAGGGGCTCCACACCACCGCCCCCGCCACCGCCATGAGGCGGGCGCGGCCGGGCTGAGCCCGTCGCGACACCGACGCCGCGCTGCAACGGGGGCCGGGAGCAGACCGCCAGGGTCGTGCTCCCGGCCCCCGCCGCATGTGCCGGCGCCGGCCGCTGGGGGCCTGCGGCGCCGCGTCACGGCGAGCCCGGCGCCGCTGAAGGACTCCCCCGGCGCCGCCGGCGCCCTCACTCTGCGTCGTCCGGCCCGGCCACCTCGAAGCCCTCCTCGCCGGGCCGCGGCACGTATGCGGCCGCCGCCGAGACCTTGCGGTGGTAGCGGTGGACGTAGAGCCCGTAGGCGGCGCCGCCGGCCGGCAGCGGCAGCCAGTAGGAGAACAGCCGGTAGGCGAGCGTGGCGCCCAGTGCGGCGGCCGGGTCCAGCCCGGCGAAGCGCAGAAAGCCGACCAGGCCGACCTCCACGAAGCCGAGGCCGCCCGGCGTGACGGGCACGACGATGAGGATCTGCGAGACGGCGTACGCAAGCAGCACCAGGAAGAGGTTGGGCCGGGCGCCCGTCGCGTACACGGCCATGACGAGGGCTGCGAAATCGAACCCGCGCTGGCCGGCGGCGGCGAGCGCGGCCCGGTGCCAGTGGCCGCCGAGCACGCGCTTGACGATGTCGCGCTCGGCCAGCAGACGGTCGGCGATGTCCGGGTGCTTCGAAGGGTGCCGCAGGACGACCCCCTTCACGCGGTCGAGGCCGCGGCCCAGCCAGTGGAGCGGGTGGTCGAGCGTGAGGATCACGATCGCAGCCGCGATGCCGACGGCGCACAGCCCAAGGCCGTACAGCCCCACCCTGCGCAGCGTGCTCTCCACCTGGATCGTGCCGACCAGCGCCGGCAGCGCGAACAGCGGCAGCACCAGGCTGGCCAGGCCGCTGATGAAGCTCACGGCGGCGATGCTGCTGCCCACCCGGGCGCCCGGTACGCCGACCATGGTCAGCATCTGGTACTGCATGGCCGCCGTGCCGGCCGAGCCGCCGGGGACGATGCGCCCGAAGGAGCTGCTGGCCATCTGCGAGGTGGCGATGAGGTACCAGTCGTGCACGTGCAGCACGACCCGATACAGCCACCACACGCAGAACAGGCTGGCGGCTATGGACCCTGCCATGCCCACGAACCACCAGGGGTGGATGTCGCGCAGGTCGGGCAGCGCCGAGAACACGTCCCACAGCGTCGGCCAGACGACGTACAGGCCGACCGCGGCCAGCCCCAGGAAGATGACGTGACGCACCAGGCGCCGCTTGGTGGGAGCGCTGCTCACGGGTCCGGATCGTCTCTTCGCGGCGCGCGCCCGCGGCGCTGGGGCTGCGCTCGCCGTCCCTAGTTGACCGTGAAGGACTGGACAGCCTGGTCGAACTTGCCCTTGAGCTCGTCCCAGCGGTCCGTGGCCGACTGGATCGTGACCTGGTACTCGTACTTGTCCTTGAAAAGGAAGTAGGACGCCGCCGTGAGCTGCTCACCGAGGTCATCGAACGTGTACGTCACCGAGAACCCGGGGATGCCGTTCACTTCGACCGGGGCCAGCTTCCGCACGACCGTGGCGTTCTCCAGCGACCCCAGGAGACCGTCCACCATCTCCTGCATCTCGGCCTCGAGGTCGGGCACCTCGGACGGCTTGACCGACCGCGCCAGCTCGTACACGGTCACCATGATGGTGTCCAGATAGGAGTCGGAGGCCCGGGTGCCGTCTTTGTCGACGAAGATGGCCTCTGCGACCGCGTTGCCCGAGGAGGAGCCGCCGTCCTTGACCGTGCCCTCCGAGAACATGCCGTCGCGCGTGATGGAGTAGCCGTAGTCGGCGTCGGTGTAGGTGACCGGCCCCGTCGACTCGGGGCTGGTGCCGATGCTCACGCTACCCCCGCAGCCGGCCAGCAGCAGCGTCGCGGCGGCGACTGCGAGCAGTGGCGCGGCAACCCTCGATGGCCTCACTGACGCCTCCTCCGTTCGTAGGTGGCGGATCACCATCCGGGTGCATGCGAGGCGGCCGGGCGGGCGCCGCCGGCGCCCGCCCGGCCGCCCCCGTCAGGACCCGGCTTGCTTGTTCAGCTCGGCGAGCCGGGCCTCGACCTCGGCGTCTTCGGCCAGGTCGTCCAGGCTCTCGAACTGCGCATCCAGCGACGAGGCCGCCAGCTCTGCCTGACCGGCAACCTTGGCCTCCTCGCGGCGGACCTTCTCCTCGAAGCGCGAGATCTCGCTGGTGGGGTCGTTGATGTCGATGCCCTTGAGGGCGTCGTGCACCTGCGCCTGTGCGTCGGCCATGTGGGCCCGCGCCACCAGCTCGTCGCGCTTGGTCTTCAGCTCCTCGAGCCTCTGGTTCATGGTGTTGAGGCCCGCCTTGAGCTTCTCCACCACGGCGGCCTGCTGGGCGATGGACTCGCCGAGTGACTTGGCCTGGCCCTCGAACTCGATCTGGCGCTTGAGAGCCACGCGTGCGAGGCCGTCGAACTTGTCGGCGGCGGCGGCGTCGGTGGGCCGCAGCTCACGGGCCTTGGCGGCAGCCGCGGCCGCCTTGCCGCCCCACTCCACGGCGGCCTCGTCGGCCTCCTTCTTGTCGCCCTCCATCATGCGCAGGTTGCCGATGCTCTGCGCCACCGCGTCCTCGGCCTCGGAGATGCTGCCGGTGTAGTCGCGGATCATCTGGTCGAGCATCTTCTCGGGGTCCTCCGCCGAGTCGATGAGGGCGTTGATGTTGGCGCGCGCCAGCTGCGTGATGCGCCCGAGAATGGACTGCTGAGCCATGTGTGAGCCTCCCCTGCTGCGTTGTTGTGTGTCTAGAAGCGCCCGCCGCCGCCGCGGCGCATGCGCGTGCCACCGCCGCCGAAGCCGGGCGGCCCGAAGCCGCCCCCGCGGCGGCCACCGCCGGAGCGGCGCCCGCCGCCCATGGTGTTGGCGAGGATGCCGCCGATGACCATGCCGGCGACCATGCCGCCGCCGCTCCTGCCGGCGGCCCCGAGCCCGCCGCCCTGTGCCCGCCCCGTCTGGGCCTGCGCCGCCGAGAACGCCTGCTCGGCCAGATCCTGCGCGCGAGCCGCGTGCTGCGCCCCGGCCTCGGGGTCGGTGCTCGCGAGCTGCTCGGCCAGCTGCAGCTCGCGCCGGGCCTCGGCCAGCGCGGTGCGCGGCCCGGCGTCCACGCCGCCGCGGTGCGTCCGGATGAAGTCGTCGGCGGAGGCCAGCGCCGAACGCGCGGCGCCGGCGGTCCTGTTGTACGACTCGGCCGCCTTGGCGCGGCGCGCCTGCGCGTCGCGCACCTGCTGCAGCGCCTGCTCCAGGGCGTCGTCGGCGTCCTTGAGGCGCCGCAGGGCGGCGAGCGGGTCGCGGCCGCCGCTCGGCCCGGCCGCGGCTGCGGCCGCGTCGACGGCGGCCTGCGCGGCGGTGACCAGCGGCTGCAGCTGCGATCCGCCCGCGGCCTGTGCCTCGGCGATGTCGCGCCGGGTCTCGCCGATGGCCGCGTCGATCAGCGCCTGGGCCTCGGCGAGCTCCCGGCGCAGCCGCTCCACGGAGTCGAGCAGCTGCTGCGCCTGCCCGGCCGCACCCTCGGCGGCCAGAGCGTCGACGGCCGCCTCGCTGGCACGGCCGGCCGCGAGGTCCTCGCGGCCGGCGGCGAGCTGCTGCCGCACGAACTCCAGGCGCGCCGCGGCGTCGGCCGGCGCCGTCGCCACCGGCTCCAGCGCCGAGGCGGCGTACACGCCGGCGAGCTCCGCGAGCACGCGCTCGGTCTCAGGCCGGCGAGCCTCCAGCTCGCCGGCCTGCGCCTCAAGCCGGTCGAGCGTGGCCGGCGCGCTGCGCTCCATGTCGCGGAGCCTGTCGAACCTGTCTGCCTCAGCGTCGAGGCCGGCGTTGGCCGCCTCCGTGCGCTGCAGGATCTCCGTGAGCAGCGCCCGCTGCCCGGCCTCGTCCTGCGTGTCCTCGAGCTGCTTGCGCAGCTTGAACGCCTGGTCGAGCTCCGCCTGCGCCTTGTCGAGCGCTGCTCTGAACGGGGCCGCCTGCTCGTCTCCGAACTGGGCGGCCGCGAAGCCGAGCTCCTCGGTACTCGTCTTGACGGCGTCGTCGGTCGCGACCAACGCGGCGTTGGCCTGCCGTTTGAGCTCGTCGAGGGGGACCGGCGGCGCCTCACCCGGGCCCGCCGCCGAGGAGGCACCTCCTGTGCGGCGGCGCCGGAGCACCAGGAAGATGACGACGGCGATGACCGCGCCGATGATGAGCCCCACAACGATGGCGCCCGTGCCGGCGCCGCCGGACGAACCGCCCGAAGACCCGCCGTCGGAGCCCCCGCCGTCGGTCGTCCCGTGCAGGGCGTCGCTGATGCCCGTGGTCGCGGCCACGGCCGCGCCCGCCCAGTCGTCCTTCTGCAGGGCCGGCTCCACGTAGTCTGTCATCACCGCGTCCATCTGAACCTGGTCGAGTGGGAAGTCCTGGTCCACCGAGTACGCGTAGGCGCGGTCCTGCACCGCCACCGCGAGCAACACGTCGTTCAGCCCGAGATCGCTCTCCGTCGCCGTCTGGTCGGCCCACTCCTGCGCGCCCATCCCCGAGAACGTGTCCACGTAGGTGACCCAGAGCTGCACGTGCTCGGCGTCCTGCAGCTCCGTGATGGCCTGCTCCACCTCCGGCCTGCCTGCGCCCAGCACCCCCGCGCGGTCCTCGATCTGGGCGGCCAGGCGGAACGGCTGCTCCGCGACGGCGAGCGGCGACAGCACCAGCGTCGCGAGCACGGCGGCGGCGAGGAACGCGAGCCACGTGCATGTGGACCGGCGCTGCGAACGTGGACCGGGCATCGCATCCCCTCCCTGCGTGCGAACGTCTGCAAGCACATCGCGGCGGGCGCCGCGATGTGCGCAGCCTACCCGCGACCGCGGCATTCGATGCCGGGCGGAGAGTCCCGGAACGGTCTAGGATGGGCGCGGTGTGACTTCTTCAGACCAGCCACCCCCGGCACAGAAGCGGGCGCGCGACCTCGGCGTGCTGGCGCTCGCCGTGCTCGCGCCTATCTGGGGCTACGGCTGGGTGGCCGGCAAGATCGCCGTCGGCTACAGCCCCGTCATGACCTTCGCGGCCCTGCGCACGGCGCTGGGCGCGGCGTGCCTGCTGGTCGTGCTCGCCGTCACACGCCACTCGTTCCGCCCGCCACCCCTGGCCTTCACGGCGCTCGTCGGCCTGTTGCAGACGACCGCCTTCGTCGGCCTCAACACCATCGGCCTCGCCGGCGCCGGGGCCGGCAAGGTGGCCGTGCTCACGTACACCATGCCGTTCTGGCTGCTGCTGCTGGCGTGGGCGTTCCTCGGCGAGCGGCTCCGCGGGCTGCAGTGGCCCGCGGTGGTGCTCGCCTTCGCCGGGCTCCTCTTCGTGGTGAGCCCATGGACGCTCGAGGGCCTGTGGCCCAGCCTCGTGACCGTGCTGGGCGGCCTTGCGTGGGCCGGCAGCGCCCTCGTCGTCAAGCTCATGCAGCGCCGACACCCACACGTGGACGTGTTCTCGCTCACCACGTGGCAGATGGTCATCGGCTGCCTGCCGCTCATCGCCCTCGCCGTCGTCACCGAGAGCGGGTGGCCGCAGTGGACCACCGGCTTCGTGCTCGGGCTCGCGTACACCACCGTCCTGGCCAACGCCGTCGCCTGGGTGCTGTGGCTGTACGCGCTGCACCGGCTGTCCGCCGGCGAGGCCGGCCTCGGGACCCTGGTCATACCTGTGCTCGGCGTGGTCCTCTCGTGGGTCCAGCTCGGCGAGGTGCCGAGCAGGTGGGAGGTCATCGGCGGCCCGCTCATCATCGCCGGCCTCGCCCTGCTCGCGGTGCACGGGCTGCGCACGGGACGGCGAGCGCCTGCGGCCCCGCAGGGTGGGTCGAGCGTACAGGAGGAGCCCGCCGTCCTCCCCGTCACCGATTGACCTACGTAGCCGGGTCAACGTGGGGTGCGCCGTGAGGGGCACCGCACACTGACCTACGTAGCCGGGTCAACGTGGGGTGCGCCGTGAGGGGCACCGCACACTGACCTACGCAGCCGGGTCAACGTGGGGTGCGCCGTAAGGGGCACCGCACACTGACCCCGCTCAGTCCCCCAGCTTCCGCAGCGTCACCCTGAAGAGCCGGCGCGGTAGCGGGCCCTCCTCGGACTCCTCGACCTCGAGGAGCTCGAAGCCGCGCGTCAGCCGCTCGACGAGCGCGCGGTCGAAGAAGTGCACGATGAACCCGCCCGACTCGTACATGCCGTCGCCGTGCGGCGTGCCGGCGCCGGCGTCGGGGTCGCCGGTGTGGCGCACGGTGTAGACGAGCAGGCCGCCCGGCCGCAGGACACGGCGGACCTCCGCCGCCAGCGCCTCCAGCTGCGGCGTGGTGAGCGCCATGCAGAACAGCAGGTGCGCAAAGCACGCGTCGGCCGAGCCGTCCGCCGCCGGGAGCGGCTCGCGCACGTCGTGGCGGCGCACGGTGACACAGGCGGCGAGGCCGGCGGCCACAGCCGCGCCGGCCAGGTCGTCGAGGGCCGTCTGCGCGTAGTCGAGAGCGAGCACCCGGAAGCCGCTCCTCGCGAAGTGCAGCGTGTCCCGGCCCTGGCCGGCACCGAGCTCGAGCAGGTCGCGCCGGCCCTCGGCCGCGAACAGCACCGCGGCGGCGGCGGCGGCGGCGCTCGGCTCGCTGCCGTACCGCTGCGGCCGCCCCTCGAACGCCGCCTGCCAGTGCTCGCGCTGGGCGTCGAGCCGGTCCATCTCTGGAGACCCGGCCCTGCTGTCCGCGTCGCGCATCTCCCCTCCCGTCCGCTCGTGGCGCCATCATCCCAGAACCGGGCGCTGCGACCCACCGTTCGCCCATCGCGTAGGATGAATCACCGGCGTCGACCCTCTTCCTTCCGGGAGTGCCCAACGAACGCACCGCAGCCATCGGTTCCCTCCCGGTCCGCACGCGGACGCGACCTCGGCTTCGCCGCGCTCGTGCTACTGGCCGTCATCTGGGGCTACAACTGGGTGGTGATGAAGATCGGCCTCGCCTACGCTGAGCCGGTCACCTTCGCCGCGCTCCGCACCTTTCTCGCCGCCCTGGGCCTGCTGACGCTGCTGGCGGTGCTGCGCCGGCCGCTGCGCCCCGTCGCCGTCGGCTGGACGGTCGTCATCGGCCTGCTGCAGACCACGGGGTTCGTCGGCCTGCTGATGCTGGCGCTGCAGGGCGGCGGCGCCGGCAAGACCTCGGTGCTCACGTACACCATGCCGTTCTGGCTGCTCATCCTCGCGTGGCTGTTCCTCGACGAGCACCTGCGCGGCATGCAGTGGCCGGCCGTGGGCATGGCGCTGGCAGGGCTGCTGCTCGTGCTCGCCCCGTGGCGGCTGCAGGGCACGCTCAGCAGCGCCCTCGCCGTGAGCGGCGCCGTGTGCTGGGCGGCCAGCGCCGTGGTCGTCAAGCGGCTGCAGGCCCGGCGCCACGTGGACCTGCTCTCGCTCACCACGTGGCAGATGCTGTTCGGCTCGCTCCCTCTGGTGGCGCTCGCGCTGCTCCTCCCGCAGACGCCCACCGAGTGGACCGGCGTGTTCCTGCTCACGCTGGTCTACAACGTCGTGCTCGGCAACGCCGTCGCGTGGCTGCTGTGGCTGTACGGGCTGCGCACGCTCCCTGCCGGGGTCGCCGGTCTCGGCACGCTGCTCACGCCGGTCATCGGCGTGCTCGCGGCGTGGGTACAGCTCGGTGAGCGGCCGGACGCGACGGAGGCCGCCGGCATGGCCCTCATCATCGGCGCCCTCGCGGTGGTGACCGTCCGCGGGCTGCTCGCCGGCCGGGGCGCCGCGACCGCCCCCGGAGCGGCCTCATGAGCCTCCTCACGCTGCTCGGCATCGCCGTCGGCCTGGCCATGGACGCGTTCGCCGTGGCCATCGGCATCGGCCTCAACGCGCAGGAGTGCGGGCTGCGCAAGACCCTGCGCCTGGCCTGGCACTTCGGGCTTTTCCAGGCCCTCATGCCCATCCTCGGGTGGCTCGCCGGCCGCACCATCGAGCAGTGGATCAGCGCGGTCGACCACTGGATCGCCTTCGGCCTGCTGGCCGGCATCGGCGGTCACATGATCTACGAGGCCCTGCACGGAGACGAGGAGGCCAAGGCGGCCTGCGACCCCACCCGCGGCCGCCGGCTGATCCTGCTCTCCGTGGCCACGAGCATCGACGCCCTCGCCGTGGGCCTCTCGCTCGCCGTCCTGGGGATGCAGATCTGGTGGCCGGCCGTGGTCATCGGCGTGGTGGCGTTCGCCTTCACCGCCGTCGGGCTCCACCTGGGGCGGCGTTTCGGCGGCCTGCTCGGACGGCGCGTCGAGATCGTCGGCGGACTCATACTCATCGGCATCGGCGTGAAGATCCTGCTCGACCACCTGCTCTGAGCGCGCAGCGGATGCGGAGGGACCGTGCGGCGGACGCGGCCGGACCGCACAGCGGACGCGGATCGGAGCGCAGAGCTCAGGCGGCGGGCGCCTTCGGCCGGCGCGGCCGGAAGAGCAGCCACACGGCGGCGGCCCCGGCCGCGCAGGCGGCGCCGAAGCACAGCATCGCGAGGCGGAAGCCGGCCACGCAGGCGCCGGCGGAGGCCGTGACGACGGCGCGCGCCGTCCCGGCGCGCACGGGGTGCACGCCCGCGGGCGCCAGCAGATGCGGGAAGTCGATGGCAGCACTGATGGTGATGCGCGACGACGTCACGGCTCCCATGTAGCCGGCGGGCGCATGGGCGACGAACACGCCCGACTGCGGCACCGTGACCAGCGAGATGCCTGCGGGTACGAGCAGCAGCGCCGGCAGGAACGAGACGTACGGGCTGCCCACGGTCACCGGGACGAGGCTGAAGAACCCCGCGGCGCACACCAGGAGGCCGAGCGGCATCAGCCGCCCCGGCGGCACCCCGCGCGCCAGCCAGCGACCGGCCAGGTACGAGCCGCCGCCGGCCACCACCGTCACGGGCAGCAGGCCCACCGTGACGGTCACCGCCCCGTAGCCGTCGAGGTACTCCCAGAAGTCGGCCAGTTGCAGGGTCAGCAGGCCGAGGGCGATGTTGAAGAGCGTGCCGGCGATGACGGCGCCGATGAACACGGGGCGCGCGAGGAGGGCGAAGGGGAAGGTCGGGTGGTCCGAGCGCCGCTCGAGCCAGACCCAGAGGCCGAACAGCGCGAGGCCGGCCGCCATGCACGCCCAGGCCCACGGCGACGACGAGTCGTTGGCCAGGAGGCTGATGCCCGAGAGGAAGACGAGGATCGCCGTGGCGATGGCCGCCAGGGCCGGCGGGTTGGCGCGCCGCGCCTCGCGCGGCGTCTCGGGCAGGCGCGCCCGCGAGAGGACGAGCAGCGGGACGGCGACCAGCGGCATGGTGAGGTATGCCAGCCGCCAGTCGAGCTCGGTGAGCAGGCTGCCGGCGGGCTGCATGACGAGCGCCATCGGCACGATGGCGGCGCGCCAGATGCCCAGCGCCCCCGGCGTGAGCGCCCCAGGCGGTCGCTGAGGGCGCCGAACGGCAGGGCGGCGGCGGCGAGCGCCAGCGTGGGCACGCTCGCCGCGAAAGCCTCCATGGAGGCCGACAGACCGAAGGCCTCGGCCGCGCTCGGCAGCGTGATGCTGCCGAGCGAGGAGTCGGTGTTCTTCATGGCGGCCAGGGTGCCGAGCAGCACGAGGACGAGCAGCGGCATGCGTAGGTCGGTCGCGGCCTCAGCGCGTGCTGCCTGCGAGCCGGCCACAGCTGCCCGCCTCAGCCGGCGGTGAGGCGCCGGGCGAGCTGGCCGCCGAGGCCAGCCAGGTCCTCCGGCGGCAGGTACTCTTCAGCGCCGGCGTCGAACAGCACGCGCGCGTCGCCGGGCAGCTCGTCGTCGCCGCGCCAGACGAGCACCGCGATCGGCACGCGCGGGAGCGCCGCGAAGGAGAAGGCCGCGTCGGCGAGGTCGAGCGGCTCGCCGCCCGCCGCGCGCGCGGCCCGCGCGAACGCGGCGAGCCCTGCCTCATCCGCGCCGAAGGCTCGCGCCAGCGGCTCCTCGGCGCGGGCGCCGAACGAGGCGGCGTAGAACAGCCCGCCGGGCAGCTCGCGGTACGCCGCCCACGTGCCCGCCGGCAGTGCCCCGGAGGCGGTGAGCAGGTAGTGGAGCAGCAGCACCGTGACGGCCACGTGCACCGTGCCGTACTCGGCCGCCGCCGCGCGGTACTCCGCGCCCGCGCCTGCGTCGCCGGCCATGGCGTCGCCGGCCGGCGTGCGCGCCACCTCTCCGCCCGGGTGCGTCACCAGGTGCGGCGCGCCGAAGAACGGCATCGCGACCCCGCCGGGCACGGCTTCGCCGCCGGCGCGCGCGGCGCAGGCCGCAGCGTCCGCGGCGGCCCACTCCGTGCGCGCCTTGCCCAGTGCGTCCGCGAAGCGCCGCTCCACCGCACCGCCGCGCCGCCCTTCCCCGTCGCCCATGTCCGCTCCATCCCGCGCCGTCGTGGCCGTCGCCCTCATGTCGGTGCCGCTCGCGGCCGACTTTAGTCTGGGAACGGGCCCGGGTCACCCCGGCCGCACTGCGCCGGGGCCGCATCCAGAGCGAAGGAGGGGCAGGGTGACACGCACGCGCAGCGCAGCGGCCGGCGGCCTCGTCCTCGCCACCCTCATCCTCGGCGCCAGCGTGGCGAACCTCAACATGTCGGTGGCCAACGTGGCGCTGCCCACCATAGACCGCGACCTCGGGGCCACGCAGACGCAGCTCGACCTGGTGGCCGTCGGTTTCACCCTGGGCCTCGCCGCCTCGGTGCTCTACCTCGGAGCGCTCGCCGACCGGCACGGGCGCAAGCTCATGCTGCTCCTGGGCCTGGCCCTCTCGATCCCCGCGGCGGCGCTGGCAGCCTGGTCGGGCGACGTGAACGTGCTCGTCCTCGCGCGACTCTTCGGCGGCGTCGCCGCCGGCATGGCCTTCCCCACCACGCTCTCGCTCATCACCGCGCTCCTCGACGGCCCGCAGCGCACCCGCGGCATCGCCCTGTGGTCTGGCTGCGGCGGCGGCGCTGCCGCCCTCGGGCCGCTCCTCAGCGGCTTCCTCCTGCGGCACTTCTGGTGGGGCTCGGTGTTCGCCGTCACCATCCCGCTGGCCGCGGTCGCCTTCGTCCTGGCCCTCATCCTGATCCCACGCCGCGCCGGCGAGTCGACGGAGGCCGTCGACGACCTCGGCGGCGTCCTCTCGGTGCTCTTCATCGGGGCGCTGATCATGGGCATCAACCTGGCGCCGGTGCCGGGACGCGGCACGGTCACGACCGTGCTGGGAGTGGTGACTCTCGTCACCGGCGTCGCCTTCTTCTGGCGCCAGCACCGCGCCGCCAACCCACTCTTCGACCTGCATGTCGCCCGGCGGCGCCTCTTCTGGGTCGCCGCCGTGGCCGGCATCGTCGTCTTCGGCGCGCTCATGGGCTCGCTGTTCATCGGCCAGCAGTTCTTGCAGGACGTGCTGGGACTGGATTCGTTCCAGGCGGGGGCGGCGATCCTGCCGGCGCCGCTGCTCATGGTGCTGCTGGCGCCGGTGTCGGCGCGCCTCATCCTGCGCGTGGGGGCGCGCCTCACGCTGGCGCTGGGCTTCGTCCTCGTCATCGCCGGCTTCGCCGCCATGCTCGCCTGGCACGCCGGCGGCGGGTACCTGCCGGTGGGCCTTGCGTATGCCCTCATCGGGGCCGGCGTCGGGCTCGCCGGCCCGCCGGCCACGCGCAGCATCATGGCCTCAGTCCCCGGGCGCCGCGCCGGCATGGGCTCGGCGACCACCGACCTGCAGCGCGACCTGGGGGGCGCCGTGATGCAGAGCGTGCTCGGCGCCCTGCTCACCCTGCGCTACTCACACTACTTCGCCGAGGCGTTCACCGAGGTGCCCGCGGCCAGGATGCAGGCGCTCGGAGACGAGGCGGCCGCGTCCATCGCCGACTCGTTCGGCGGCGCCGCAGAGGTGGCCAGGAACCTGCCCCAGGCCGACGCCGCCAAGCTCATGGACGCCGCCCGTGAGGCGTTCACCCAGGGCTCTCACGTGGCCATCGCGACCGCCGTGGCGGTCGCCGTGGCCGGCCTCGTGCTGGTGCTGGTGGCCTTCCCCCGCAAGGACCGCGAGGTGCAGACGGAGGCCGCCTACGCGGCCGAGGACGCTCGTCCGGCGCCGGTCACGGCGCCGTCGTCTGCGTCGCCCCCGGCGTGACGAAGTCCGGCGGCCGCAGCACCCTGTCGATCACGAAGATGGACCAGTCGGGGCCCTCGATCACCTTCACCACGTTGGCGTCGTTCACCATGAGGGCGCCGTCCTTGACCGTGAACCGCACAGGGTAGCCCAGGTACGTGGCGACCTCCTCGCCGTCCTCGATCTTCGCAACCTTGAGGTCCTCGGCGGGGATGACGTGGTACCCCATCACCGTCTTGACCCTGGGCAGGTCCTTGATGAGCTGCTCCAGGCCCAGGCTCCTGAAGGCCTCGTCGTCGGGCGCGAGGATCGTGTAGGGGATGCCCTGCTTGAGGACGGCGTCGAGGCCGGCGGCGCCTACGGAGGTCACGAAGCCCCTGAGGTCGGCGGCCCTGGCAGCGTCGAGGACCGTGTGCGCCGAGACGGACGGCACCACCAGCGGCGTCACCGTCGGCGTCGGCGTGTTCGTGGGTATGCCGCCCGGCCCCTCGGGCGACTGCGTGGCCCCGGATGTCGCGGATGAGCCGCCGCAGGCGGCGGCCGTGAGCAGCAGCGCAGCCAGCAGCAGGCCGGCGGCCGCTCGCGCCCGGCCGACCCGGCGCGGCACATCAGACGGACGGTTCATGGTCCGGCCTCCTCGTCCTTCTTCATGGATGCAGTCAGGGTGCCCCCTGGCACGAGTGTGCGCCAGCGCTTCCAGGGGACGATGCCCTCCATCTCGATCTCCAGCGAGAAGCTGAGGAAGGTGCGGATGAGCACGATCAGGCCGAGCCCCGCGGCGCTCTGCCATGTGGGGTCGACCGCCACCGTGCGGATGAGGTCGGCGGCCACGAGGATCTCCAGCCCCATGAGGATGCTCTTGCCGAAGTACGCGCGGATCCCGCGGTAGACGCCCTCGCGGCGCCCGCTGAGCAGGTCGCGCCCCGCGACCACGAAGCCCGTCACGAAGCCGAAGACCAGCACGGCCACGCCCAGCGCCTCGAAGACGCGCGTTACGAGGTCCATGAGCTCGCGGAAGCTCACGCGGTCACCCGCGCAGCCGAGCGGCTGCAGACCGTCATCCCGTGCCTCACGCCTTCTCGGCGTCGTCGTGCAGCGCCTGGGCGAAGTCCTCCTGGTCGAGGTCGACCTCCTGGGCCAGCCGGTGCCTCGCGCTGGGCAGCACCTGCTCGAGGCGGTCGGGCAGCTCGGCGTCGCCGACCACCACCAGGGCCGCTTCGTTGTCCAGGAGCGCGCCACCCAACTCCTCGACCTGGGCCTTCGAAAGACCGGCGCGCGCCCTGCCCACGAGCGCGCCGGTGACGCCCCCCACGAGAGTGGTGGCCACGATCGCCGGCGGGAACAGCAGCCCGACGAAGGCGCCCACGCCTACGCCGGTCCACGTAGCCGTGGCCAGCTTCTTGCCGCGGTCCTGGATCGCGACCCTGCCGTCGGCATCCTTGAACACGACGGCCGCGTCGTACGCGGCCACGCGGCCCGACGAGTGCAGCATCTTGAGGCCCTCGTAGTCCCGCTCGGCGACCTCGATGTCGTCGTAGAGACCCAGGCACAGGTGGGCTTGGCCCTCGCTCATATGACGCTCCTCCCGTCTTCGCCGCGCGCGCGGCGGTTCTCAGCCACGTCGGTTCTACCCGCTCCGCGCCGCCCCGTCAAAGCGAGACGCCCTGCGCGGCCCTTGCTTCAGCCCCGCCGTACTGGGGCCGATAGAAGCGACGGACAGCCAAGCGCGCAGGCGCGGCGACGAAGGAGCCGGACATGGGACGTTTCGGACGCAGCTGGGAGCTCGTCAAACTCTGCTGGCAGGTGCTGAAGCAGGACAAGGAGCTGGTCGTCTTCCCCATCGTCTCTCTGGTCTGCGTACTGATCGTCACGGCCACGTTCCTGGTCCCGGGGATCTTCAGCGGCTTCTGGCAGGACGTGGCCGACGGCGGCGCAGGGGTGGCGGCCATCGCCCTGATCGTCGTCTTCTACCTCGTGCAGTACGCCGTCGTCATCTTCTTCAACGCCGCCCTGGTCAGCGCGGCGCGCATCCGTCTCGAGGGCGGCGACCCGACACTCGGCGACGGCCTGCGGGGCGCCGCCGCGCACATCGGGGCGGTCCTTGGGTACGCCGCCATCTCCGCCACCGTCGGACTCGTGCTGTCGTTCATCAGGGAGCAGGGCGGCATCGCCGGCGGCATCGCCGCCGGGCTCGGCGGGATGGCGTGGAACGTGCTCACCTTTCTCGTCATCCCGGTGCTCGTGGTCGAGGGCGTCGGACCCGTCGAGGCGATCAAGCGCAGCGGCGTGCTGCTCAAGAAGACGTGGGGCGAGCAGCTCATCGGCGCGGCCTCGATCAGCTTGGTGTTCGGGCTGGCCGGCGTCGCGATCGTCGTCGCCGGCGGGGTGCTGGGCGCCCTGATCATCGGCGCCGGGGTCGTGTGGGCCGGCGTCGCCGTCATCCTCGTGGCCGTCGTGGCCGTGCTCGTCGTCGCCCTGCTGGGGGCGACGCTGCACGGCATCTACTCGGCGGCGCTCTACGGGTACGCCGTGGGCGGCGACAGCGGCGTGTTCGGCCGCGACACACTGGCCGCAGCGTTCGCGCCGAAGCGCGCGAGCCGCGGGCTCTGAGCGCGCCCGCCGCCTGTCTGCGCCTGAGTGACAGGCTCCGCTCTTTCTAGTAGCGTGCAGCCATGTCTCCGCTCATGCAGCTGCTCCCGGGCACCGTCAACCTCATCATCCTCATCTACTGGGTCTTCGTCGTCGTCCTGCTGATCATGGACGACCGCGAGCCCTCCACCACGCTCGCGTGGCTCTTCATCCTGCTGTTCGCGCCGGTGGTGGGCCTCGTCTTCTACATCTTCTTCGGCCGCGACTGGAAGGTCGTCGCGCAGCGCAAGGGCTGGTACCAGCGCCTGCACGAGGTGGAGCTCGAGCAGATGGCGCCCATCTACAAGCGCAACGCCGGCGCCACGGCGCGCTTCTACGAGGAGTGGGGTGTGGACATGGCGGAGCCCATCTCGCGCGCCATCTCGGCCGAGAACGTGGCGCGCGTGCTCCCCGCCTCCTCCGTCGAGCTGTTCAACGACGGCGCCACGAAGTTCGCGCGCCTGCTCGACGACATGGCGCAGGCGCAGCGCTTCATCCACCTGCAGTACTTCATCTGGGAGCAGGACGAGCTCACCGCGAAGATCACCGCCATCCTCCTCGAGCGCCTGCAGGCCGGGGTCGAGGTCCGCATCATGTACGACTGGATGGGCTGCATCACGTTCAAGAAGCACGAGCTCAAGCGCCTCGCCAAGGCCGGCGCCAAAGTGCGCGCCGACGTCACCGACATCTTCCGCATCAACTACCGCAACCACCGCAAGATCGTCGTCATCGACGGCGAGATCGGCTACACCGGCGGCATGAACGTGGGCCAGGAGTACATCGACGGCGGCAAGCGCTTCGCCGTGTGGCGCGACACGCACCTGCGCATGACCGGCCAGGCCGTGGCCGCGCTGGAGAAGCTCTACGCGGCCCGCTGGTACGAGCGCCACAAGGACCACGAGGAGCTGTTCGGCGCCGAGTACATGCCGGCGCCGGACCCGGACGCCGTCAAGGACGGCATCCTCGTGGAAGTGGCCGCGCAGGGGGTCGAAGACCCCTGGAGCGCGGCCCGCCGCGCGCACATGGTGGCCATCGGCCAGGCCGAGGAGTCGGTGTGGATCCAGTCGCCGTACTTCGTACCCGACTACAGCATCTACGACGTGATGATCAACGCCGCGCTCAGCGGAGTGGACGTGCGCTTCATGATGACGGGCGTCCCCGACAAGAAGGTGGCCTTCTGGGCGGCGCAGACGTACTACAAGAAGCTCCTCCAGGCGGGGGCGAAGATCTACCTGTACGAGGCCGGCTTCCTCCACGCCAAGACGATCGTCGTGGACGGCAAGGTGGCCGCCGTCGGCACCATGAACATGGACCAGCGCAGCCTCAAGCTGCACAAGGAGCTCATGGCCTGGGTCTTCGACCGGGACTTCGCGCACCAGGTCGCCGACGCCTTCGCACACGACGTGAAGAGCTGCCGCCTGCTCACGCTGGACGACATCCGCGCGGTCGGCAGGCTGCCGAAGTTCCGCAACCAGACCATGCGGCTGCTGTCCAACCTGCTCTGACCCCGGCGAGTGGTCGTGGCGCCCGTGCAGCAGCCGCAGATCGAGGTCCGCGCCGTCAAGAGCGCGGCGCGGGTCACCATCATCAAGCGCGTCGTGATCCTCGGCGTCACGGCCGCCAGCCTGTACGTGGTGTGGCCGAGCCTCGCCCAGGTGTTCTCGGCGGGTCCGGAGCTCGCTACGGTGAATCCCCTGTGGGGGCTCCCCATCGTCGCGGCCGAGGCGCTCAGCTTCATGTGCATCTGGGGCCTGCTCCGCCTGGCGCTGGACGCGAAGCCGTGGTTCCCCGTCGCCACGGCGCAGCTCGCCGGCAACGCCGTGAGCCGCATCGTGCCGGGCGGCGCCGCCGCGGGCGGCGCCATGCAGTTCGATATGCTGCGGCAGGCCGGTGTGGCGACCACGCGCGCGGCCACCAGCGTCACCGCCGTGTCGCTCATCTCCACGGCCACCCTCCTCGGCCTGCCGGTCATCAGCCTCGTCAGCATCCTGATCACCGGCGCGCCCGTGGAGCGCAACCTGTTCCGCATCGGCTCCATGGCCGTCATCGCCTGCTGCTTCGCACTGGCAGGCGGGGCGGTGCTGCTCTTCGCCGACCGCCCCCTCGAAGGGCTTGGCGGGCTCATCCAGAGGATCCGCAACCGCATCCTCAGGCGCCGGGAGCCGATGACCGGGCTCCCTGCCCGCCTCGTGGAGGAGCGCGACCTGGTGCGCCGGGAACTCGGTGCAGGCTGGTGGAAGGCGCTGTTGTACGCCGCCGGCAACTGGCTGCTCGACCTCACGGCGCTGCTGTTCGCGCTGGCCGCCGTGGGCGCCGAGCCGCGCGCCTCAGTGGTACTGCTCGCCTACGTGGTGGCCGCCTTCCTGGGCATGATCCCCATCACGCCGGGCGGCTTGGGGTTCGTCGAACTGGGGCTTGTCGGCACGCTGGGCCTCGCCGGCATAGGCACCGAGCAGGCTGTCCTGGCCACGCTCGTGTACCGCCTGGCCTCGTACTGGCTGCCGATCCCCACCGGCGCCGTGGCCTACTTCCTGCACGGGCGCCGGTACGGCAAGCTGCGCCGCGACGAGCTCGAGACGGTGCAGCGCGAAGCACGGTCGGGCACCGTGCGGCGCACAGCAGCCACGCGCCGCGAGCCGCGGGACTGACCGCCGCAGGCCCGTCAGCTGGCGGTGCAGCGAAGCGGCACCGGCTGCCGAGGCCGGCGCACAGGCGTGTGCCACACCGGGGTCCGGGGTGGCGCCCGAACCGGGCGTCATCCCGCGGCCGAGCGACGCCTCGGCAGGCGACGCGGGGCAAGCCGAGCGCTGCCCGGCTCAGTCCTCGTCCGGCAGCTTGCGACGGCCGTCGACGAGGTGCGCGACGGCCAGCACCGGGTGCTTCTTCAGCATGCGCGGCCCGCTGTAGCGCATCACCTCGCGCACGCGCTCGCGCATCGCCGGCTTGTAGCAGTGCGTCGGGCACGACGCGCAGGTGGGCTTCTCGCTCCCGTAGCGGCACTTGCCGAGCCGCACGCGCGCGAATTCCATGAGCTCCGCGCAGTCGGCGCAGAGGCCTTCCTCGTCGCGTGCGACGCCGTCGTGGTGGTCGCGGCAGTACATCGCGATCATCGCCGCGATGGTCCGCTCCTCGCGGGCAAGACGCCGGGGTGGCTTCGTCTCGTCGACGCAGGTCGTCTGCTGTGGCTCATCCATGCCCCAGTGATACCGCACGCGCGCGTCTTCGGACCTTGACTGTGGTCAGGCGGGGTCGGCCGTCACGCGGACGGACGCGGCGCGGTCCTCGCCGCCCGCCAGTGCGGCTCGGCGATGTCCCAGATCTCGCGGTACACGGTCACGCGCCCGGTCTCAGGCTGTCCGCAGATCAGCCGCACCCCTGCGCGCCAGTACAGGGTCACGGGCTCGGCGCGGGCGACGTCGCGCCACGGCACCATGATCGCAGCCTGCAGCCCCTGCGCCGGCGGACGCGCCTGCAGCCACACGCCTTCCTCGGCCACCACGACGGTCACGCAGAACTTGTACGCCACCGTGTTGGCGAACATCACGCTCTGCCGCTCCCAGCGCCTGCCCTGAGGCTCGGACCCGCCGGGAAAGCGCGCGGCGAGGTCGCCATAGCCGCCGGCCCGGTTGAAGAGCTTCGTGAAGATGCTCATACCCTCTCTCCTCGGCGCGACTGCGGGGTGTGCCTCGATGGGCACTCGGGCTGGATCGCTTCAAAGCTATCAAGCCCGAGTGCCTCGATACAGACCTCCGGCGCACGCGGGCGGCCGCCGGACGGCCGCTCCCGGGCTACTGCGGCCGGGCCGCCGCCGTGACCCGGCTCCCATGCGGCACGGCAAGCACCCTGGCGCCGTCGCCGTAGCGCGCCAGCGCCGCCGCGACGGCGTCGTCCACGCGCGCGAACGGCCGGAACCCCATACGCCGCACCACGTCGTCGGGGAACTCCGAGACGAACCAGACATCCGCGGTCGTGAGCAGGCCGGCGATGGCCGCCGCCTTGTGCCCGCCGAGCACGAACTCCCGCCTGATGCGGTCGATCAGCGCCTGCGGGTTCTCCATGTCGCCCATCCAGGCAGCGAACGTCTCCTCGCCGAAGCCCTCGGCACACTCAGCCACGAGGATGATGGTGCCGCCGGGGCGCACTGCCCCCTGAACGTTGTCCAGGGTCTTCTGCGCCTGGTAGAGGTTGATGTCCTTGGGGCTGCCGCCGGGCGATGCGACGACGACGTCGACGGCGCGGTCGATGCGCATGTCGAAGAGCTCGTCGCAGCGCCGCACCCCCTCGGCGTGAGCCTCCAGGTAGTGCCCGGCGACGCAGTCCACGATCTGCTTGTTCTCGTTGAGCAGCACATTGACGATGAAATCGACGCCGACGAGGCCGCCGGCTTCGTCGATGTCGTCGCGCACCGGGTTGCCGCGCAGGATGCCGGCCTTGGCCGCCGGCTCCAGCATCATGCTGTGGTTGGCCTGGATGGCGCTGCGCCGGCAGATGCCGGGCATGACGGCCTTGGCGCCGCCGCTGTACCCGGCGAAGTAGTGGTACTCCAGGTTGCCGGTGCAGACTTTGAGGTCGGCCTCGACGTAGGGGCGGAAGACTTCGAGCGGCGTGCCGCGCGAGGTGTGGCCGACGAGGACGCAGGCCTGCTCGTCGAGATCGAGGCAGGGGTAGCGCTCGACGACGTCGTCACCCACGAGCCGGCGGCGCTCCTCGTCGCTGTGCGCGCGGTGGCTGCCGAGCGCGAACAGGATGCTGAGGCGCTCGGGAGGGATGCCGGCGAGCTCCTCGAGGACCAGGTCGAGGAAGCGGTAGGTCGGACACGGCCGTGTGACGTCACTGACGACGATCGCGGCCGAGCGCGCGGACGCCGCGAGCTCGCGCAGCGAAGGCGCGCCGATGGGCGCAGCCAGGGAGGCGCGCACGAAGGCCCTCTCGTCGTCCGCAGAGGCGGGCGCCGGCGCGTTGCGGCGCGGACGCACGACGTCCACGAGGTTCCGCGCCGGGACGCGCAGCTCGAGCTGCTCGCGTCCGTAGCCGAGCGTGCAGACGGGCGCCGCCCCTGCCCCGGCCGCGGTCTCGTCCCCGCTCACGCTCCACCTCCTTCCCTGATCGCCTGCTCGATCTGGGCGACCGTCACGACCTGCGCGAACAGAAAACCGAGCGTGGCCAATGTCGCCCGCTGCAGCTCGGCGGCGCTCACGCCGCCCATGTCGTCGGTCGTGGTGCCGTCGCTGAGGAAGTACACGGCGAAGTCGCGCACCGCGGCCTCACGTGCGGTGGTCTCACAGCAGATGTTGGTCAGCAGGCCCCCTACGATGACGGTGTCGATGCCCCGCTCCCGCAGGAGATCCTCCAGCTTCGTCCGGTGGAAGGCGCCGAAACGGGGCTTCTCCACGAAGATGTCGCACTCGCGGTCTACCTCGAGGCCGGGGTGCAGGGCCGCCGTCTCACTGCCCCTGTCGAGCAGTCCGTCGCGGGCCGGCGGCGAGGTCCAGGCGAGCGCGCCCAGGTCAGCGCCGCCGGGCTCCAGGGCGAACTGCGTGAACACGACGAGCACGCCGTTCTCGCGGCAGACGCGGGCGAGACGGTTGATGCGCTCGAGCACGAGCGGGCCATCAGGCGCAGACACCGCCGAGCCCTCGACAAAGCAGCTCTGCAGGTCGACCGCCAGCAGCACCGTGCGCTGCGGGACGACCGCCGGGATGACCCCGGCAGGCGTCAGGAGGCCTCCCCGGGCGTACGCGCCGCCGACGCCTTGAGCGCCTCGATCACCGGCATGGGCTTGCCGCTGAGGAACTGCACCATGGCCCCGCCGGCCGTGCACACGTAGTCGAAGCGGCCGCCGAGGCCGAAGCGGTTCATGGCGGCCACACTGTCGCCGCCTCCCAGGGCGCTGAACCCCTGCGCGGCGGCCATCGCCTGCCACAGCGCCTTCGTGCCGTACTCGGTCTGCGGCTGCTCGAACACCCCGGCCGGTCCGTTCACGAACACGGTGCCGGCCGCGGCGATGACGTGCCGGTAGCGGGTGACGGTCGCGGCGCCCAGGTCCACCAACTGTTCGTCAACCGGCAGGTTGACGACGTCGACCTCCACGCGCGCTCCGTCCCTCACGTACGCGAGATCGACCGGCAGCACGACCCTGTCGCCGTGCTCCCTGAGAATGGCCTGCGACTCCTCGACGTACTTCTCCAGCTGGCTCGCGCGGATGAACTCCATCGACGGCGCGCCGATGTCGACGCCGCGGGCGGCCAGCATGACGTTGGCCACAAGGCCGGCCGTGAGCACCGTGTCGACGACGCCGTCGCGCAGGGCGGCGGCCATCATCGGGAACGCCTCCTGGATCTTGGTGCCGCCGAGCACGAAGACGCACGGGCGGGCCGGGTCCTCGCGCAGGTGCGCCAGGTTGGCGTACTCCTTCTCGAACAGCCGGCCCATGGCCGACGGCAGCAGCTCTTCGAAGCCGACCAGCGTGGGCTGCGAGCGGTGCGCGGCGGCGAAGGCGTCGCAGACGTAGAGGTCGGCGAGCGGCGCCAGCTTGCGCACCACGAGGGTCTTCGCCTGGTCCTCGGGCGAGAGGCTCAGCTTCGTCTCGAAGAGCGTGAGCTCCTCGCCGCAGAAGCGCACGTTGTCGAGGAGCAGGACCTCGCCGTCGCCCAGGCCGGCGACCGCGTCCCGCGCGGCCGGCCCGCAGACGTCGTCCACGAAGCCGACGGGCCGCCCGATGAGGTCGCTCATCACCGCCGCGTGCGGCTCGGTGGAGGCATAGTTGTGGTACTCCAGGTCGCCGCCCTGGTGGGCGAGCAGCACGACCCGGGCGCCGGCCTCGGCCAGCTCGCGGACGGTCGGCGCGCAGCCCTTCAGGCGCGTGACGTCACGCAGCCCGCCGGTCTCCCTGTCGAGCGGCGCGTTGATGTCCACGCGGCACAGCACCGTCTTGCCGCCCCACGTGAAGTCGTCGAGGGTGTGGATGCCGTATTTCATGGCCGCGCCACTCCTTTCACCACGACCGGCGGCCCGGCGAGCGAGCCCGGGTCGCGGTCGCAGACACGCGGCCGGGCAGCGGGGGATGCCGCCCGGCCGCGCCGTTCGCCTCGGCCTCCGCCGTCAGGCGAGCCCGAGGTACGTGTTGGTCAGGCCGACGGCCTCGAGGCGGTCGGTCTGCATCTCGAGCGCCGCGCGGATGCCGTCCATGGTCTCCGGGATCACGACCGCTTCCTGTGGGATGTTGATCGCGAACATGAACTCGCGGCCGCTCTTGGCGATGGTCTCGTCGAACACCGCGATGTCGTACATGTCGGCGCGCTTGTTGCCGAGGTCGCGGGCGTAGCGGAACAGGGCCGAGTTGCTGTTGAAGCCGTCGGCGATCTTGACGTTGCGGATGCGCGGGTGCGCCTCGAAGAGTTCGAGGGCGCGCTCCTTGCTGATGTCGCCCTTGGTCGTGGCGATCACGTTGATGATGTGGCCGTGCGTGGTGGGCACGTGCACGAGCAGGCCGGTGGCCTCGATGTGCGGCATGATCGTCATGAGGTCGACGGCCTGGTGGTTCGGCACGGGCTCGACCTGGGCCACGTCCACGAGCCCGCGGTGCGTGTCGCCCGGGTCCGCCACGCGGCGCACGATGGTGACGATGACGCGCTCCACGCCGACCTCGCGGTCGAGGCAGTCCACGGCGCGGATGAGGCCGGTAGTGTTGCAGCTCGTCAGCTTGAGGTAGTCCTTGCCGACGCCCTTCTCGTAGTTGGCGTAGCCGTGGAAGAAGACGTCGACGATGTCGTTCTTCTCGCCGCCCTGGAAGATGGCCTTGACGCGCTTGGCCTGATACAGCTCCTTGTTCTTGCGGCCCACGCCGCCGGGCGTGGAGTCGAGCATGATGTCGACCTTGCCGAGCAGGTGGTCCATGGTGCCGCTCACGGGGATGCCGACCGCGTCGAAGGCGGCCTTCTGGCCCCCCTCGACGACGTAGAGGTCATACGGCATGCCGGCCTCGCACAGCGCCCGCGTCGAGAGCGTCGGGGCGACGTCGACGACGCCGACCAGTTCCATGTCCTCCTGCAGCGCCACACCGTCGGCCAGGCGCTGACCGATGACGCCGTACCCCGCCACACCCACCCTCGGCTTGCTCATGTCCCCGCTCCTTGAACGGTCTGCGCCGGCGCCGGATGACGCGCGGCGGCTGGTGTCGTCATGGCGCCGCGGCCGTCAGGCGGGCGGCGTGTATCCAAGGTCCTTCTCGACGACCGCGATGGCCTCGTCGAGCACGCTGACGATCTTGTCGATCTGCTCCGTGCTGATCACGAACGGCGGCGCGACCGCGTGCACGTGGCCGCCGCCGAGCAGGCGCACGAAGACGCCGCGCTTGAACGCCTCGTCGCGGATCTTCGCGGCGACGCCCTGCGCCGGCGCGAACCACTCGTGCGTCTCCTTGTCCTTCACGTACTCGATGCCGGCCACCATGCCCACGCCGCGCACGTCGCCGACTATGGGGTGCTTGAGCAGCGTGCGCAGGCCCTCCTGCAGGTACGGGCCGACCTCGGCGCAGCGATCGACGAGCTTCTCGCGCACGACGATCTCGAGGTTGGCCAGGCCGGCGGCACAGCAGAGCGGATGGCCCATGTAGGTGGCGCCGCTCATGAAGGCCTCGCCCGGGCCGCCGAGGAACGCTTCGTACACGTGGTCGCGGGCGAGCACGGCGCCGAGCGGCAGGTAGCCGCTCGAGAGGCCCTTGGCGAGCGTGACGAGGTCGGGGTTGGAGCCGAACTGCTCGAAGCCGAACCAGGTGCCGCTGCGTCCGAAGCCGGTGATGACCTCGTCGTTGATGACGAGCACGTCGTTGGCCTTGCAGATGTCGTTGACCAT
>Ga0172371_10003403_pt1 | contig 24670 bp, 22 predicted proteins | sample Lak12m_FD_114543 | JGI IMG/M metagenome (GOLD analysis project Ga0172371, IMG submission 114543) | Freshwater microbial communities from Kabuno Bay, South-Kivu, Congo - kab_022012_12m | ecosystem: Environmental > Aquatic > Freshwater > Lake | place: Democratic Republic of the Congo: South-Kivu... | reverse complement strand
CCGTTCTCTCATTTAAGGGAGGGTACTGTTTTAAAAGATAAAGTCAGCGTGGGTAATTTTACAGAGATGGTGCGAAGCACTATCGGCGAAGGGGTATTGTGTAAACATTTGAGCTATTTGGGAGATACCACGACAGGAAAAGAAGTTAACATCGGCGCCGGGACAGTAGTCGCAAATTTTGACGGCAGGAATAAAAATAAAACTTTGATAAAAGATAAGGCTTTTATCGGCTGCGATACTGTTTTAATTGCTCCTGTTACGGTCGGGAAGGGCGCTGTTACAGGAGCCGGGGCCATAGTAACAAGAGGCAGCAATATAAAGGATAATAGTGTTGTGGCGGGCGTTCCTGCAAAACCATTGGTTAAGGAAGTTAAAGCAAAAGCTAAAGCCGTTAAAAAGGTCGCAAAAAATAAGAAATCCAGAAAAAAGAAAAGATAGACGTAATTTTTTAAATTTATAAACAAGGAGAGTTCATGGATAAGATGATGATTTTTAGCGGCAATGCAAATCCAAAGTTAGCTAAGGATATCGCAGCCAAACTCAAGATGAAAGTATCCAGCGCCCTCGTGACTTCTTTTAGCGAAGGCGAAGTCCGCGTAAAAATTAACGAAAATGTAAGGGGTAAAGATGTATTTGTGATCCAACCTACATGCCCTCCGTCCAATGATAACCTTATGGAGCTTTTAATTCTGATGGATGCGCTTAAGCGCGCTTCAGCCGCAAGAATTACAGCGGTCATTCCGTATTACGGATATGCCAGGCAGGACCGTAAAGATCAGCCCAGGGTTCCCATTACCGCAAAACTTGTTGCCAATTTGCTTACCGTCAGCGGGGCAAATAGAATTCTTACTATGGATCTGCATGCCGGTCAAATTCAGGGATTTTTCGATATACCGTTAGATCATCTTTTAGCGGTAAATGTCTTTGTGGAATATTTTAACAAGAAGAAATTTAAAGATGTCGTAGTAGTCAGCCCGGATGTGGGCGGTATAAAGATGGCTCGGGCTTATGCAAAGAGGATGAAGGCCGGACTTGCGATTTTAGACAAGCGCAGAAGTTCTCCTGAGAGCACGGAAGTTATGCATCTTTTGGGCGATGTCGACGGGAAGACAGCCATAATGGTAGATGACTTAATAGCTACCGGCGGTTCGCTGATAGAAGGTGCAAATGCGCTGCAAAGACATGGCGTAAAGGAGATATACGCCGCTATTTCACACGGAGTATTGTCAGGCGATGCCATAAAACGGATAGAAAAATCTTGCTTGAAAGAATTATTGATAACTGATACAATACCACTTCCTTCTGCCGCAAAAACCAAGAAAATCAAGGTGCTATCGGTAGCAGAGCTTCTTGCAGAGGCAATGAAGAGGATTCACATGGAGCAGTCTGTAAGCTGCTTATTCGATCAGGAAGATATTAAATAGCCTAGTTAAACAATTCTTAAATTACGTGATTATTAAAAGGAGATAGCGGATATGGAAAAGGTATACTTAGATTGCTCACCCAGGGAGGAAAGAGGCAAGAATAAAGTGGGGGCTTTAAGGAGGGGTAGTTTTGTACCGGCGATAGTTTACGGGCAGGGCAAGAAGTCACTTCCTATTAAATTAGACAGAAGCCAGTTTATTAAATTTATTCACAGCCACAAGGGAATCGAAAATATGATCATTACGCTGAGGGTAGACAGCGAGAAAAAATCCAAAGAGGAAAGAACCGTCTTGATAAAAGAAATTCAATTTCATCCCGTGCATGAGGCTATACTGCACGTGGATTTTAATGAAGTTTCTTTGACAAAGTCATTAAAGATAAAAGTTCCTATTCAGCCTAAAGGAGAAGCCGTAGGAGCAAAACAGGACGGCGGTATCTTGACGCATGTCTTGTGGGAATTGGAAGTAGAATGTCTGCCTACTTCTATACCCGAGAAGATAGAAATTGACGTGACTAATATGAAAATAGGGGATATTATCCACGTAAAAGATTTGAAGGTGCCTGAGGGCGTAAAGGTATTGGTTGATGCGGATTCGATTGTATTTACGTTAGTTCCGCCTAAGAAAGAAGAAGTTGCTGCAGAAGCGCCTGTAGAAGGAGCAGCTCCTGCTGAACCGGAAGTAATCAAGGAAAAGAAAGAAAAGGCTGAAGAAGGCGAAGAAGCGGTGGAAGAAAAGAAACCCAAGGAAGAAAAGAAGCCTAAGGAAGACGCATCTTCCGGCAAGAAATAATGAAGTTAATAATCGGACTGGGCAATCCAGGTTTAATTTACGAAAATACACGACACAATCTTGGTTTTCGCTCTTTAAAAATTATCGCCAAGAAATACAAGGCAAGATTTAAATCAGAGGATTCTTTAAAAAGCCGTATCGCAGCAGTGGATTTTGACGGCACAAGATGTCTGTTGGCCCTGCCCAGTACTTTTATGAATCTCTCCGGGGAGGCTGTAAAATTATTGATGAAGCATAAAAGAATATCCCCTGAAGATCTGTTGGTTGTGCATGACGACATAGATTTAGAATTAGGGTCAATGCGTTTTAAGAAATGCGGAAGCAGCGGAGGGCATAAAGGCATATCTTCGATAATAGGAGCGCTGGCAACACAGGATTTCAACCGCCTGAAATTAGGCATTGGGAGAAGTTCGTGTAAAGAAGGAACGAAAAATTATGTGTTGTCAGGTTTTTCCAAAAAAGAAGTTAAGGTTTTGGATATTTTATTAGATAGAGCAGCCGACGCTTGCGAAATATGGGCGAGGTTAGGTATAGATAAAGCAATGAACGAGTTCAACCAAGTGAAGCCAAAACTTAAGGAGCGATAGTGAACTTAAGTTTTATGGCTGAATTTGCCCCGCACCTTTTTGATATTCAAGAAAATGTATCATGTTTATATTATAAAGAGTAAGGAAGATAATTCGTTATATGTTGGCTACACAAATGATATTGAGCGCAGATTACAAGAACATAATAGCGGAAGGGTTGGTTATACAAAGACGCATAGGCCTTGGACTTTAGTTTATTATGAAAGCTTTGTTTCTTTAGAAGATGCAAAAGAGAGAGAAAAAGGCTTGAAGCATTTCGGAAAAGCTTTTGGGCAATTGAAAAAAAGAATAAAGAATTCTTTGAATAGTTAAAAGGTGCGGGGTTAATTCGCCCGCCGCTGAGACAGTATGGTGGGCTCATTAAAGGAGGCAGTATAGATGCGTAAATATGAAGCTATGTTTATTCTAAGGCCGGACTTGAACGATAGCGAGAAGGCGGATACTTTCAACCAGCTGAAAGAAATTTTTGGCAAGTTTAAGACCAAAATTATCAAAGCCGATGTATGGGCCGAAAAACGCAAATTATATTTTAACCTGGCGCTTAAGGGAAAAGGCTTGAAATTCTCAGAAGGGCTCTACTACCTCGTGGAGTTTGAATCCGTACCTACAGAGATAAAAGGCATAACTGAAACACTGCGCATAAAAGAAGACATTTTAAGGTTTTTTATCACAGTAACCACGGAATCACGGAAAATAAAAAGTAAATAGAGATTCACGGAAGCACGGAGAAGTTTCCGTGTCCTCAGTAAGTATGTTGTTAATTTGAGTTCCGTGTTTCAGTGGTTACAAAGGAGGAACATTGCTATGGCGAATTTAAATAAGGTATTTTTGATAGGCAATCTGACGCGCGACCCGGAATTGCGTTATACGCCCAGCGGCATGGCTGTGGCGACTTTAAGGCTGGCGGTCAACCACCGTTTTAAGGATCGTTCCGGAGAATTAAAACAGGATGCGTGTTTTGTCAACATAGTCGTCTGGGATAAACAAGCCGAGACATCAAACCAATATTTGAAGAAAGGCAGTTCTGTTTTGATAGAAGGAAGGCTTCAGTCGCGTTCCTGGCAGGACAATGAAGGCAAAAACAGAAGCGTTATAGAAGTCAGGGCGGACCGGGTGGTATTCTTGGATGCTGCCGGGCAGAGAAAATCAGAAGTAAAAGATAATTTGGATACAGATTCAGGAGTTGAAGTAGAATCCAGCGGCAAATCAAACAAAGACGCAGATGCTCTTAACGACGTCTCGTGGCCGCAGGATACAGAGGAACAATAGATAAAATGTCAAGGGTTTTCCCGCACGCGCCCGCCATTGTAATAATTGCGGACTTTGTGGGATCCCGTAGAAGTGATAACGTAGGCGGGAAATTCGCCCGCCATTATTTCAGTGGTGGGCTCATCAAAGGAGATTTTATTCATGAAGAAAGAAAAGATTAAGCGCGGTAGCAGAGGATTCCGTAAAGGCCCCAGGGATTTTGAGAGCGGAGTACCTACGATTATACGCAAGAAGTATTGTCGTTTTTGTAAAGATAAAATAGAACATATAGATTATAAGGATTTGCATATTTTAGAAAAGATGATTGGCGAAAGAGGAAAGATTCTTTCCCGCCGTTCAACCGGCAATTGCGCAAGACACCAGAGAAAAGTAGCTGAGGCAGTGAAGCGCGCCAGGTATATTTCGCTTATACCTTTTATAAGATAAGGATTAGAAGGATTAGGATGAAAGTAATTTTAAGAAAAGACGTAGACAAAATAGGCAAGTGCGGCCAGGTGATATCGGTAAAAGACGGCTTTGCCAGAAATTTTCTTCTGCCAAAAGGCCTTGCTTTTGCGGCTACAGAGGATGGCATTAAGCAGATTGAGATAGAAAAGAAGAAGGCGGAGCACAATAAAAAGATAGAAAAGAATAAAGCCGAGGAGTTGTCCGAGAAATTAAAAGGCCTGTCCATAACTATTTCCGCAGAAGCAAAAGACGACGTGTTGTATGGTTCGGTTACCCCGGCGGATATTGCGGAGGCGCTAAAGGAAGAAGATGTAGAGATAGAAAAGCAGAATATTATTTTAGAGCAGCCCCTGAGGAATTTAGGCATCTATGAAGTAGAAGTGAAGTTGCACCCTGAAGTAAGTGCGAAGATTAAGGTCTGGGTAGTGAAGAAATAGGTCTGTCATTTAGTTGCCGCAATTGATTAAATTTTAAAGATGGGCTTAAAAGATAAAATAAAAGATAAATCTCCAATCGAGAGAGTCCCGCCTCAGAATATCGAAGCCGAGATGGCAGTATTGGGCTCTATGCTCATAGAAGAAGATGCCATTAACCAGGCAGTTGAGCTGATTAACGAAGAGTGCTTCTATAAAGATATCCACAAAAGGATTTTTTCCTGCATGATAAAGCTTGTCTCCAAGAATAAGGCAGTAGACTTAATTACCTTAAGTGAGGAGCTCAAGAAAATAGGCGAATTAGAGGAGATCGGCGGCGTGAGTTATTTGACGACGCTGGCAAATGCTGTCCCTACAGCTGCCAACATAAGGCACTATGCGCGGATAGTAAAAGAAAAGAGCATTCTACGTTCTTTAATAAACAGCGCCACGCAGATAGTCTCCAAAGCCTATGAGCCCGAGGTTAATGTCGACGAGTTGCTGGATAAATCAGAAGGCTCTATTTTTGAGATTTCAGACCGCAGGATAGAAGGCAATTTTATTTCTTTGAAAGACATAATCAAAGACAGTATTGAAACGATAGATAGGTTGTATCAGCAGAAGACGCACGTAACAGGCGTGCCCACTGGTTTTATTGATTTTGACTTGAGGACAGCAGGAATGCAGCCGTCAGACCTCATTGTTATCGCGGGAAGGCCTTCGATGGGAAAGAGCGCTTTTGCTATCAGTGTTGCCGAATATGCCGGAGTGGCAGAGCAAATACCTGTGGCGTTTTTCAGTTTGGAAATGTCTAAAGAGCAGCTGGTGCAGAGGCTGCTTTGTTCGCATGCAAAAGTAGATGTGCATAAAGTAAGGAGCGGTTATTTTTCGCCGTCTGACTGGCCGAAGCTTACCGCCGCAGCTGGCAAATTGTCAGAAGCCCCTATCTACATTGACGATACTCCGGCAATCAGCATATTGGAGTTGCGCGCAAAGGCAAGGCGGTTAAAGGCGCACCACGATATAAAGATAATGTTTGTGGATTATCTTCAGCTCATGCGTAGTTCCCAATATATAGAAAACAGGCAGCAGGAAATTTCCGATATTTCCCGTTCGCTAAAGGCTTTAGCGCGCGAATTAAATATACCCATAGTTGCTATAAGCCAGTTATCCAGGGCGGTTGAGTCGCGCACAGACCATCGTCCGCAACTTTCTGATTTGCGCGAATCAGGCGCTATTGAGCAGGATGCTGATGTGGTAGTCTTGCTTTTGAGAGAGGAATATTATAATCCTACGGTAGAAAATAGAGGAATAGCAGAAGCGATAATCGCAAAACAGAGAAACGGGCCGGTAGGTTCGCTAAAACTTTCTTTCATAAAGGAGTATGCGCGTTTTGAGAATTTAGCGCAGGTAATGGAAGAGGAAAGCAGCGTTACGATTTGACTTTAAGCCATATGAGGAGTATAATGAAGAACTTAATGAACAAAATTACCTTATTTTTTGTATCCGCGCTGTTAATTTTTAACTTATCCGCTCTGGGTTATGCCCAGGATGAGCCTTCCGCGGTTTCTGATGATTCCTCCGGCATTAATGAAGCAGAGGTATCTTCTGATGCACAGGATCAGCAGCCTAGCCAAACGCCGCAGCCCACAGAAGTCGAAAGCCAGAAAATAATAAAGAATATAGAAGTTAAAGGCAATAAAGCGATAAGCGCCTCAACTATTATCTCCAAGATTAAAACAAGGATTAGCCAGCCGTATTATTCCAGAGTCGCCCAGGACGATATAAAGCGCCTATATGAAACAGGGTTTTTCAGTGATGTAAGCATTGACTTTGAAGAAGAAGCAGGAGGCATAAAGGTGATAATATCAGTCACTGAAAAGCCGATTGTGGAAAAAGTTTCATTTGAGGGCATAAGAATATTGCGTAAGGATTTATTGCAGAGGAAGACGCTAAAGACTAAAGCCGGCCAGTACTTGGATTATAACCTGTTGAAAGAGGACGCGCAGAGCATCAAGAATGAGTACCAGAAGAAAGGTTATTCCGAGACAGAAGTAAATTACGATGTCCAGATTAATAAGGATACGGAAAAGGCCGATGTCGTGTTTAAGGTCATAGAAAGCAAACGCATACGCATAAAGAGGGTTTACGTAAAGGGTAACGACAATCTTAAAAGAGGCAAGGTTATAAAGGCAATGAAAACGAGGCAGGCCAGGATATTCCATGCCGGATTTTTAAAAGAAGGCGAGCTGCAGGATGATTTAGATCGTATAAAAATTTTATACAACACAGAAGGATTTGCCGATGCCAAGGTTGATTACAAGATAGAAAAAGGAAAGAAGGGCTGGATTTATATTTATCTTACGGTAGACGAAGGCAAAAAGTATATCGTCGGCAGCGTAGGCATTTTAGGCAACAAGGATTTTTCTACGGAAGAATTAAGAGGTAAGCTGAAGGAAGTTACAGAGGGGAAGGTTTTTAGCGAATTAGGCCTGCAGCAGGATCTTTATAACCTGCGTGATTTTTATCTGGGCAAGGGTTATCTTTTTGTCCAGATTGATGAATCCGCGTCAGTCAACACTCAGACCGGCAATGTAGATATCGCCTACAACATTAAGGAGAACGAAATAGCTTACGTGGAACGAATCGACATAAGGGGAAATGTTAAGACTAAAGACAAGGTTATCCGCCGGGAAATCCGTTTAAAACCAGGCGACAGGTTTGACGGAGATAAATTAAAAAGAAGCAGGGAGAGGCTGAATAATTTAGGATATTTTGAAGAGGTGGTTTTCGATAATGAGGCCGGCACAAAACCCAATTATGAAAATCTTGTTGTGGATGTGAAAGAGGCGCAGACCGGTTCGTTCAGTTTCGGCGGCGGTTATTCCACCGTGGACCAATTTATAGGTTTTGTGGAGATAGAGCAGAAAAACTTCGACCTTTTTAATTTCCCCAATTTTACTGGCGGCGGACAGGATTTATTGATAAGGGCCGAATTAGGAAGCATTACAGAAGATATGTTGTTGAGTTTTACAGAGCCGTGGCTTTTTGACCGGCCTATTTCCGGCGGATTTGACGCTTATAGGAGAATTCATGATAAAGAAAGCGATGTAGGGTATAGCTATAGCGAAAAACGCACAGGCGGAGATTTGCGTTTAGGCAGGGAGTTTTCTGAATACCTCAAGGGCAGCGCTATCTATAGGATGGAAAATATTACCATATCGGATGTAGATGATGACAGCTCCCAGGATTTGAAGAAAGAAATAGGAGACAATACCATAATGAGTTTGCAGCTTGGTTTGACGCGCGATACCCGTGATAATATATTTGACCCCAGAAAAGGGACCGTATTGAGCGGTTCAGTAGAATGTGCGGGCGGGCCGTTCGGCGGAGATAAGGATTTCGTGAGGCTATATGATCTCTTGGATCAGTATTTTGGACTGACAGAAAAATCTGTCTTAGAGATGAGGTTTGAAAGCGGATGGCTGCTTACGTATGGCGATACATCGGATATACCTATTTATGAAAGGTTTTACGCAGGCGGAGCAAATACCATACGCGGCTATGACGAAAGAGGCGTAAGCCCGGTAGACAATCTGGGGAATTCTATAGGCGGCGAGTCCGTATTTATATTTAGCTTAGAACACACTTACGCGCTTTTGGATTTCTTGAAATTTGCCACATTCGTCGATACAGGAAATGTATGGCGCAAAGTGGAAGATTACGGTTCGGGAGGTTTTAAAACCGGCGTGGGTTTTGGCTTCAGAGTGAAAACCCCATTAGGCCCTATTAAAGTAGATTACGGAATTCCTTTGAATAAAGAGTCTGGAGAGGACGATAAGGGCAGCGGGAAGTTCCATTTCAGTATGGGGCGCACTTTCTAAGAGTGCCATCCATTTACATATATTAAAAATCAGATAATATTTCAAAACAAGGAGGAGTAAACATGGTAAGCAAAACGAAAATGCTGTTGTTGGCATTTGTAGTTTCTGTGGCAGGTATTTTTCTGTTTGGAAGCACCTGTTCAGCAGAAAAGATAGCCTATGTTGATCTGGCTGTTATTTTCGACGGTTATAACAAGACAAAAGACTACGACGTGAAATTGGAAGACAGCCGCAAGACAGAGCAGGAAAAAATCGATAAAAAAGTGGAAGAAATAAAAACGCTACAAGATAAATTGCCTTTGCTTTCAGATGACGAAAAGAAATCCAAGCAGGAAGAAATAGATAAATTAGCGCAGGGTTTGCAGGAATATCAGCGCAACGCGGAAACAACTCTGATAAAAGATAGAAATGACAAGCTGCAGGAAGTATTAAAGGATATCCAGGGGGTTGTTGATGAAATAGCCAAGCAGGAAGGCTATGATTATATCCTCAACGAGAGAGCGCTTTTGTACGGCAACAGCAAATTAAGCATTTCAGACGCCGTACTTAAAAAGCTGAACGATAAGTACAAGAAAGGTTAATGAAGAAATCTGTAAAAGAAATCGCCGAACTACTCGGGGCTAAGGTAATAGGCGACCCGAATGTAGTTGTTACAGGCATAGCAGGTATTGAAGAAGCCAAAGAAGGCGATGTTGTTTTTGTAGGCAATCCTAAGTATTTATATAGAATCAATAAAACCAGGTCAGCTGCGGTCATAGCTTCCCAGGAAATCAAGGGTTTCCCCAAGCCTATAATAAAAACAGACAATCCCTCTTTGGCTTTTTCAAAAGTAGTTTCTTTGTTTTCTTCCCCAAGAAAAGTTATGTTTAAAGGTATTCATTCTACGGTTATTTTGGGTAAAGATGTAGAGTTGGGCCAGGATGTATCTATAGGTCCTTATGCAGTTATTGAGGATGGCGTTAAGATTGGTGAGAGGTCTATTATTTATTCCGGAGTTTATATCGGTTATGAAAGCAGAATAGGCAGCGATTGTTTGATATACCCCAATGTTTCTTTAAGGGAGAAGACTGTTGTCGGCAATAGGGTGATTATACATAATGGCACAGCTATAGGTTCCGATGGTTTTGGTTACGATACTAAAAACGGAGTGCATCATAAGATACCGCAGATAGGTTCTGTTGTCATAGAAGATGATGTGGAAATAGGCGCGAATGTAACTGTTGACAGGGCGCGTTTTGACAAGACAATAATAGGCAAAGGCACAAAAATTGATAATTTAGTCCATATTGCCCACAATGTAGTTACAGGAGAAAATTGTATTATTGTGGCGCAGGTGGGCATTTCCGGAAGCACTACGCTTGGTAAAAATGTTACGCTTGCCGGCCAGGCCGGTATTGCCGGTCACCTTACTATCGGCGACAATGTCATTGTCGGCGGACAGGCGGGGGTGACAAAATCCATACCCGCAAATACATTTGTCTCCGGTTATCCAGCAAGGCCGCATAAAGAGGCGGCAAAGATTAATGCTTATATTCAGCGCCTGCCGCAGTTAAACGAAAAAATATCTGAATTGGAAGCGCGTTTAGATAAAATAAATAAAGGTAAAAAAGGGTCTCATGGAAAATCAAAGAACAGTAAAAAAAGAAGCAGAAGTTAAAGGTATAGGCATACATACGGCCAAACCCGCGAAGGTGAAGTTTATTCCGGCGCAGGCTGACACGGGCATTATTTTTAAAAGGGTTGATTTGGCTGACGCCCCTATGATTAAAGTTGAACCTGACTGTCTGTTAGACGGGCACACGAGCCTGCGGCAGACTTCTGTAGTTTCAGGAAATGCCGAAGTCCACACAATAGAGCATCTTATGGCTGCTTTGGCAGGCCTTAAGATAGACAACTTGGTAATAGAGATTGATAGTTGCGAGTTACCGGCGTTAGACGGAAGTTCCGCTGATTTTGTAAAAATTTTGAAGGGAGTCGGCATTAAAGATTTAGACGCCAGACAAAAGACGATTGTCTTGAAAGAACCTGTCTGGGTCCAGGATGGTGACGCATATATCTGCGCATTGCCGTCGGATAAATTCAGGATTTCTTATACTTTGCACCACGAGGGAACCAAGTTTTTAAAGACCCAGTATCTCGATATAAGTTTAAAGGATGATGTTTTCGAAAAAGAGCTTTCTCCTAGCCGCACGTTTGTAGTCGAAGGGGAAATAGAAAAGTTGCTTGCCAAAGGGTTTGGCAAGGGCGCTAATTATGATAATACGCTGGTTGTTTCGGAAAAAGGCATCGTAAAAAATAAGCTGCGTTTTGAAGATGAGTTATTGCGCCATAAAGTATTAGACCTTATAGGAGATTTATATGTATTAGGCAGGCCTATAATTGCCCATATTATAGCTGTCAGGAGCGGGCATTTCCTTAACCATCAATTAGTCAAAAAAATCAGCAAGGTCTTTAATCGTCAGAACATTGCCGCTATAAAGGCAGGCGCCCATATAGAGCCGGGTCAGAATGAATTGGATATCCAGACCATAATGCGCATACTGCCGCATAGGTATCCTTTTCTTTTGGTTGATAGAATCGTAGAAATTGAAGCAGGCAAACGAGCAGTAGGCATTAAGAACGTTACGGTTAACGAATTATTCTTTAACGGGCATTTTCCCGGCAGGCCGGTTATGCCCGGAGTACTCATACTAGAGGCAATGGCGCAGGTGGGCGGTGTGCTTATGCTAAGCCCGGCAGAGAATAGAGGGAAGTTAGCGTTTTTTATGTCCATAGATAATGCGAAGTTCAGGAAGACGGTTGTGCCTGGAGACCAGCTTGTTATAGAGGTAACAGTGGGGAAGCTGCGCTCTAAAGTCGGGCAATTATTTGCCAAGGCCACTGTCGATGATAATATTGTTACCGAAGCAGAGCTGATGTTTGCTCTGGCAGACGCATAAAAAAATGAGTAAGATACATTCCACCGCTGTAATTTCCAAGAAAGCACACTTAGATACCGATGTCGAGGTAGGCCCTTTCAGCGTCATAGGGGATAGCATAAAAATTGGCAAAGGCACGAAGATTTTAAATAATGTTACGATTACCGGTCTTACCGAGATAGGACGGGACAATAAGATATTCTCTTATGCAGTCATCGGCAGCCCGCCGCAGGATTTAAAATATAAAGGCGAAAACAGCCTTTTGTCTATCGGAAACAATAATACCATCAGGGAGTTTGTAACAATAAATCCGGGCACGCAAAACCACTCTACGCGCATAGGCAACGATAATCTGATAATGGCTTATAGCCATATAGCCCACGATTGTCAGGTGGGCAATAAGTGCATTTTTTCCAATAATGCCACGCTTGCCGGACATGTAACCGTCGAAGACGAAGTGGTAATCGGCGGACTTTCTGCCGTGCATCAGTTTACGCGTATCGGCAGATTGGCTATAATTGGCGGCTGTTCCAAGGTTGTCCAAGATGTCCCGCCTTATTCTACGTGTGACGGCCATCCTGCCAAAGTCTATGGCATAAATTTTGTCGGGCTCAAAAGGGCAAGTATTCCCTTAGAGACGACTCACCAGTTAAAAAACGCTTTGAAGATTTTATTCCATTCTGGGCTTTCTTTGCCTCATGCGTTAGACCAGATAGAAAAAGAATTTGCAAACCCATCAGTAGAATTATCACACCTCATTGATTTTATCAAAAGTTCTGAAAGAGGCGTAAGCCGTTAAAATGCATTCCAAATTAGATAATCAGCAGAAAATCGGTTTGATTTCAGGAAGCGGCAAGTTTCCTTTTATGTTTGCCAAGGCGGCCAAGGAAAAAGGTTTTTATACTGTGGGCATCGCCATACAAGGAAATACCGCCGCGCGCTTAAGGAAATTTGTTGATGAAATTAAGTGGTTTAGGATAAGCGAATTCCGCAAAATCCTGGATTTTCTTAAAGAAGAAGAGATAAGCAGCGTAGTTATGGCAGGCCAAATTAAGCCGTGCACGCTCTTTAATAAAGAGATTCTTCGCGATGACGAATTAAGGAATTTAATCGTGGATTTGGAGGACAGGCGCGCTGATTCTGTATTCGGGGCTATTGCGGAAAAGATCAAAGAATCAAGCATCGAGCTTCTGGATTCTACGATGTTTTTGGAAGAGCATCTGCCCGGCAAGGGCGTGTTGACTTTGCAGCAGCCTACGCAGGAAATTTGGGACAGCATAAATTTTGGTTTTCAGATGGCGAAGGAAATAGCCCGCCTTGATATAGGCCAGACGGTTGTAGTCAAGAATAAGACGGTGGTGGCAGTGGAGTCGATGGAAGGGACTGATGCCACAATACTTCGCGCCGGCAGCATTGCCAACAGAGGCTGCGTAGCTGTAAAGGTTTCCAAGCCTAACCAGGATATGCGTTTTGACATACCTGTGGTAGGTCTGCGCACAATAAAGAATTTGATACGTATAAAGGCAAGCTGCCTTGCTTTTGAGGCAGGCAAGACCCTTTTTATAGACAAAGAAAAGTGCGTCGAGAAGGCAAAGCGCAACAATTTAATAGTAGTAGCAGTATAAAAGTTATTATATAATTATAAATTAAGGCATAGAGGGAGATAGGTTATTCTCCCTTTGTTTATTTTATCGGTCTGCGGCGGGTTATTATCCAGGAGGCTAATGATGACGAGAGGGATATATGAATAATATCTACGGTCCGGTTAAGTCGAGGCGATTAGGCGCATCCTTAGGAGTAAATGTTACTCCATATAAATATTGTTCGTTTGATTGCATCTACTGTCAGCTAAAACATACCACGAAATTTACGCTGGAGAGGAAAGAATACATTAAGGCTGAGTCAATAATTTCTGAAGTCGCTCAATTCTTTAAGGCCCATCCTGAACAGAAGATAGACTATATTACCATTTCAGGGTCCGGAGAGCCGCTGTTGAACTCCAAGGTGGAAATTATAATAGACGGCATTAAGAAATTAACCAATGCTCCGCTTGCCCTTATAACAAACTCTGCTTTGCTTTATGATAAAGATATAAGGCATGACATTCTGAAGGCTGATTTGATTCTTCCTTCGTTGGATGCGGTAACGCAGGACGTGTTTGATAAGATAGACAGGCCTGTTGCCTCGCCGCGTATAAATATAGAAAACATAATAAACGGGCTTATAGAACTGCGCAGGGAATTCAAAGGCAAGATTTGGCTTGAGATAATGCTGGTAAAGGGCATAAACGATGGCGTAGAGTATGCCTCTAAGTTTAAGGAAGTTATAAACAGGATAAATCCGGATAAGATTCAATTAAATATCCCCAGCCGTATACCTTGCGAGGCATGGGTAAAAATTCCCACGTTGCGTCGGATAAAAAAGATTCAGTCGATTCTAGGAAGAAACTGCGAATTGATATAGTTTTAGATTCTGCGCTCGTAGCTCAATTGGATAGAGCGCCAGTCTTCGGAACTGGATGTTGGGAGTTCGACTCTCCCCGAGCGCGTGGATTTTTAGTTTAGGAAATAAAAATTTTATATGGTTCCGGCAAACTTAAGCCACAGGACAGTAATTCTTATTCTTATAGCGTTTACCCTTGCAGTATACGCAAATTCTCTCTTTGATTCCTTTGTCTGGGATGATTATTGGGTAGTAGTAGATAATAATTTTATAAAGTCGTGGAAGAACTTTCCTTTGATATTTAGCAAAGACTATCTGGCTTCAGCTTATGTTTTGAGATATCAAGAAAAGGATAGATTAAATTCTGGGGAACTTACTTATCGTCCTGTAGTTACTGTTTCTTATTTTATAGATTACGCCCTTTACAATCTTAGGCCTTGGGGGTACCATTTTACCAATATCATCCTTCATATGTTCAACGGGGTGTTGCTTTATTTTTTGATATGCCTAATCGTTAAAAATAAACAGCTATCGTTTTTGTCTTCTTTGTTATTTATTTTACACCCCGTTAATGTAGAGGTGGTGAATTGTATTTCGTTTAGAGAGGATTTATTGGCTTTTTTATTCTTTATATCTTCCCTGATTTTATTCATAAAGTTTGACAATTATGGCAGAGGAAAGAAAGTATATATTTATGCAATTTCTCTGCTTCTGTATGTATTAGCTCTGTTTTCCAAAGAGATGGCTATTACCCTTCCTTTGATTCTGATGTCGTATGATTATTATTTTGTCCTCGGGCGGAATATCAAAAAGGTCTTGTCTAATTTTAAATCGCGATACCTTGGCTATATACTTGTTAGTTTATTTTATCTCTGGTTTGTTTTTTTCTATATGGTCAATAAACAGCGCGTGCCATCGCAATACCCAGGAGGGAATTTCTACATCAATTTCCTTACAATGTCTAAGGTTGTAGCCACCTATATCAAATCGCTGTTTCTACCGTTAAACATTTACGGCACAATTGCTAGCTTTGCTTTTGATCCTTCTTTTGCAGAGCATTCTTTACTTTCGCTTACTGTTTTGGCATCTTTATTCTTAATATTTATATGTCTATTTGTTGTCATAAAACTTCGGAGGATTCTTCCCATCGTTTCATTTTCAATAGCATGGTTTTTTCTTGCGCTTATGCCGGTATACAACATAATCCCTTTGGATAATATCATGGCTTGGCGCTATTTATATATTCCGTCGGTAGGCTTTTGTTTATTAGCAGCATCATTGCTGCTCCGGCTTAAAACGGCGAAAAAGTACGCGATTATCGCAGTTTTGTTGTTTTATTCTATTTTTACTATAATAGGGAATATGTTTTGGAAAGACAGCGTAACTTTGTGGCTGGAGACACAGAGGCATTACCCTAAAAATGTCCTTGTATATAATAATATTGGATGTGGTTATGGTATTATAGGCAAGCATGGAAAAGCCATAGATTTTTTCCACAAAGCAATAGAGGTAAAACCAGATTATACGTTGGCCTATTATAATTTAGGTTTATCATATATGCACATAGGCAGGATTGAACAGGCTATTCCTTTTTATGAAAAGGCAATAGAGCTATGCGGAGATTTTGTGCAGGCATATCATGGGCTTGCTTATATATATCTGACAAATCCAAGTTTAAATAAAGTAAATGATTCCATTTCGTTATATGAGAAGGTGATAGAAATATATCCCGCTTCTGCCGAGGCATACAATAATATGGGAGTAGCTTATGAAAAATTAGGCAATATTAAAGAAGCTATCCGTTGCTACAATAAGGCCGTAGAAATTAATCCTCAATATGCAGGCGCTTATTATAATTTAGCTAGTGCACATAAGCAGATAGGGGAAGAGGACGCTGCTGATAGATATTATACCAAGGCAAAAGAGGTAGAATTTGTTAATTATCCTATTGCAGGGCCGTTCATATCGCCTGTAAAAAAATCATTTTGAATTGGTAAATTTTCTATTGAGAGATTATCTCGGTTATTCTATAATATATTGACTTAATTAGAGTTATAATTGAATTTCAGGGCCATTAGCTCTCCGCTACTAAAACTTTGGCGGATTCGCTTGTGGCAGATAGATAAAATTAGGGCCATTAGCTCAATCGGTAGAGCAGGGCACTCTTAATGCCAAGGTCGAAGGTTCGACTCCTTCATGGCCCACGAATTACGCCAAAGGCGGAATGAGCCCTGAAGTTATATAACGTCTTTAATGAAGAAATACGAGGTTTTAGAGCATACCGCAGATATAGGATTAAAGGTTTACGGCAAAGATTTAAAAACGCTATTCACAAACTCCGCAGCTGGATTATTTAGCCTAATCACAAATTTAGATGAAGTAGAAACAAAGGAGAACATAAAGATTAGGCTGGAAGACGCGAACAGAGAGGAACTTTTGGTTTCCTGGCTTAATGAGTTGATATTCCAGTTCAGCGCCCGTAGTTTTATCCCTAAGGAATTTAAAATAGAGAAAATTAGCGAGAAAGAATTGACTGCAAGAGTCTCAGGCGAGAATATAGACTTGGCGAGACATAAGATTTTATCGGAGATAAAAGCAGCCACATACCACGAGTTGGAGATTAAAAATACAGGCGACGGATTTGAAGCAAAGGTAATTTTTGACACATAGTAGAAGATGACCGGTATCTGGCAGGGACCTTTGGAGAGAATTGATGATTGCCGCTGGCGCATACCCAAAAGCTACAAAAGCGGCATGCGCACCGACGGATTGATTTATGCAGATGAAAGGCTTCTGCAGGATATCCGCAGCGACAAGGCGGCGGAGCAGGTCGCCAACGTAGCGTTTCTGCCGGGCATAGTATCATTTTCTATGGCAATGCCGGATATCCACTGGGGCTATGGTTTCCCGATAGGTGGAGTGGCGGCAACGGACATAGAGGCGGGCGGAGTAATTTCTCCCGGCGGAGTAGGGTTTGATATAAATTGCGGCGTACGGTTAATACGCACCAATTTTCATTTTGAGGAAATAAAAGGCAGAATAAAGGATTTAGTTTTTGCTCTTTTTAATAATGTACCGTCTGGACTGGGATCAAAAGGCGACATCAAGGTTTCGCAGCGCGAAGAACGCGAAATTTTAGTAAAAGGTGCGCGTTGGGCCGTAGGAAAAGGATACGGCGTAGAAGATGATTTGACATACTGCGAGGAAGAAGGCGCGATTAGCGGCGCAGATCCAAATGCAGTTTCAGACAGGGCATACGAGCGCGGCAAGGCGCAGTCCGGCACGCTGGGATCCGGAAACCATTTTTTAGAAGTGCAGGCTGTAGAAAAAATTTACGATGAGCAGGCGGCTCAAGTTTTCGGAGTTTTCGAAGGACAGGTTACCATAATGATCCATTCCGGCTCGCGCGGCTTGGGTTATCAGGTCTGCGAGGAGTATGCCAAGAGGATGATTCATTGCCTGGCAAAATACGATATTTCTGTTCCAGACAGGCAGCTTGCCTGTGCGCCTGTTGAGTCCGACGAAGGCAGACAGTATCTCGGCGCAATGCGCGCAGCAGCAAATTACGCCTGGGCGAACAGGCAGTGCCTTATGCATCTTACACGCCTGGTCTTTGAAAAGGTGTTCAATAAATCTTGGAGCAATATGGGCATGTCGCTTGTTTATGATGTGGCGCACAATATTGCCAAGATTGAAACGCACGAGGCAGACGGCAAAAAGAAAAAACTCTGCGTGCATCGTAAAGGCGCGACCAGGGCTTTGAGCCCGGGACATCCGGCGCTCCCCGAGAAATATAAAAGCGCAGGCCAGCCCGTAATTATCCCTGGCGACATGGGAAGAAACTCTTATCTTTTAGCAGGCACGGAAGGCGCTAAAGAAACGTTTTATTCCACATGCCATGGGGCGGGCAGGCTCAAGTCGCGTTCCGCGGCAACAAGGGAATTTAATGTTGCGAAACTGTTAGAAGAATTAGAGTCAAAAGGAATTATAGTTAAGGCTTCCAGCAGAGGGACTCTTATAGAGGAAGCCCCCGCTGCTTATAAAGACATAAATGATGTAGTAGGCGTTGTTCAAAAGGCAGGAATTTCCAATAAGGTCTGCCGGATGAGACCATTAGGTGTTATAAAAGGTTAATGAGCCTGTCATTGTTTCAGTGGCGGGCGAATTAACCCAGCACCTTTTACATATTCAAAGACTTTAAAGAATTAATGGTTAAAAATCATTTAATACTAAAAAGGTGCTGAGTAAGTTTGTATGAAATGTAAAGATACGGAGGGTACTCGCTTATGTTAGACTCAAAATTTATCAGGGAAAATCAGGATTTGGTAAAAACTGCCATAAAAAACCGCGGCATAAAATTGGATTTGGGAGAGTTTGCTTCATTGGATAAACAAAAAAAGAAGGTTCAGCTTGAACTGGAAGAATTGCGCAGGCAGAAGAATGCGGCCAATGATGATATTACAAAAATTTTGAAGGAGAAGAAAGACCCGAAGAAACGCATAAAGGAGATGAAGGTTATCGCCGATGAAATTGATAAATTGGAAGATAAGGAGAAAGAATTAGATGTTAAACTGAAAAATATTTTGTTCAATATTCCCAATATCCCGCACGAGAACATTCCTGTGGGAGATGCTTCCAAGAATAAAGTCGTGCGCAGCTGGGGCAAGCCCCGGGAATTTGATTTTACCGCCAGAAGCCATATGGAGATTTGTGAGCATCTGGATATTATGGATTTACCGCGCGCGGCAAAGATAACGGGTTCCAATTTTGTCCTTTTTAAAGGCGACGGCGCAAAATTACAGCGCGCGCTTATTGATTTTATGCTGGATTTGCATACTACAAAACACGGCTACAGGGAAGTCTGGCCGCCTGCGCTGGTAAATCGTCAGAGCATGACAGGAACAGGCCAGCTGCCGAAGCTGGAAGAAGATATGTATAGGTTAAAGGATGAGGATTTATTTTTGATTCCGACCGCCGAAGTGCCTGTTACCAACATACACCGCGATGACGTATTAGAAGAAGATAGCCTGCCTTTATATTATACTGCCTATACGCCGTGTTTTCGCAGGGAGGCAGGTTCATACGGAAAGGACACAAAAGGATTGATGCGCGTGCACCAGTTTGATAAAGTGGAGCTGGTTAAATTTGTAAAACCGCAGGGTTCTTTTGACGAACTGGAGAAATTGGTGGCGGATGCCGAGGAGGTTTTACAGTTATTGAACCTGCCTTACAGGGTGAATATGCTTTCTACTGGAGATTTGAGTTTTGCCGCTAGTAAATGCTATGATCTGGAGGCGTATGCCCCGGGTCTGGATAAATGGCTTGAGGTGTCCAGCTGTTCGAACTTCTGTGACTTCCAAGCCAGGCGCGCGAACATCCGTTATCGCGGCAAAGACAAAAAACTAAATTATGTCCATACTTTAAACGGTTCCGGAGTAGCCCTTGCGCGCACAGTCATTGCCATAATTGAGAATTACCAGAATAGTGACGGGACGATTGAAATACCGCAAGTCCTGAGGAGGTATTTTGATGGCAAAACAAGGATTGGATGAAGGGTTGGATTTAGGAAACGCTGTCTCAGCAAAGAAAGGCCTTGCCGATAAGTTAATAGCCCTTTTTAAGTTCATCCTGAGCATTTTAATTTTGCCGCTTATTATCGGCCTTACCATAAGCTTCCTGCAGCAGATTGCGCTTCAGGAAAGTTCCGTTGTAAATAGTTTTATATTTGGGGTGGTTGGTTATTTGATTTTGCATCTTTTTATTTATCAGCCGCACGCTTTTTATAATTTCGAACAAGGCATAATCGACAGATTATTTGGTTTCTTTGTTCCGCTGAAGGCGCTTCTATTGTATCGGCTGCCTGTGTTTAGCCTCGTAACCCTTATCGCTTATATCATACTCAAGGTATTTTTTGAATACGACAATATAAGCTTATTTATATTTTTGCTTTCTTTTACCGCGCTTATGCATCTTGTTTTAGCCGCGGCTAATTTAAAAGATGAATCAACAGGCATGTTAAAGGGCGACTATTTCTTGTCTTTGTCGACAGTTTATCTATTTGAAATTATATTAATCGCAATTTTTGTCAGGTTAATGGTTGATAGTTTCTCGGTAATGAGTTTCTTGAGAGAGGGGTTTACTTTTTTCATTAATACTCATATCGCGGCCTGGAATCAGCTCTTTGTGATAAAATAACGGATCTCTCGTCTAGCCAATTATCGTGGCGGACTCGAGATCCAAACTTTACTGCGTAAATTTTGGAGGCGTGGCAGAGCGGTTGAATGCGGCGGTCTTGAAAACCGTTGTGGACGTAAGTTCACCGAGGGTTCGAATCCTTCCGCCTCCGTAATGCCTTTGATTAATCAAAGGCATTACGGATTCCAAAACAATGTGTTTTGGAATCTTTCGTAAAAACGATGGCGGATCTTAAAATAATATATTTTAGGATCTTTCGCCAAAATTTAAGGCAAGGAGAATAAATAAATTTTGGAAGGATGGGAGAGCGTCCGCCACTAAGAATTTGGCGGACAACCGCCGAATATTTAGTGGCGGTTGGTTGTCCCGCAATTAGACAATAAAAGGAAGGGTGGCCGAGTGGTTGTCCCGAATGCAGTGAATATTAAAGAATTACTTCGGGATCCCGAAGTATAGCTTAAAAAGTTACAACATTCGGGAAAGGCGCAAATATTTTGGAAGGATGGGAGAGTGTCCGCCACTAAGAATTTGGCGGACAACCGCCGAATATTTAGTGGCGGTTGGTTGTCCCGCAATTAGACAATAAAAGGAAGGGTGGCCGAGTGGTTGAAGGCGCCGCTCTCGAAAAGCGGTGTGGTCGTAAGGCCATCGAGAGTTCGAATCTCTCCCCTTCCGTAAAATATAATTATAATTTAGGGATAAAAAGGAGAGCCTATGAATAAATATACGATGGATGTCCATACGAAAGTCCTGGATCAGCTTTTCGGAAAGATTAATATGCTGCAGACTCAGGAAGAGAAGGATAGCGTTGTTCTAAGCGCGCTCTCCCAGCTTTATGGAGATACGCCTCAGGATAATTTATCGCAGAAAAAGACCATAAGCGAAATGAACACTGACGAAGGCAGGAAAGGTTTTCTTAAGGAATTCTTTTCGTTAGGTATCCTGGATGAACTTTTAGCGGACCCTTATACAGAAGACATCATAATTAACGCTTTGAACCCGATTTATATCCATCATACATACAGGGGTTTGGTAAAAACCGACAAGAGGTTTGAGACGCAGAAAGAACTGGATATGTTTGTGAAGAAATTATTGGTTTTCGGCGGCAGGAAGAGCGTGAAGATGATCAATAATCTCGAACTTCCCAACATAGCAGGGAGGGTAAATATTGTCCATTCGCCGCTGGGCGCTCAAATTACCATTACCAAGATTAAGGAAAGCCCGCTTAGCATAATTGATTTGATTAATTTAAGGGCCATGACCTATGAGTTGGCAGCGCAGCTGTGGGTATATGTGGAAGGGATGAAGATAAAACCTGCCAATATGCTGATATTGGGGGCGCCGGGTTCGGGAAAAACAACTCTGATGAATGCTTTGTTGAGTTTCGTCCCTGAAACTGAACGTTTGATTGTCATCGAGGATACATTGGAATTAAACACGAAGCTGGAAGACAGCTGGTCAAGGCTTGAGTGCGAAGAAGGAGTTACTTTGGCCGACCTCGTAAAAAACAGTTTAAGGATGAGGCCTGAGCGTATCGTCGTAGGCGAGGTAAGGGGCAGCGAGGCGCAGGATATGATGGTGGCAATGAATATCGGAAAGTATTGTATGGGCACAATCCATGCTAATTCAGCCAGGGAGGCGATTATCCGCCTCCAGAACGAACCTATGAATATTCCTGAGACGCTGGTCAACCTGATAGACGTTTTTATAACCGCGAAAAAGTATCAGGTAAAGAATAGTTTCTTCAGGGTAGTGGATGAAGTTGCCGAGACTGCCGGGTTGGAACAGAAGATGGTCCTGCTTTCTCCGGTGTGGAGTTATAATTACGAGAAAAGCACTTTTATAGAGAAGCAGCCCAGCAGCGTATTCAGGGATAAGATTTGTAAATTAGGAGGCGCTACGGCAAAAGACTGCATAGAAGAGGTAAAAATTAGGACAAAACTTTTAAAGATATTAAAGGAGAAGGAAATCCATAAGATAGAAGACGTATCAACCTTTTGCCGCCTTTACCACAAAGATAAAGACGCGGCTTTGGATAAGTTGCAGATAACCAAGGAACACCTTTTAGGTGATTGACACAGGGCAGTAGATAAAAGATCTCTCGTCCCGATAATACTTCGGGACTCGAGATCCAAACTTTACTGCGTAAAGTTTGGAGAGGTGCGAGAGCGGACATTTTTGCGTAAGCAAAAATGTTCTCGAACCCCGATAAAGTCGGGGTGAGAGATCTATATCATTGCTATGGATAAAACTATTTACAGCAACCCTTGGTTTGTTTATATTGCAGAGTGTAAAGATGGCACTTTGTATGTCGGCATAGCCATAGATGTAGATGAGCGGATACACGAACACAATACTACAAATAAATGTCGGTATACAAGATTTCGCAAGCCGCTTGCGTTAAGATATAAAGAACTTTGTCTAAATTATAATAGCGCTAGAAAACGAGAGATAGAAGTTAAAAGATTCAGCAGAAAAAATAAATTATCTTTAATTAATAGCAGTAGATGATAGATCTCTCGTCCCGATAATAGTTCGGGACTCGAGATCCAAACTTTACTGCGTAAAGTTTGGAGAGGTGCGAGAGCGGTTTTCCCGCATGCGCTACTACGTAGCTTTGCGGGATCCCACCAAAGCGTAAGCGACGGCAGGAAATCGGCATTTATTAAGTTTAACATCAGTAAACTTGGAGAGGTGCCGGAGCGGTTGAACGGGCATGCCTGGAGAGCATGTGTAGTCGTAAGGCTACCTAGGGTTCGAATCCCTACCTCTCCGCCAGTTAGGAAATGGGGCGTCTTTGAAGAAGAGACGGAAGGTACCTTCCGTCGGAAAATTCAAGCGGCGCTCTTTTAAAATAAAGTTCGAACCAATCTTTTCCAGAAATTCTTTCTGGGATTCTAAATTTCCTTCCTTTACGGCGTATTCCGCTCGGTTTAATAGGGTTACGAAATCTCTTGCCGGTTCGAACCAAGAGTTACTCCCAGCAGCAAAATCCCGCGTAGATTCCTGCAATTTCTTCTTTTCGTTGATAAAATATTCTTTCTTAGTTTGATATTCTTCAAGCGTCAAAGCGCCCTCAAGGTAAACGTTAATAAGCTTACTAATTTTAGCGTCAATTTCTTTAACCTTATTCTCAAGATTTTGCTGCTGGGACTGCGAAGATAGGAGAGAGGAGTTGCGGTCTCGCTCAAGCTCTTCAATAATTCTCTTCGCCCATTCATCGGACAAAGAAACTTTTTGAATGAACTTCACGATTTGCGCGGCAAGCTCTTCTTCACGGACATACTTTTGCTTACAGTTTGTTAGCCGCTTAGTGCAGCGGTAATAAACATGACCTTTCTGTAACTCTGCGGTTATTGAGCGTCCGCACTCACCGCAACGCATTAAACCCCTAAGAACGAATCTTTTAATTTGCGGTTCCTTGTGCTTGCCGCGCAAACGCATAATTTCCTGGCATCTATCAAAAAGTTTCTTTGTGATAATCGGCTGATGAGTTCCTTCATAAATTTCGCCTTTGTAGCGGAATACGCCGTAATAAAGAGGGTTTTTGAGCATGGTTTGGTATTGGCTTATGCTCAAAGGCTTATCTTTTCTTCCAGTTAGTCCAAGATAGTTTATTTTGTTTCTTATTTCTTCAAGACTATGGTTACCAGTAGAGTAAAGCTCAAAAACCCTCTTTATGAAAGGAGCTTTGCCCTCATTAATTATAATTGTGCGCGTCTTTCTGTCATTTATGTAGCCGATGGGCGCCCACTGCGGCCAGATACCTTTGCTTAGCTTCAAGCGGATGCCTCTACGGATATTCTCAGAGAGTGCGTCTATGTAATACTTGCTTTGGCCGAAGACAATAGAGAGCATAAACTTGCCTTGAGCGTTGTTATCAAAGCGTAGTGTTGGGAAACGCAGATCCTTAATAACCTTTTGATCTACAAGGTAAATAATCCGGCCGCCGTCAACGCTGTTTCTCGCTAATCTGTCGGGATGCCAGGCCAGAATGCCGTCGGCAAAGCCACGCTCAATAGCAAGAATCATATCATTGAACAGTGGGCGCCCGAGTTTCTTGGCGGTCTTAGCTTCAATAATTTCCTTAACAATAAGAATATTCTCACGTTGGGCGTATTCTTTTAGCTCTTTTAGTTGTGCTTCAATAGAGAGGACTTGTCTATCTTCGTCATCCGTGGACTTACGGGCATAGATAAAGTATCTCATAGGGCAAAGCTCCTTTCATTAAGAAGAAAATTTAGAATCAGTGGTTTTTATTTTGGGCCTTAATTACCCAAAATGAAAACCACAAAAGAT
>Ga0172371_10003402_pt1 | contig 24679 bp, 24 predicted proteins | sample Lak12m_FD_114543 | JGI IMG/M metagenome (GOLD analysis project Ga0172371, IMG submission 114543) | Freshwater microbial communities from Kabuno Bay, South-Kivu, Congo - kab_022012_12m | ecosystem: Environmental > Aquatic > Freshwater > Lake | place: Democratic Republic of the Congo: South-Kivu... | reverse complement strand
CCCCCGGCGGGAATGACTGTTTCCTGCATCATGCGAAGTCCCATGTGCGAGGTCGCGCGCGCCGGATGCCGTGACGGATCAAACCCCGCCCCGTTGTCACGGATCGTCAGGCTGACAATCTTTTTTGACAGCCTGAGCTGTACGTCCACCTTTGTCGCCCGCCCGTGTGTAACGGCGTTCGTCAGGGTTTCCTGGACAACCCTGAAGAGAACTATGGCGGCATCATCGGCCAGTCGCCGCCGCCCCATGTTTTCAGTGAAGCGGATACGGACACCGGTCTGTTCCGTGGTCCGGGAGAAGTACTGTCGCATGGCAGCGTGCAGGCCAAGGATATCCAGGTCGGGAGGTCGGAGTTCAACGGCCAGGTTCTTCAGGCGGACTACCGACTCGTTGAACAGCTTTCTCACCGCCTTTGCCGATCTGAGCGCCTCTTTGGGCTTTCCGGACCGGATGTCATGCTCGACTGCATCAAAGTAAGCCGACATTCCAACAACCAGAGATCCGACGTCGTGATGCAGGGCGGATGACACCCGCTTTCTTTCTCCCTCCCTGGCGGCAATGAGTTCCCGGGAGAAAGCGCGTATCTTCTCCTCAGCTCGCTTGCGCTCGGTGATATCGCGGACAACACTCACTATGCCAATATCCTTCTGTGCCCGGTCCCTCAGAAGCGACACAGTATGTTCCGTCGGAAACACCTCTCCATTTTTCCTTCTTGCCGTAAACCCGAACCTCGCCGACTCACCCCTCTCGAAGGCCTCCCAAATCATCTCCCCGAACGCAAGGTAGTGCTCATGGTCAACATGCAGTATTTCCGTTGATCGTCCTGCAAGTTCAGATTTCGAGTAGCCGAACATCTTCTCGGCGGCATCATTCACGTCCAGCAACGTTCTGTCCGGTGCAACCACGAGGATGGCGTCGTCTACGGACTTGAATATGCTGTTCATCCGGAGTTCAGATTTCCTGAGTGCCGTTTCTGCACATCTGCGTTCAGTGATGTCTTCCACCATGCCAATCCCGAACAGAAACGACCCGTCGCTTGCTGTGATTACGCCGGTCGTCAGATTGGCCCATATTGCCGAACCGTCTTTCCGTATATACCGGCGCTCGGCTGTGAAGCCGCGCTCTGTGCCGGTGACTATTTTGCGGGCCATCGCGTCGACCTGCACGCGGTCGTCCGGGTGGACGATGGTGCGGAGATCCATGGCCTTCATCTCTTCTCTCGAATACCCCAACATCCTGCAGAACGCGTCATTGGCATCGATGAACCTGCATCCGGCATCAGCAAGGGCAATTCCTATTGGCGCCTTGTGAAAAAGCAGCCGGAAGCGTTCTTCGCTTGTCCGCAACGCCTCCGATGCCTCCTTCTGCCTCACAGCGGAGGCGATCGTGTGTGACAGCAGGTTCGCATCGAGCGAACTCTTGACCAGGTACGCTTGTGCTCCCCGGGCGAGGGCAGCGACAGAGGTCCTCTTGTCATTGGTCCCCGTGACAACCACGATCGGCAGGTGGGGCGCCTGTGCAACAAGGGTGTCAAGCGTCTGCAGACCCCTGCTGTCGGGCAGATCCAAATCCAGCAGGACCGCATCGAAACGCTTCTTCCCTGCCATGCAAATCCCGTCAGCGAGTGCCGCGGCACAGGTCGGGCTGAACACTTCACCCGTGCTTGCTCCGAGCATGGTCTCGATGGCACGGGCGGCAACAGGATCATCTTCAATCACAAGCACATGGAACACAAGGCACCCCCCCGCTTACGTCGGGTCCCCCCGACAAGACAAAGGTCGGCGATATACCTGCATGTTATCAACGACGCGCGGAATGAACAATCCCGATGTGGACCGGCACGACACAATGGTACTGCATTGCGCAGCGCGACCACACACGACTCGCGCAGTCCTCCAGAAGTACGGCCCCTGGATCACCACCCTCACTTCAACACCAGGGGGTCACGTTGTACCTGTCGGTTCCCAACCCTCGCCAAAAGCCGTCTTGACATGGCGGGTACTGCTCCGGAACAATTGCCGCAATAAGTACGGACTTACAACACCATGGAGCAGGACAACACAAAGAGTGAGGCGGGAAAAGCTGACTCCGGCATGTCGGACATGCTGTCCGCCATCCGGCAGATTGAATCTGCCCTCGATGTTGAGAAGTCAGAGCCGGTTTCCTCGGAGCTGAGTTTTTCCTTCCCGCTGGCCGAGGCCCTCAGGCTTATACCGCAACAGCATGTCAAAGAACCGGCCGCCGGCACGGGTCCCGATAAGACCATCACCATAGGCATAGACAATCTCTATGCGCAACTGGCGCGTGGCAAAGTGTCCATTTCCGTAGCTGAACTGGCCTATTTCATCCCGTCACATCTCCTGGCGCGATCCGCGTTCGAAGACAAAGCCACCATGGTCTCGCTCCCCCTCGCAATTGTTGTAAAGGCAGTGGGCGCCCAGGCACTGCGAAAGAGAACATCGCAGAATACCCGTTGCTACGACATCGGCGGGCTGGATGACCCGTTTGCCAAGCCCGACACAAGACCCGCGGTAGAGGATGAGATCGAGTCTCCTGCCGAAACAGCCCCCGCGAAAGTCGAAAAGCCGGCTGTGCCCGCAAGAGAAGAACCACCACCCGCACCGCCGCCGCCGGCCCCCGAAGAGGTCACCCCGCCCGTGCCTGAAGTCACGGAAGAGACTGCACAACCGGCGACAGCAGAAGCCGTGGCCCAGGCCGCGGAAGAACCCGCCCCGGCAGAGCCACAAGTGCCCGTTGAACAGCCGCCCGAGCCGGCCGAGGAGACGGCAAAGCCGGTGGAAGCACCGGCAGAGAAAGCCGAAATCCCGTCCGAGCCGGTGGAGGAACTGGACTTCGTCGAAATGCCGGGCTGCATGAATGTCAACACGGCCACTGTGCAGGACCTGATGACCCTGGCCGGTATGACCGAACCTCTTGCCGCAAAGATTGTGGAATGGCGCACGCAACACGGCCCGTTCAAGACGATATTCGACCTGTGCAGCATCCCCAGGTTCAACCGCAAGATATTCAAACAGATCACCGGCATGCCATACACGGCAAAGAAGGAACACCGCCGCGTGAAGCTGGCCGCGATGCTGCATATCCAGCCCGCCAAGGCCGGCAACCTGTCGGTCGTGGCCGCGGCCGTGGCGAATGCCGGCGGGTTTGCAGGCTGTGTGATTTCCGACAAGGACGGCCTCCTGCTGGCCGAAAGCGGGGCGGGCAAGGACGGCGAAACCCTGGGCGCCATTGCCCCGAAAACGGTGCGCCAGATAATGGAGAACATGCAGTTGCTGTCCATGGAACACCTTGACTCGGTGACGATGGGCGTAAAAGGCACCCTCTACACGATGGTTGCGGCGCCGCACGCGGTGCTGACAGCCATTCACGAGGAGAGCAGGATCACCAGGGCACAGTTGCTGTTTGCACGCAAGGCGGCAAAGGAGCTTTCATGGCTGCTCAGCCACCGCGTCTATGTCGGCCGGGCCCAGTAGGGGAAACGTGCTGTATCCAGACCAGATCAAGGCCGAACTCATCCGCTCCGGCATCCTGACCGATACACAGGTCCAGCAGGCCGAACAGCATGCCCAGAGACAGGGCATCCCTTTCGAAACCGCCGTGACGGCGCTGGAACTCGCGGACCACGCGAAGCTGGGGCAATGCCTTTCCGCCCTGTCCAACCTTCCCTACCACCCGCTCCTGTCCGTTCCGCCGCCTCCGCAGGTGAAGACGATGATCGCCCCGTTGTGCATAGACCACTGGAGGGCCTTCCCGACGGAGTACAACACCGGGCAGCACCTGCTCACGATGGCTGTACAGGATCCGGACCAGGCGAAGCTGCTTGATCAGGTACGCAACCTGCTCCTCGAACCGTACTCCCTTTCCTTCACCATCGTATCCCGCAGCGAGATGGAGAAAGCCCTGGAAGTGCACCTGGGGATCCAGCCGTCGAAGAGCGAGAAGACAGCGCAGCCGGCCGGTGACTACGTGCCCCCGATGAAGTCGGTGCGAATGCCGCGGAAGCTGGCTGGGCTCCATGCCCGCATGGACGACAAGGTGAAGGAAGCGGGCGCCGCTGCTTCTGCGCCAAAGTCCCCGGAGCGCCACAAGCCGTCCCCTGTTGAGGAGAAGCCCATCCCGGCCGAGGATGTCGGGCGCTACCTTGTCAGCGCGGCCGCCCTGCTCGTTGAGTCACACCTGGAGAAGAACAGCGAAGCCCTTTCGGAAGCACGGGCACGGGTCCGCTACGGGCAGCTCCTGGCTTCACGACTGAACCTCCCGCCGGCAACGGTCGACAAGATCGCGCTGGCCTGCTGGTTCTCCGCCCTGTCGGACAAGCGCCACCTGTTCAAGCGGTTCCTCGCTCCATACAACATCGAGGCGATTATCTTCGCGGACGATGCCACCACGGCAGGGAAAGCCGTTGAAGCACAGGTGCTCAGCCTTATCACGCGGTACCAGGAGATGCGCCGGCGTGACCCGGCATCATGCCGCGATGTCAACGCCGTCCGCAGGAACCTGAAGGTCGTGTGGTCTTCGGCACAGGAACGTCAGGACATGCTGGAATCGTTCCTGCAGCTGCTGATGGACGAGGAATTCCTCGCCGGCCTGAGCAGGGGATCCGGCCACATCCTGATTGTCGACGCGGAAGAGGCAACACAGGCAAGCCTCTCCCCGCCCCTGACGCATGACGGCTACGAAGTGAGCGTCGTTCCCAGCGCAGAAGCTGCGCTTGAATGGATGGCCCAGACAAAACCGGACCTGGTGATATGCGACGCCGTTCTGCCGCAAATGAGCGGACAGGACCTGTGTCGCCGCGTGAAGTCCAACAGGGAGACAAGCCAGGTTCCGTTCCTGTGCCTCCTCCCCGCGGGCATGGAGAAGAAAGCCGCCGACTGCCTGCGGGCCGGCGCAGAGGACGTCTTTCTTCTTCCCGTTAACCTGGAAGTGCTCTTTCTCAAGATCCAGCGCCTCATGGCAAACGTGGGCGGCGAGACAGCGCGAGCCGGCGTCGCCGGCTCGCTGGACGACATGAGCTTCACGGACATGATCCAGATCCTCACGGCAGGCAACAAGAGCATGGAGATTGTCATCAAGGCGGAAGGCCGGGAAGGCCGCGTCTGTATCCGCGAGGGAAATATAATCCACGCCGTTGCCGGGGAGCTCACGGGCGAGCCGGCCTTCTACGAACTGATGAGCTGGCGCCAGGGCGAGTTTGTGACCCGCCAGCTCACCGAGTTCCCGACCCAGACCATACAGACCGGAACGATGTCGTTGCTCATGGAAGGGGCTCGCCTCGTGGACGAGAACGGCAACGGCGCAAAGGCAGGATAGGTCCCAAGCCTGATGGTAGGGACGAGGCGTTTACCCTGCGAAGTGCCGTGCCTCCACGGGACGAAGCATGGGCTGCCTCGTCCTCTCTCGAATAGGACTCCAGAGGCGAATGACCTTGTCATGGAGGGCGCCAATCCCTTGGCGCCGTGGCTCAGGAAAAAGCGGATCACAGTCCGGTGCGCTACTTCCCGGCCTGGCCCGATTGTGCGGCGTCGAACGCCCTGGCCGCTTCTTCCATCAGGCGGAAGGTGTCCTCTCGCGTGAACTCCTGGTCCCTCGGCCTTCCGGGAAAGATCCGGTTGTACGTATCAACGAACGCTTTCGCCCGCTTCAGCATCTCGGCCGGGTTCGGATGACCCTTGAACGGGGCAAAATCAAACTGCGCGAGCACGGAAATCTGGCGGGGATCCTTCCTGGCCTGCTCCAGAAGGGCCGTCGCCCGCTGCGTGGCATCACGGCCTGACTGGATGATGTTGCGGAACTGCTTCCGGTAGGTCTCCACGATCGGATCGTTCTCGTGGAGGAGACTGGAGGCCTCGAAGAACAGGGCGGCGCCGTACATCAGGTCGTCATGCAGGCGGATTTCATCCTCAAACGTCTTTCTCCGGGCCTGTGCCTGCTCCTGGCTGGGACCGGACTGCTTCGCCTTGCCTATGGACCAGAGAGCCATGTGCCTCCATCAATTCAATCCGCTGCATGGTTGCAGCGGCGGCAATCACTGTCAAACGCGAACGGCTCGCGAGGCCGCTCGCCCTCCAGTTCCCATGCCAACCTCGGCCTCGCGAGCCGTCATGTTCGGCCTGTCACATCTCCGCCAGCTTCCGCACAAGGCTGACCGCGTGGGGAACAAGCTTGTCTCCAGCCTGCGGCGCAAACGGGCTGGCAAGCCGGATTGAATGCCCGGCGTCTACCTCGGCCGGCGTCAACACGTAACCCTGCAGGCTCCCGTTGACAGGCTGCACAATGCAGGTGTGCTTCGGGGACTCGCGGCGGATTGTCTCGGCGTATGCTGCCGACAGCATCCCGGGCAGGCCGACAAGGTATCCCTCATGCAGGCGCAGAACCTGTACCTCCTGCGTACGATACGGCCCCAGCATGCCGTCCAGCTTCCCGTTCTGTTCCGCCAGCGCGTACTTGAGGATGCTGTTGCTTTCGAGAGTCTTACGCCTTGCCATTTCCAACGCGCCCGGATCGTCGGCGGTCGAAAGCATGCCGGCGTATTGAGCGCGCAATTCCGCCCACCGTGTTTTCGCGTCCCACAATGTCGGGAGGATACGGCGCGGAACGTGGGCCGTTGCACGTTTGCCGGCCAGGACCGGATCACCTCCGACCCAGCCAAGGGACGGGTTCTTCAGCGCTTCAGCAACACCCGAGGCAACGACCCCGCCGATTTCATCCACTGCAGAGAAAGGCTCTCCTTCGCGCATCGGCAGCACGAGCGGCAGGTCTGAGCATGGCGCGGTGAGAGAAAGAACCGTGCAGGCTTCCCCTACCGCCGCCTGCAGGGCCTGCCTTAGTTTATCCGGATAGTCAGCCGAAATCTCCGTCACCGACGGGTCCGCCAGCCGCGGGTAGATCGGCGAGACAACCACCGCGGCAAAGACGGGACCGCCAATCGTTCGGACGGCAAGAATATCCACGGGGTACCCGTCGGTTCCCGCATTGCCCTGGCGGATTGTGGTGCCGGTACACACGATCTCCACCGACGTGGTTGTCGCCGCGGCCCTGGCAGCGGCGGCAACAACCTGCTCCCTCACCTGGCCCAGGTAAGCAGGGTCCGGCTCGGCATACGACGGATCGCCCAGGCAGCCGAAGACACGGTCCGTTACGGGGCCCGAATGAGTGTGCGTGCATGCAATAAGCACGTTATCTTCAGAAAGGGCCGTATCCTTCGCGATGTGCTTGCGCAATGCCTGCGAGAAAAGAGGGTCAAGCCAGTACAGATCCAGGACCACAAGGATGATCCCGCCACGCCCGCTGCGAAGATGCAGGACGGTCGCCATCAGGGGATCGTGTACTCCCGTGGACACGCGACGAACACCGGGATGCCCCATGAGCGGAACCGGTGCGCGGGGCGTAATGTCCACTATGGCAGTTCCAGCTCTCATTGGCTGGCAAGATGTCTAACACGTCTATTGTCGAGTTTCCAGCAAACAAGGGCATCGCAGAACATTGGTCGGCTCCCGTGATCTCAAGGTGATGGATCTACACAGTGTAGGAGCCGCAACACCCGCCTGCAGCGCTTCGCCTGCCCGCAGTGCTACGCACAGCGTTGCAGGCGGGCGCAGCGATGCGGGCAGGCTTTGCGGCGATAGTGGGATGCATTCGCCGAACGTGGTTCGGCTCCTACAGCAACAGTGTACCGTTCGGATACCACTCACATACTCACCCTGGAGGGCGCGAATCCCTTCGCGCCGTCACCGGCCGGCTCGACGGGTCTGGTTGACTTTGGAGGAACATATCTATAAGCATCTCCGTCGTCGCGTTACCCGAACAGGAACAAGGAGCAGAAATGACACGCAAATCCATCGAGCCGGAAGCACTTGCCATGAAGCCGCACGACCTGTGGGCCAACCGCTGGTTCCTTCTCACAGCTGGCGATCTCAAGAAACGGCAGTTCAACACGATGACCGTGGGCTGGGGCTCATTCGGCATCATGTGGGGCAAACCTTTCGCCCAGGCGGTCGTGCGACCGTCCCGATACACCCATGAGTTCATGGACAAGTACCGCACGTTCACGCTCTGCGCTTTCCCGAAACAGCACCAGGAAGCCCTGCAGTTGCTGGGCGCAAAGTCCGGCCGCGACGGCGACAAGATCGGGGAATCCGGACTGACCATCATGCCTTCAAAGAAAGTTGACGCCCCCTGTTTCGCCGAGGCCGAGCTTGTTGTCGAGTGCCGCACTATCTATCGCTCCGAGATGGATCCAAAGGGTTTCATGGATGCCAAGATCATGAGCAACTACCCGGGCGAGCGCAATTTCCACACGATATACTATGGTGAGGTCGTCGCAGTCTCCGGCGTGAGTGAATACGGGGGCTAAGCGGGATTTCGTCTACTGTCGCCACACTGTAGGAGCCGCAACACCCGCCTGCAGCGCTTCGCGCAGCGATGCGGGCAGGCTTTGCGGCGACAGAAGACGGCGGGCCCGCGCAATATCGCCGAACGTGGTTCGGCTCCTACGAAGGTTGAAGAATGTCGGACGTCAACGTTGCTGTTCCGGAAGTTCGCTCGCACAATTCCGCCCCCCCGCGAACCATCGTGCTCCTCGCGTTTTGCGCGGCCACCGTGTTGTTGATCCCGCTGGAGGCGTGGATACCGGGGCTTGTTGCGTGGGCCGTCTCGGTGATTGCGCTGCGCTGGTGCGATGTCGTTTTCCGCCGCAGGCTGGCCGTGTTGCTGGGTGTCATTTTGCTGCTGGCGCTAGCGCCCATAAATACGGATCGCAGCACGCCGCACTGGCTGGTCCTGGCACCTTGCTTTGCCGCGGCGGTCTTCGGGCCCTGGCTGATATTCCGCAAGACGGATCCCGGCGTCATCGACTGGTGTTTCTGGCCCCGCCGGTTCAGGTGGCTGGACATCATTTACACGGCCGTCTCGGTGCCGGTGGCATGGGTGGTGATCCCATGGTACTTCTTCCAGATCAATCCCGACCTTCCGACCCACTGGTCCATGCCGGCCGTGTACTCCGATGAGGCCTTCTGGCGGTTGTTTTCGGGAATCAACGCGGTGGGCATCTGGGACGAGTTGTTCTTCATCAACATAGTCTACGCAACACTGCGGTCGGTTGTACCTGTGCGCGTGGCGAACGTGGTTCAGGCCGTGGTCTACGCATCGGTCCTTAACGACATGGCCTTCACCGGTATAGGGCCGGTACTGATCTACCTGTTCGCCCTTACCCAGGGCAGCATGTACGAACAGTCACGTACCCTGCTGTACGTCCTGATAGTGCATCTGGTCGTGGATGCTTTCCTCGTTTCGAACATCCTAACCTTCTACTATCCCGGCGGTGTCCCGTTCTGGTTCTAGCCAATTTCCTCAGCGCCCCACCCCGCCCTGTGGGCACCCCTCCGGAGGAGGGGATCCCGGTTGCGCTGGTCCAAACACCTTCCTGATCCCCTCCAGTGGAGGGGTGCCCACAGGGCGGGGTGGGTTCTCCAAGGAAAAGGCTGGACAGGTCGCGGGGGTATGAAGTAGAACCACCGCGGATTTCTCTCAGGAATTCTGGCGAGATAGCTCAGTTGGTAGAGCACCACACTGAAAATGTGGGTGTCGTCGGTCCGATTCCGACTCTCGCCACCATCCCGCCGAAGGCGGGATGCCACGCCGTAGCCCCCGAGCTGACGGCGAGGGGCGGAGGCGGATAAACCCGTGCGCTGCGAGTCTACGGCTTGGCATGCCAGCTACCGGCTACCATTACGTCTACATCCTGGTCAGCGAAACCGACCCTGACAGGCACTACACAGGATGTACTATGGACCTGACAGCACGCCTGAAGGAGCACAATGGAGGCGGCGGCAACCACACGGCCAAACATGGTCCTTGGCGAATTGAGACAGTTATTCGTTTTTCGTCAGCAAGAAAAGCACATGCTTTTGAAGTCTATCTCAAATCCGGGTCCGGGCGTGAATTCGCCCGACGGCATTTCTGAATACCTTGTGTGTTGCCCCCCTCTCCTCTTCCTCCTCCTCCCCCCCCGATTCCGCTGGTTCCGCCCTGCCGCTTCGCTTAGGATGGCGATGCTGTGGTGACATGGCTGACGCGCAGGGGAAGTGGCGTAGTTGTTGTCGGGGATAAAGATGAGACTCATCTCAACGCGTGTTACCTGTGTTGCCTCCGTCGCGGGCACTTGGTCTCTCCTCCTTGTCATCGGAGTTCTCCAAGCTCTCTTCGGCGAGGTGCTCGGCGAGTTCTCGGGGCCATTGCCGAGGCTCACGTGCTTCGCTCTCTACTGCCAAGGATGGATGTTCCGTTTCCTTCCCTGCATGCTCGGCACGGCGGCCCTTCTGTTGCTCGAGATTCGCCCCGTGCGAACGGAGGTCCGATCCTTCGTTCACACGATGTACCTCTTACTCTGGGCTCTACTGGCCGTTCTTGTGGCATGGGGGTTCGTGTTGCCTTTTCACCTTCAACACAGGGTGAGGCCGTAACCGGCAACTTGTTTGGCACTGACCCCTCTGAATAGCCAAACGCGGAGGGGCTCGGGATTGAAGACGGAAGGCGTGAAATGATTACACTGCTGCGATTCGGAACTATCATTGCCGCATTGAATGTCGCCCTTATCGCAAGTTCTTTCGCAAGAGCATGGCCCATCGAAACGCCGGACTTCTTTCTCGGCGATTTCCGGATTGAGGAGAAGTGTGCCGACAAGGAGGGCCGTCATCTCCGATACCGGCGTGGTGATGTCATATTGGGCACGACCTATTCGCGCCATTTCTACAACCATGCCGAAATCGGTGACGTCGTTCGCCTCACGGCACATCGCGCCATGCTTGTCAGGGGAGACCGGGTCATTGCCACAGCATTTCCAGATGCTCCGGGGTATCTGCTATGGTACGGCATGTTCATTCTGTCATGTCTGCCCGCGCTTGCGTGGTTTCCCAGAGAGGCCATCATGCGTCACCGTTCTCTCAGGGGCCTAATTGTGGGGTCGGAATGCCTGTCGATTGTGGTGCTGGCGTTCGTAGTGTTTGTCTCGTGGCTGTCCACTCGCGGCCACTGTGTTTGACCGGAATCCCGTCGCCCCGCCCTCACCGGTCAGTCGGGGCTGGCAGTATTGTTCGAGGAACATGCGAAAGAGAGCCATAGTAAGGACGGGGCTTGCCGTTCTTGGAGCGGTGCTGGTAGTCCTGTGTGCGACTTGGTGGTGGAATTTAGACCCGGAACGTCGCAGGGGCTGTTTCCGGAATGACTATGCGCGGTGTGTCGGATGTGGATGTTTCATCGATGGCGCGATGGAGCAGTTTCTGATGGAAAAGAAGGACGGATGGCTTCCGCGTGGCGGCGCAAACCCGGCGGATTCGCTCGCACAATTATCACCGTTCTTCCCGGCAGGGGGTTCGCACCACCTCACCAGTCACGCCCTGGCCCCCAAACTGTATCAGTACTGGAAGGAGCACGGCACATTCACATACGACTACATGTGCTACCGATACAACGAGGGGTTACGAACAGATGACCCATCAGACCTTATCGTGATGTACTACTACAAGCCCAGCCACTGGGAGAACAACCAGAAGAAGCAGGATTTTGTCGGACGCCCAATCATGACCCTACGCTTGTCACCCGCATGGGATTTCATATCGGAAGCGGAATTCCAGAAGCGGCAGAAGGAGACCGAAGAATACCTGCGAAAGAACAATCGAACAGGCACGGGGTTAACTCCCCCTCCGGCAGCCAGACGCGCAGGAGAAGCGGTGCGAAAAGGATTCATGCAGGGTGTGCACACCGCTTGATACATATGCACATCTATGTATACTTCTGCACATGAGTAAGGAGGCAAATCAGGCCGACAAAGTGGTGAAGCTGGCAAAGACCCTCGGGTTCCTGCGGGTCAAGGACCTGCTTGCCCATGGAATCCATCACGAGTACCTTCGTCGGCTCTGTTCCAGGGGGGTGCTCCTCAAGGCAGGACGCGGCATCTATAGGCTTACAGAAGCAGACGCCTCGGAGCACATCACGCTGGCGGCGGTTGCCAAGCGCATCCCGCATGGTGTTGTCTGCCTGCTTTCCGCCCTTCGTTTCCACAATATCGGCACGCAGAATCCGCCCGACGTCTGGATTGCACTCAAACAGAAGCACGCGCCACCACGCGAAAAAGACCTTCCCCTGCGGGTTGTCTGGTTCTCAGATGCTTCATATGCGAGCGGTGTCGAGTCTCATGCCCTCGAAGGCGTGACAGTCCGGATAACCAATCCCGCCAAGACCGTGGCAGACTGCTTCAAGTACCGGAACAAGATCGGGCTGGATGTGGCCCTGGAAGCCCTTAAGGAATGCACAAGGAAACGCCTGTGCTCGCCCTCGGACCTGTGGCAACATGCCAAAGTCTGCCGGGTGTCGAAGGTGATGCGTCCCTATCTGGAGATGCTGGGATGACAGTTTCCAAGCCAAAGGACTTGTCGGCATCGGTTCGGCAACGGCTTGCGAATCATGCGATGAAGTCACGGGAAGATTTTCAGGTTGTTCTGGCGCAATACGGATTTGAACGTCTCCTCTATCGTCTCAGTCAGTCGCCACATGCCAGGCAGTTCACCGTCAAAGGGGCGCTGATGTTCCTGGTCTGGGCCGGCGAGCAGTATCGTCCGACCAGGGACCTGGATCTGACGGCATTGAAGCAACACACCGCCAATGACCTCAAAGCCATCTTTCAGGCCTTGTGCACCCTCCCGGTTGAAGAAGATGGCCTGCTGTTTGTTGCCGAGACCGTGCATGCCGAGTCGATTCGTGAAGAAACCGAGTACGGTGGAATGCGGGTCCGTCTGATGGCCAAGCTCGGACGCGCAAAGATTCCGCTGCAAGTTGACATCGGCTTCGGGGATGCCATCACCCCGAAGGCGTTAGTCACGGAGTTCCCCACACTCCTTGGTTTCCCTGCCCCACACCTTGCCATGTATCCAAAGGAAACTGCGATAGCTGAGAAATACGAGACAATGATCAGGCGTGGCATGATCAACAGCAGGATGAAGGACTACTATGACATCTGGATGCTTGCCCGGAACTTCGGTTTTGACGGAGAGGTACTGAAGAGCGCCATCACGGCGACTTTCCGCAGGCGTAAAACGGCGTTACCGGCGGACGTTCCCGACGGGCTAACGGGCGAGTTTGCGACAGATGGTGCCAAGCAGGTTCAGTGGACTGCCTTCATCCGACAGACTCGTTTTAGATCGTCACCTGTTGCCCTGAACGCAGTGGTTGAGGAAATCAGGGCATTCCTGCTCCCGCCTCTGCTGGCCGCCGGGAAATCAGAGACGTTCGCCCTGAAATGGCGCAAAGGCGGTCCTTGGCGAGCGTGACGCCTTCTGTATGCTGTAGCGCCGTGACCCCTCAGTCATGGGTGCCAATTTGTAGCCGCCCCGCCTTGGCCCGTCGTAGCCTCTTGGCAAAGACGGCTCTGTCGGGGCGTTTTGGCGCGGCGACAGCTCGAGCTACGTAGCGAAGAGGCTTCGCCACTTCGCAGAGTAGCAGGCGCCGCGGCTACAACGGCCCCTGCGTAACAGGTCTTATGTCGCGCGCCCCGAATTCGCTGGTTCCGCCCTGCCGCTTCGCTTAGGATGGCGATGCTGTGGTGATATTGCTGACGCGCAGGGGAAGCGGCGGATAACCGCTCCTATCCGTCCTTCTTCAGTGCCTGTTCCACAACGGCCCGCAGTTCATCCACACTGGGGAGCTTGAGCTGGTACTGGGACACGAACAGGCGGTTGTTCATCCCTGCCAATGCATACTTCACAAGGGCATGGTTCTTCTCCGTGCAGAGCAGGATTCCCACCGGGGCATTGTCCCCTTCTGCCATCTCGTGCTCCTTGTACCAACCCACGTAGGAGTTGAGTTGGCCGAGATGCTCGTGCCTGAATGCATCCAGCTTCAGCTCGAACAGGACGTGGCAGCGAAGGATGCGATGGTAGAACACCATGTCCAGGAAGAAATACTCTCCGCCAATGAGAATCCGTTTCTGGCGCGCCTCGAAGCAAAACCCCCGCCCCAGTTCCAGAAGAAAGTCCTGTACCTTGTCGAGCAATGCGTCCTCCAGCCTTGACTCGTGCATGACCTCTTTCGGCTTGAGGCCCAGGAACTCAAACACGTACGGGTCACGGATGACCAGTTGGGGCGAGTCCACTTCCACCTTGGCCTGCGTGATGCGGGAGAGAGCCTTCTTGTTCTTCGAGAGCCCGCACCGTTCGAAGTAAAGGCTGGCTATTTGCCGTTTCAACTCCCGTACCGACCAATTGCCCTTGATGCACTCTATTTCGTAGAATGTCCGCTTCAACGGGTCGGGGATTTCCAGCAGTTCGGAGAAGTGGGTGAAAGAAAGGGACCGGAGGAGCGTCAAGGCAGGCAGACCGGGAAGCGCGTTGCCTTTGCCGGGCAATTCGGGGGTCGCTGACCCCCGAATCTGGGCAACGTCTCTGGTAGCTGCCTGTATCAATTCGGGGGTCACTGACTCCCGAATCTGCGGATAGGTCTGATAGAACTGCCTGCACCTCCGCAACTCGCGAGGGTGATAGAAGATATTTCCGTGTTTCCCCAGCTCCACGCTCAACCGCTCAAATAGATTGCCCCCATAGGAAGCCCGGTCGGAACCGTGCTGCTCGTATTCCCTGACGTAGAAGCCTATCAGCCAGTTGCGGATGGTCAGGCTGATGTTGACCGCCTTTGCAGCGTGCCGGGACAGTTGCTCATGAACACTGCAGACGGCATCCACCAAACCGGCGAAATCCATGCCGTCGCGTTTTCGCGCCGCCTTCACACCCGAGCCTATGCGCTTCATGCATCATCTCCTTCCCCTGAACTATCGCTGGGGACGCGACACGCTGTCAATGTTGACATCGGCGTGAAAGCTTCTCGGAGCTGTAGGGATTTCACCTACCTTTCACCTAACGGCAGGAACGGCCGACAGGCAGTAGCGTAAGGAACGCTATTTCAGTCGGTTGTGAAACAGGCGTTTTGAGTCATGGCGTATCCGACTCTCGCCATTTTCTCAGCAGTTCCCGATACATGTCCCTGGGCTCCTCACCAGTCCTGACCCAGCCTCCGAACGTGACAAGAGTCTCCGGTTTCCATACAGTGAATGGGACTGGGTGTCGGAAGTGCTTGCAGGAATGTCTCGCATGAATCTTGCCGAACTGGAACGTCTTGTTGCCAAGGGTGAGTCTGACCGGCTGGAATTCAAGGCATCTACCGGCCAGAGGACCGAAGCAGCCAAGACAGTCAGCGCGATGTTGAACGGCATGGGCGGATTCGTGGCCCTTGGCGTCTCGCCGAAGGGCGAACTGCTCGGACAGGAAATAGGCCAGCGTACCGTCGAAGAACTCACGAACGAGTTGGCGCGCATAGAACCTCCAGCCTTCCCCGACATTGAGACTGTCACCTTAAGACAGGGGCGTTCAGTCATTGTGCTTCGCATACCGGGCGGAGGCGGTATCTATGGTTTCGATGGACGGTACTACTGGCGTGTGGGTCCAACCACCCGTCTGATGCCACGACACGAGCATGAGCGACGACTGGTCGAGCGACTTCATGCCACCCGCCGCTGGGAAAACGAACCTGTGCCAAGAGAGGTGACGGTTGCCGACCTTGACGCTGAGGAAATCCATAGCGCCCTGGAGAATGCTGTTGGCCTCGGGCGGTTGGAATCGCCGCAGAACCGTGACACAAAGTCCATCCTGCGCGGTTTCGAACTCATGCACGAAGGAAGGCTCTTGAATGCCGCCGTTGTTCTCTTCGGTGATACCCAGCGACTACACGTGCTGTACCCACAACTGGAACTCCGGCTGGCCCGATTCGGAGGCGCAGACCGACTGGCGGATTTCATCGACAACCGGCAATACTGGGGCCATGCTTTTGACCTGCTTCGCCGAGGCGAGACGTTTCTCCGTGACCATGTGCGTATTGCCGGCCGGGTCGAGGAAGGAAAGATGCGGCGGGAAGACCGTCCTGCGTATCCGCCCCGGGCCACCAGGGAGGCCATTGCCAACGCCATCTGTCATCGGGACTACGCCATCCATGGAGGCGCCATCTCCATAGCCATGTACGATGACCGGCTTGAGGTGGCCAGTCCTGGCGGGTTCCATTTCGGCATGGAACCCGCCAAGCTTGCCGTGCCGCACGAGTCGAAGCCGTGGAATCCCATCATCGCCAATGTGTTCTACCGGGCGGGAATCATCGAACGCTGGGGTATCGGCACCCTGAACATGGTGAGTTGGTGTCGGGAATTTGCCTGTCCGGCGCCTGAGTGGAAGGAACAGGCTAACAGTGTCTATGCAGTGTTCAAGCCGGCAGCATCGTTCGGAGGGAGGAAGGCTGGGGCAAAGGCACAGCCCGAGTCCGGTACCAGTGCAGTACCAGTGCAGTACGAGTCCCTCAGTACCAGAATCCGAGCCCTGCTGAAAAAGGGACCGCTTTCGGTGTCGGAGTTGTCCCGTCGCCTGGGTCAAAAGCGTGTGTCGGGGCATCTAAAGAATACCCTGAGTCGCATGGTTTCGGCGAGCACGGTCGAATTCACCATTCCCGACAAGCCCAACAGCCGCCTGCAACGGTACCGGCTGACCGAAAAGGAACGGACCGGGCGGCACCACCCCAACCACCCGGAGAAGTGACATTCGCTGGTTCCGCCCTGCCGCTTCGCTTAGGATGGCGATGCTGTGGTGACACGATGCGCAGGGATGAGGGAGGAATAGATGAGAACAAGCCAGACGGTCGCAATCCTGGTGGCGGTCTTCCTTTGTTCATGCGGCAAGAGTGCCAGGCAAGACAACGCAATCCACGTCATCGCACCGTACAAGGTCGCGGCCACATGGGTAATTGATGACGAAAGCCGTGGGCTCAAACGTGAACCGTTTGTGGCCGGCATCCCGAGGCTGCTCGAACAGTTGACCAGGGATATCCCGAATGCCGATAAAGGGTTTCGCCTGCTGTTCTCAGCACAACCGTTTCCCGGCTATAGCCACACTCTGGTCTGGAAAAGGAAAGAGGGCAGCGGCAACTGGTACTATTCGCAGGAGTTCAAGGCAGAGGGTTGGCTTTGCCCTGCTCTGCTCAAGTTCTTCTCATCGCCTCCGAAGACAATCTACATCAAAGCAGAGGCAATCGAATCCAAGGACACTACTCCCCTCGCCCCGACTAAGCCGTGAGGATGGGGCCTGTAGTAGATAGTATGTTATGATGAAGGTACTCATACTCCGCTGCACGGCGGGACTGGTGCTTGCTGCATCCGTCTCCGGATGGGCACAGGACATTCCATCCAGCAACAAGTTGGAACTGGCTCGCCAGTTTCTCGCCACCCGTAAAGGCTTCTCTTCGTTGGACACTGAGGCATGCGTGAGCAATGTCCTTGCGGAACTACCGGAAACACCGGTGCCGAAGGCGCAGGCCACCGATATCATTTGCGGCTTCCTCCCGACGCTTCGAAGTAATGCCATCCAAGTTGTTGCATCCCATTTCACGGAAGATGAGCTGTGGGCTCTTGTCCATCAGACCAATTCGCCCGCCATGGTCAGGTATCACAAGCTCAGGCCACACATCCTCGAAGAACTGGATGCCCTGGGGGACCGGTACATCGACGAGCATCCTGAACTGTTGAAGTCCCTGATGAATGAACCGCGCATCGAGGTATATCCTCAAAATAGCGCCATGTTGACGAACACGCGAACACTGGTCGCCTTGGTCGGAAGTGCCCTTCCCCTGGGGTGGTACGTCGGGTATGCGCAGACAACTCGAACGAAGTACTTCGGAGGGCGTTGGTGCACGGCGGTTGCGCTCAGGCTCAAGAACCGCTACTACATCAACTGGGAATCCGAGGCCGTAGTCAGATTCTTTCCCGCGGATCATGTCGCCAGCAACGCAAGTGTCTGGACTGCCAGTAACTTCCTGACTCGCACTTCGTCTCATCAAGTGTACTTTCTCGGGAAGAAGGGATCTAACTGGTCGACAATCAGGGACAGCATTCGGGACGCACTGGACAGCGGGGCAGTAACCACAAATGCAACCGCCCCAACCAAGCCGTCAGGGCAGAGATGAAAAAAATGGTCCCACACCATTCTCGCGATCTTGGCCGCCGCTGGCGTGACTGGATGCGCCAGCACGCGCGGCTACCTCGTTGACCGCGGTCGTGACGCCGCGGACATCTTCACGGCAACTGTGGGGGCAGGCGTGGGGGCCAAAGCAAGAGTTGGACCTCTGCGCGCGGGCTTGTTCCTGAATCACGACGCATTCGGGCTTCGAGGGGGTACGATGGTTGTGTCCGACAACCCCTTCGAGATGCTTGAGGCTGACTTCTGTCTGCTATATGTAGAAATCTGCGAATTCACGAACCTTGAAGCCCGTTGCAAGAACTACTGCGCACATCCGTTGTTCAGCTCCGAAGGACACTCCGAGTTTCTGCCTGCGCCCTATGGGGGAATCCCTTTCACAACCGTTCTCTATGAACCACGGAAAGAAGACGTCCCCCGGTCACGCTACTATCATTTCTACACCCAGATCGAAGTTGCGGGTGGACTCATCGGCACTGTCCGCCTCGGGTTCAATCCCGGCGAATTGGTGGACTTCCTCCTCGGCTGGGCAACCGTTGACATCTTCAGGGACGACCTTGAAGCGAAGAAACAGAAAGAGGTATCGAAGACGGTCGTAGCAGAGACCACCGTAGCCCATCTGAACGAATCGGCAATGGGCATCCATACTGCAACCACAAACAACGTCAAACAGATCGTCGACCGTACACACCAACCCTCGACGTCACCGCTGGCAAGAGCCATTGCCCTGCATCTCTGGGGGAAAGATGGCGCACAGATGCTGGCCCAGTACAGGATTGAGCCGCCAATTGGACGCTACGAGACCGTGACGGGGCCAAGACGTGTCACGTTGGCCAGCGACCAATTCGTCACGGACATCCGCGTGGACCATGTAACGTCGAACTACTGGCTTATCCGGTCAGGCGGCATCGGCGGGGTCTATCAGGAGTCCGGCCCGTTTGTGTTTGAAGGTGATGTAAAAGATGGGACGAATCCGGCCGCCCCGACTGAACCGTGAGGGCGAAACGCATGAAGATACACTTCATAATCGCAGTTCTGCTGTTGGTCGCAACCGGTTGTTCCCTTCCACAACCATACCAACCGCTATGCCCGGACATTTCAGGCAGGTGGGCATTCACGTTCACTGACACGAACAACACAGTCGTCTTCCAGAAAACATTTATCATTGCCCGAGACGGCGACCATTTCACGACGCCGAGTTCCTCGTGGCGTGGCGATTTCTTCTTGCCGTACGGATACACCACAACAGGAAACGTAGTGCACTTTCTTTTCGATGGGAAACATGGTTCCGGCGACATGGGCGGAACTGTCTATCAGGAGAGAATGACAGGCAGGTGGTATAAAGCTGGCGCAGGGACATGGGAAGCGATACGGGTCTCAGAAAAGGATACCCCTTAGTCCCGATAGCCAGCCGCGCAGGGGAAGGCATTATGAAAAGAGTGCTAATGGCCATAGCCGTGGGGCTTTCCTGCCTGTGTGGGTGTTCCCGTCAGGAATCGGTCGTCATTGACGCCGTTCGAGGAGGCAAGGTGGTCATCAACCACGAACGCATTGCCCTGTCAGAACTTGGCACGTCCCTGAAGAGACACGGCTTCGGTTCCAACACCATGGTGTTTCAGATGGGATGTCCAGAGAGTACGGACTCCTTCACCAATGAGGCCATCTTCCTTAACCCTGACAAGCGTTCGACACATGCCCACTTGCGGCGTGTTATTGACATTGTGGAACAGGCAGGTATCGGAACGTGGCCTGAGAGCCGGGATATGCCGCCACAACCCAATCCCGCCGCCCCGACTGACCCGTGAGGGGGGGGCTGGTAGCGTTGAATTAGCGAAAGGAATAGAACCATGAAGACGCTGAGCTGTATTGCTGCCTGTCTGTCGGTATTCCTTGTTGGATGCCAGAAGCAGACCACGCAGACTTTGCCTCAACATCTCATCAACGTGTCCACGCAGCAGTGCACTGGCATTACCCTGCACAATCCTGACCCTGCTGAATCAGCGGCCCAGGAGTTCACACCGGTTCCGGAGAACACGAATCTCTATGACATTGTGTTTGATGATGTACCGCTGCTTGAGGTGGTTCGCCAGTTCACGGAAATCCCGGGGGTGCCGATCATCGCCACACCATCTGAACTCAGGGGCAGGATGACCGTGCGCCTCACGGGGGTTCGCTGGAGGCCTGCTCTTCAATCCATCCTCAAGCTGCATGGTTTCCAACTCATGGAATACACGCCCGGTTCCGGCGTCTACTCCATTGTCGAGCGGCCTGTTGGCCAACCCGAGCCCCTGATTACCGAGACTTTCCTCTTTTCAACGCCGGAAGAGGCGGCAGAGATAGCCAATGCCATACGGGATGTGTGGGGCTCAGATAGTACAGGCACCATCCGGGTCGGTGCCATACCTTCGCGCAAAGCAGTTATTCTGACCGCAACGTTGTGTTCGCATGCCGAGATCCGCCGCATGCTTGAGGCCAGCGAACCCGGGAAACTCTCAAAACACTAGTCCGGGGGATTGGACAGGTTGGTGCCGGTGAATGCCAAAGAGAAGATAGTCAGGACAGTAACTGCACTCCAGTGGGGTCGGTGGGCGTTCCTGCTTGCCCTCGTGCTGTCATTCGGCGGCTGCATCGCAGGCGGATTGCAGAACGAAACTGCATCAATAGCATGGTTCCTGCTTTTCCCGTCAGTGCTCCTCTGCCTGGTTGTATATGGCGTCTTTGTTGAACCGGCCGCGGCACAGCGTCTCACCTGCCCGATGTGCAATGCAGTCCTGTTCCATGCGGTCCGACTGCTGCGTCGCAGGGAACTGCGGTCGCTGTCCGCCTGTCCATTTTGCGCCGCATCCTTGGAACAAAACGACACAAGCCTTGCCCCGGCCGGCCGGATGTCCACCCCCACTTCCGCTTCCCTGGAGTCCCTGCCTGGGAGCAGCATGGTTGGCAAGTCTATCACGACGATTCTATGTCTTGTGAGTATCTGCGTCAGTGTGCTGCCCCTTCTTGCTACCATTCTCCTCGTGTCTGAAGAAGACATTGTTCGACAGTACGACGAGTTCGGCGCTGCGTTGCCGCCGGTGGCTGCTTTCTTCGTTCACAATATGTCTCTCTCCTCCATCCTCGTTCTTGGGTTGGCAGTCTCGGCCTGTCTGCTTCTCGGAGCAGTCACGATTCGCACCCATTCCGGCAGGGTACTGTTCCTGCTCTGTGTGCTTGTCGGATGGTAGACTCTCATGTCTGTCGCGTTCTTTGGTCGTGGCCTTGCGTTCTTCAAAATGGGTGAGGTCGTATCCGGCGGACCAGTAGAAGTCCCGCCTTCGAAACCGGCGTCAACCTTGCTGACCGCCATCAACATGTTCACGGTAGACCACGGACGTCCGCCCGATACTCTAACCGAGCTGTTCGTTGCGGAACCCGACGATACAGCATGGGACGGTCCTTATCTTTCCGTCAGCAATGCTTTGCTGGATGTCTGGGGCCAAGCGCTTCGGTACAAACGAAACGCGAACACATTTCGCCTTGTTTCCGCCGGACCGGATGGGATTTTCGAGACAAAGGATGATATCGGCAGTTTCGCGATACCGAATCAGGCTGCAGCACCAAAGCCGTGATGAGGGGACTGGTGGTTGCGGATGCAGGAAAGGGAAATAAACATGAAGACACTGATCTGCGCTATTGCTTGTCTGTCCGTTTTCATGGTCGGTTGCCAGAAAAAGGGAGAGCAGGCTCTGCCGGAACACATTACGAATGTGTCCACCCAGTACTCTTTGGGCATCTCCCCACACAAGCCCGAACCTGTCGAACCCGGACGTGTGGAGATTGAGGCGGACGACTCCACGTGGGGGTCAGTTCGGGCAGACACAAACCTGTACGACATAGTATTTGACGATGTGCCGCTGCTTGAAGCAGTCCGTCAGTTCTCAAGGGTCACGGGTGCTCTTCTTATTGCCACACCGACGGAGCTGCAAGGGACGGTCACGGTGAACCTCACAGAGGTCCCGTGGAAGCCCGCGCTGGAATCGATTCTCAGGATGTTTAGCTTCCAGCTTGTCGAGGAGACCCCCGGTTCCGGAGTGTATTCAATTCTCAAACGCCCCCCGGGGCAGCCGGAACCTCTTGTTACGGAAGCGCTCTTCTTCTCGACACCGGGCGAAACCGAGGAGATAGCTGAGGCTATCCGTAACGTCTGGGGCACAAATGCATCGGGCACGGCACGGGTGGGCGTGATCCCCTCACGAAGAGCCATCATATTGAGGGCAACGAAACCGGCATTCGCCGAAATCCGGCACATTCTGGATGGCACCGCGCCCAGGAAATCACGGGAGTAATAGGCAGACGCGCAGAGGAATTGACGAGCAAGACTTGGTGAATGATGGAGATGAAGATTCCAGACGAAACCAGATTGCTTACACGAGCCTTTGCTAGTCCCGAGGCACGCGCAATTCTCATCACGAAATAAGAGAAGGAGCTGGTTCGCGCTCTGGCTGGTCGTCGGCATCACTGCTATCGGTGCCATCCTTCAAGCAGACATGCTTATCGTGCCGCTTGTCGGTATCCTTTTCTGCATCCTGCGGGTTTGGTACCTGACCAGGCAAATAGGTCGATTGGAGAGCCTTTCGACGGGCAACAAAACGGCTAATCCTGTCGCCCCGACTGACCCGTGAGGACGGATAATGAAACGTTTCCGCAGAATACTGCCCTGGACGATGGGAGCGATATTCGTCGCGCTGATTGTTCTTGTCGCTCCGAACATGAAGACGGCGGTATCGAGTTACCTACGCAACGCATGTTGTGGCAATCTCATCTGCATTGACGGCGCAAAAGAACAAGCGGCACTCATGCTCGGCACGAAACGTGGAGATACCATTTCGGTCGAGGCTTTCCTGCCATATCTCAAGGGACGCTCTCTTCCCACATGCCCGACCGGTGGAAAGTACCGGATTGGCGTCTACGGCGAACTGCCGCGTTGCGACCGGCATGGCCGGTTCAACCAGGAATGGCTCCATCTCACCGCGTTCCACGGCGACACGAATCTACTGGCGAAACTGCTAACCGATGGTTTCAGCGTGAACCACAATGACGAGGAAAAGTGGACCCCCCTTCATTGGGCGGCATATGGTGGCCGGTCAGAGATGGTGTGTTTCCTCATCGGCAAGGGAGCGAGTGTCAATGTTAGGACCGCGATGGGCCAGACGGCCATGGACCTTGCCAGCGACACCAATACTGCGGCTTTGCTGAGAGTACCAGGCAAGTAGGCCAGCATACTATTGGCCCGGTACAGCCTGACCCTCCCATCACGAGGCCGAACGCGTTCGACTGCATCATGGAGGGCAAAGCTCCCGCTTTGCCGCCGCCGTGTAAAAAGCATTGTCTGCAGCCCGCCTATCCACTATCCAATCCGGATACGTTTGGCACAGAAGGATGGCGTGATGGCTAGACCGGAAGAGATACTCGACAAAGGTTTTCAGAACGGAACACTGCCGGATGGCTGGTACACAGATACCGCTTTCCCGAAATACAGCCCCAGGAAATGGGACTGCAGCACCGGCGACGGCGTAATCGTCCCCCTGCCCCACGATGCATGGACAGACCTGCGCGTCGAAGTGGAACTGGATGATATCACCCCCGGCGCTTCTGCCTTCTGCGGTACCGATTCCCGTACCGCGCTGACAGTCATCCTCGGGACCGATCCATCGTACAGGCACCAGGCGGCTGACGGCGGCCTCGTGCTGGAATACGTCGCCAGGCCCGTCGAGGTCCGCAACAGGAAGGCACTGGTGAGCCCCGTTCCTTGCAGCGAAACTGCGCCGGAGCCCGCCCGACTCCGCTCTTCGAGCTACGTCGTGGTCGCCTCGCCATCCCGCACTGCGGCAGGCCACGGGGTTCCCTGGCGAAGGCGAGTGGTATTCAACTGGACCGCCGACAGGATGCTGGCGGCCGTTGACGGAACGGAAGTGCTTTCAGCCCGCAACCTGCGCCGCTCCGCACATGCAGGCACCCTCCATATGGGCTTCCGCGGCTGCGTGGTACGTCATGTCACCATCTCTGGCATTCCTGACGAGCGTGTATCCCAGGTCAGAGCAACGGATTCTCCCGGTAGGGCGGGGCCGCCGGACCCGCCGAAATCCGAAGGGACGCAGACGGCGCGTCCGGCGGCCACGCCCTACCTTTCCCGAAAAAAGATTCCAGCGACGCCACACGCGATACGACCCGAGTACCCCCTCGAGGTCACGGTCGATTTCAACGACGACCTCATGGCCTGCAGCTGGACACACAAGACCTTCGACGCGCTGTTCGCCGAACTGAAGTCGTGGGGCACGCGGCGTGTGTCATGGATAGATCTCGGTCGCGCCGCCGACCGCTACTTCGATTTTGCGCCGCTCGGAATCGACAAGCACGGCAACGAAACGATGAAGAACGTGGGCGACATCTTCGCCACCGCGGTTGAACACGCGCACCGGCACGGGATCGAGCTCATCGGCATCCTCAAGCCGTACGACATGGCAATCCACGTATCCACCTGGCCGCCCTTCTCCGAACAGGCAAAGAAACATGGCCGCATTTCCCGTATCGGCGGGAGCGCCTTCTGGGCAACAATGATGGCT
>Ga0172371_10003399_pt1 | contig 24692 bp, 21 predicted proteins | sample Lak12m_FD_114543 | JGI IMG/M metagenome (GOLD analysis project Ga0172371, IMG submission 114543) | Freshwater microbial communities from Kabuno Bay, South-Kivu, Congo - kab_022012_12m | ecosystem: Environmental > Aquatic > Freshwater > Lake | place: Democratic Republic of the Congo: South-Kivu... | reverse complement strand
TAAAAGCTGCATAAAATATGGTTCTAGGATCTAAAAAAATCATTATGGAAACTTGTAAATTATGCGGCACACAATTTGAAATTCCTGAGAATGATCAGAGATATTTTCAGATTCACGATGTTTCTCATCCGAAGTATTGTCGACTTTGTAGTTGGCAGAGAAAACTTTCTTGGCAGAATGAGTGTCAGATTTATAAGCGAAAATGTGATGCTACTGGGAAAACAATGATCTCTGTGTATAAAGAAGGAACAAAATTTCCGGTTTATGAAAAGGAATATTGGACGAGTGGTGAGTGGAATTTGCCAGAAACTTCCTATGATGAGAGTAAACCGTTTTTTGAACAATATTGGAATTTTTCAAAACAGGTTCCTCGTCCTAGTACGAATCGTGTTGGCGCAGAAAATAGTGAATATGCGCATCTGATTTTTGATTCAAAAAGTTGTTATCTTAGTTTCCAAGTTTTTCAATCTGAGAGACTAATTGGATGTTATAGGGCTGTTCGAATGAAAGACTCAGCGAACTCATTTTTTTGTATTGAATCTGAGCTTTTGTGTGAATGTGTGAATTGTAGTCGAGGATATAATTTGAAGTTTTCAAAGGATTGTGAGAATTGTTCGGATAGCGCTTTTTTGTTTGATTGTAAGGGGTGCAGAAATTGTTTTATGTGCTGGAATTTGAGGAACAAAGAATACTTTTTTATGAATGAAAAATATTCAAAAGAAGAGTATGAAAAGAAAATTGCAGAGTATGATTTGTCTCAACCAGAGGGCCAAAAAAGAGCGAAAAGAGATTTCGAAAACTTGAAAGAAAAATTTATTGTAAAGGCCTCTCACAAGATAAATTGTGAGAATTGTTTTGGTGATTATTTAGTTGGATGTAAGGACTGTAATGAGATTTATTTTTCTGATGGGTGTCGTGATAGTAAAAATATTTTGAGAGGAACTGAAGATATAAATTCTTTTGATGCGGTTGTTGGTGGAAAAATTGAGCTTTGTTACAATTTACTGCAGCCTGGATGGTGTTATAGATGTGCTTTTACTATGAGTTGTAATAGATGTAATGATATATATTTTTCTGAAAGTTGCGATGATTGTAATGAATGTTTGGGTTGTATTAGTTTAAAGAGGGGAAAGTTTTGCATTTTTAATAAAAAATATACTGAGGATGAATATTATAGATTGAAGCATAAGATTTTTGAGGAATTGAAAGATAGTGAATTGTTTGAAGAATTTTTTGATCCTGAAAAGTCACCTTTTTACTATGAGGAGACGATAGCTGATTTGTATTTCCCAAGGGCTGCTGAAAAGGCAGAAGGTAGTTTTGGAGAAGGAAAATGTGTGTCATGTGAAAGGGTTCTTCAGTTTTCCGAGGCCGAGAAAAGTTTTTATGAAAAGATGGGGCTTGCTCTTCCTGACAGGTGTTTTGGTTGTAGGATTTTTGCTTTGGCTAGACCATATTCTGTTGTTCAACTTGAGGCAAAAAGTTGTTTGAAATGTGGGAAACAGGTGTTTTCTGGTAGAAATGGGGGTGTTTATTGTGAAGAATGTTATTTGAAGGAAGTGTACTAGAGTAAGAATTGTGGATCTTTGGCCGAATAATAACCGGTTTCTTCGTTGAAACTGGTGCTAATTTTTATTCTAGCATTTACGGAATTCTAGATCGTCGTCGATAGGCTTACTTTTAGAATATCTATGCTTTTTCGCCGATCATTTTTATCAAGTCTGCTACTCTGTTTGAGTAACCCCATTCGTTGTCATACCATGACATTACTTTTACGAGATTGCCTTGAATGACTTGAGTTGATTCAGCGTCTACGATTGAAGACAAAGGATTGCCTTTATAATCAATAGAAACCAATGGTTCTGTAGAGAACCCCATTATTCCTTTTAGTTCGTTTTCAGAAGCTGCTTTTAATGCTGCGTTTACTTCTTCTTTTGTAGTTTCTTTGCTTACAGTGCAAACTAGATCAACTATTGAAACTGTTGGTGTAGGTACGCGAATTGCTAGGCCATTTAGTTTTCCATTTAGAGCTGGGATTACCAATCCGATAGCTTTTGCTGCGCCTGTGGAAGTAGGGATCATAGAAAGCGCTGCTGCTCTGGCTCTACGTAAATCTTTGTGTGGAAGGTCTAGGATATTTTGGTCGTTTGTATATGCGTGAATTGTTGTCATTAGTCCTTTTTCGATTCCAAATTTTTCATGTAAAACTTTTGAAAATGGTGCAAGGCAGTTTGTAGTGCAGGATGCGTTGGAAATGATGTGGTGTTTCGTAGGATCATATTCGTTATCGTTTACTCCAAGAACTACCGTGAAATCGATTTCGTCTTTTGCTGGGGCGCTGATGATTACTTTTTTTGCACCTGCAGTAATGTGTTTTTGTGCTCCTGCGCGATCTGTGAAAAATCCTGTGCATTCGATTACTAAATCAACTCCTAGGTCTTTCCATGGTAATTTTTCCGGATCACGTTCGCTTAGGACTTTGTATGTTTTCCCATCTACTGAAAATTCGCCTTCGCCAGCTTTTACTTCGTTAGAAAGTACTCCATAATTTGAATCATATTTAAGCAGGTGAGCTAGTGTTTTTGAGTCTGTAAGGTCATTAATTGCCACTACATCAAAATAGTTTTTTGCTAGGTTGATGCGAAAAACTTCACGGCCGATTCTTCCGAATCCGTTGATTGCGACTTTTAGTTTCATGGTGTTTTATTTAAAGGATTGATTTTCGCGTGGCAGTATAAAGGTATGGAACTATATTTTTCAAGATTTTTGAATAAATCTTGTTGCACATAGTAAAATGTAATAGTCTGGTTGCTGTAATTTATTTTTAGCTAAGTCTTGACATTTAAATAAAAATAGTATAGAAATATAATCCTTAGGTGTTAATCAAAAAAATATATGAGTGGAGATAGAATTGTAGATGATTGTCCAGGTCATGAATTGGTTGATGATAGTGAACAAGATACTGTGACTATTCCTTCTCATTATGGAACCCCTGAAGAGTTTTTTGCGGATGTTGGAATAGATCGTCCTGAAAGAGTGACTGGAACTATTCATGGTAGGAGAAATGGAAGTCAAGAAGTTGTGAGTATTCCTCATTCGGAAATAGACTGGGAGAGGGTTTCTGCTCTTATTGTACAAGCTCAGGCCGCCTCTCATCATGTTAATAGACCTAAGGCGTCTTCATCTATAGGACGATCTTCAGGGTCACGGAGATTGACTGATGTTCTAAAAACGGTACGTGAAAGAATTGGTATGTAATTTTAGGATTTTTTGATTTTACTTTTGAGTTGAGCTCTTTTCATTTTATCTAATTTTCCTACTGTTCCTTTTTCAGTTCCTATCTTTTCTTTTTCTAATTCTGCAATGTTTTTTCTCATGCATTCCTTTTCAATTTTTTCGAAATGAGCTCTTAATGCTGCGGCGTTTTTCTTGTTACTCTTGTATAAGAAATCAAAAATATCTCCGACTACTGGGATGTCTCCAACTAAGAAATCTAATCCTTGTCTGCCTATCATTTTTGCTAATTCCCAGTTAGACATTCCTGCTTTTTGTGCCTCATATACTATATATAATCCTGCTAGTCCTGTTGCCGCGTCTCCTCCAATTTCAAATAAACCTAGAATCGGATCTATCATTGCCGTATCAAGAGCGAATGCTAATCTTTCGGCTCTTTTTACTCCTTTTTTTATGCTTTCCAATTCTTCTTTGGATAGGCTACCTTCTTTTGCGCGTTCTTTTAAAGATTTTCCATTTTTTGAAGATTCTTTCATTGTATTTTTGTTAAATTTATTGTAATTATTTTGGCATGAAGACAATTCAAATACAACAAGAAGGAGTGGCTATAGAGTCCGCAAATGTTATAAGGAATGGGGGAGTTGTTATGCATCCTACGGAGACTTGTTATGGGTTTGCTGCGGATATTTTTAACGAAGATGCATTAAGCAAAATTTATACAATAAAAGGTCGTGAGGAAAATAAACCATTTAGTATGTTGGTTGATAGTTTTGAAATGGCTGAGAAATATGGGGAATTTTCTGAATTGGCCAGAAATATTGCAAAGAAGTATTGGCCTGGTGCACTTTCTATAATTGTTCCTCGAAAGTTGGCATTGCCTGAGTTTTTCAATGAAGGTGAAAAATTTGTTTCTATTAGATTATCTAGCGATAAATTTACTTCTGAAATGTTAAGAAATTTCGGTGGTCCGGTTACAACTACCAGTGCAAATGTTTCTGGTTTACCTCCGCTTTATTCTGTAGATATGTCACAGTTTTGTGAAAAGGCATCTTACATTGACTTGGTTGTGGACGGAGGACCGTTAAGCGAAAATAAACCTTCTACGATTGTGAAAATTATTGGGAGTGAAATGTCTATATTAAGACAAGGAGATATTTATCTAAGTTAGAAAATTAAATAGTGATACTATTGATGTTACGCTGCTCACTACTAATATTCCTGATCCAATTCCTCCAATAGTTACCATCAAGGCAGCTTTCCAGAATTTGATTCCAAATACAAAGGCTATTAAGCTTCCTGCTCCTGGCCCACTTCCTGGAAGTGGAACTATAATAAATAGTATTATAAAAAGAGCTTCGTATTTTTCTATGTTTTTTAGGTGCTTGTTTCTTGTTTTTGCGAATAGCTTGGTGAAAAAAGAGTCTATTAGCTTGGATCTCTTTCGAAAGAAATTAGAAAGCGGTTCTAAAAATAGAAGTATTAATATTCCCGGAATAATGCTTCCTATTATTGCATATATAGCTGTAGTAATTGCAGGTAAACCCATTTTCATGCCCAATGGTATTGCGAACTTTAGATCTACAAATGGAATCATTGATGTAAAGAATACTATAAGTTCTTTTGGCATATATTTGTTTACTTGCTGGGCGTTATTAAACATCATAAATGATTTTTTTGTAAGAGATTTTGCTAATTATTAGTAAACTGTAGCATTTTTTTGATCAATGATTAAAATGTAATAACTTTATTTTTGTTCAAGTGGAAAAAAATGGCTGGATTTTGTTTACTGTGCGCGGTTTTATGTGACTGGCGTCTTTCGTGACTACCTTTTTTGTACCGTCTTGGTATTTACTGGCTTGACGTTGTTTTATTAATCTCCTATTCTAGAAAGTGCTATTTAGTGTAAAAAAGTTATACACATTTCGTACACAAGTTTTGAACAGTGAAAGAGATTGAAGAGCTAGAATCATTTATCCGAAGCCAAAATGGAGCATAAGTCTGTATTAAAAGAAGAGTCTATATTGTTGATGAATTTGGAAGAAGGGATGACTGTAATTGATGCCACTCTTGGACTCGGTGGTCACAGTAAAATTATAGTCGAAAAGATAGGAAAAACTGGACACTTATACGCGTTTGAACAAGATGACCGGAATCTAAAAGAGGCAAAAGAAAGACTAAAAAAACACGAAAAACAAATAACATACTTTCACGAGAACTTCAGATACTTAAAAACTAGTGTTACTGGGGTAGGAATTAAACACGTTGATGCAATTTTATTTGATCTTGGACTTTCTTCTCCGCACGTGGACGAAGGAGATAGAGGTTTTTCTTTCCAAAAAGAAGGTCCTTTAGATATGAGATACGATCAAAGAGGAAGTCTGACTGCTGAAATTGTCATCAATAATTACAAAGAAGAGGATCTAGCGAGGATTTTCTATAAATATGGTGAAGATTCATTCGGAGGTTTTATTTCTAGAAAAATCTGTGAACGTAGAAAAACACAACCTTTTACATCTACTTTAGATCTCTCACTTTTCCTTGATCAAATCATTCCTGCCAAAAGAAAAAAGAAAATTAATCCGGCGACTAAAGTCTTTCAAGCTCTAAGAATAGAGGTGAATGACGAACTAAACGTTTTAAAGGAGGCGTTACAGCAATCTATAGAGATGTTGAAAATTGGGGGAAGGATTGTTGTTATCTCTTATCATTCACTTGAAGACACAATCGTTAAGCATTTCTTCAAAGAATTAGAAAGGCCGGAAGAAAAAGACTTGGAAAAATTAATTTATCAAGTTACCGCAGATCCAATTGTGAAAGCGGTTACAAGGAAACCAGTAATACCTAGTGAAGTAGAAGTTAAAGAAAATCCTAGATCTAGAAGCGCAAAGTTAAGAGCTTATGAAAAATTGCGAGAAGTTTAAACTCACTCATTTCTAAAAAATATATGTCTCAACTCATCCTAAATAGGGGAAATATCTACAAAAGAAATTTGTTCCAAAAAATGATGGACAAGTTTGAATTTGGGCCTTATTTAGTGCTTGGATCACTTGTTTTGTTTGTTATTATGATCACTGTTGTAACGTTGGTGTTTTCAACTCGTCAGGTTACGAAAGGATATCAGTTGAGTATGCTTGATTTCAAACACAACACTTTAGTTACTCAGAGTGAGGTTAAGGCTATGCAAATATCAAACGTACGTTCACTAAAATATATTCAAGATTCAGTAAAAGTGAAGAAAATGACTTCTCCTAGATCAATGGTCTACATAAAAGGTGAGTCTACAATCGCTTCTAGATAGTTTTAGTTTCATAATCTCAAAGATGTTTCACAAGAAAGATTTTGTGTGTCAAATGATGATTTGTTAGGGCTTGGGAAATTTATTGACACTAGAATTTTGAATACTGTAATGTTGCCTTGCTTGCCAGTCTGGCGGCTAGGGCATTTTTGTCTAAACCTAACTTCTTAACCTCTATCACTATGATTGCTGAGTTTTCAAAACAAAACAATCCTCATGTGCGTGTGCTTAAAGGTGGATATACTTTTTCTAATTTGAGAACACTACTTTCTGTTGCAGACAGAGAAAAATTTGGAGTAGTTGCTTGTAATATCAGAAGCAGATTTGTACTTAATGGAGTTCTTGAGGCTGCATGGCAAGAAAAATCTCCTGTTATTTTAGAAATTGCTGAAAGTGAAGCTGGTTATTGCAATATGTTTCCGGCGAGACTTTCTGATTTAGCATGTGAAGCTATAGAGAGAATGATTGATAAGTATGGATATAGTGTTCCGGTTTGTTTACACCATGATCATATTCAAAAAGATGTTGATGGATGTGTGACTCGAACTATTGAAGCTGGATTCTCTTCTGCTGAAGTGGATCTTTCTAAACTTCCAGTTGAAGAAAATGCAAAAAAATGTCAGGAAGTTGTAGCGAAATTACATCCACTTGGAATTTCTCTTGAAGTTGAAGATGGAGAAATTGGTAATGCTGATGCACTTGCTGATCCAAAAGTTGAGCAAAATATTTCTCAATATTATTCAAAAGTTGAAGATTGTAAAAAACTTTGTGAGATGGTTAAGCCTGATGCATTAGCCTTTTTTGTAGGTAATGGTCATGGGCAATATTTAAAAGCTCCAATTATTGGTTACGATAGAATAAAAGAAATTTGTGATACTGTAAGACCTTTAGGGGTTTTTGGAGTTATGCATGGAGGAAGTGGACTTCTTCCTGAAAATTTTAGTAAATGTGTAGAAAGTGGTGCTAGGAAATTTAACTATGCTACTTCTCTTTCAGATATTTGGTTTCAATATTTCCCAAAAGAATTGGTTGAGAGAATGCAAAAGTTTGCCGATGAAAACTCTAAACCTTTAAGAAAAGTTTTGGATAAATTTGAAGCTGAATGGGACAAAATTGATTTTACTGAGGCTGAAAAAAAGATCACAGAGCATCTTTCTATGATGATGAGAGAAGGGTTTTTGAGCAGCGGCAAGGCACTTTCTTATATAAAGTAATTTTTAAAATTTCATTTATATGTCAATAAAAGTTGCAATTAATGGTTATGGTCGTATTGGGAGAGGGGTTCATCGTCTAGCTTTGAAATCGAATGATATTGAGGTTGTTGCTATCAATAGTAGAGCTGGTGTTGATTCTCATGCCTATCTTCTTAAACATGATTCTCTTTATGGAAAATGCGATGCAGATATAAAAGTTGAAAATGGAAATTTGATTGTTGATGGAAAAACTATTTATGTATATCAAATCAAAAATCCAGCTGACGTGAATTGGGCTAAACATGATGTAGATGTGGTTATTGAGTCTACTGGAAATTTCACTACTATGGCTGATGTCGATGGACATTTGAAAGCTGGAGCCAAGAAAGTTTTGATTACTGCTCCATGTAAAGAACTTGAAATCCCTAATGTTGTGATGGGTGTAAATGAAAAAGATTATGATCCTTCTCAGTTTAAAGTAATTTCAAATGCTTCTTGTACTACGAATTGTTTGGCTCCTGTTCTTAAAGTTTTAAATGAAGCTTTTGGAATTGAGAATGCAATGGTTACGACTATCCATGCATTTACGTATACTCAAAATTTATTAGACAATTCAAATCCAGATGATTTCAGAAGATCTAGAGCTACTACTGAGTCGATAATTCCTACGACTACAGGTGCCATGAAGGCTATTTCTAGAGTTATCCCTGATCTTAAGGGGAAAGTGGATGGAATGGCGTTTAGAGTCCCTGTACCTACTGTTTCTTGCATTGATCTTGCTGCTAAGATTTCTAAAAAAACTACTGAGAAAGAAATAAATGATGTGTTTAAAAAATATGAAGCAGGGGAGTTGAGTGGAGTTCTTGGAACTACTGATGAAGAACTTGTTTCTGTTGATTTTAGAGGTGACGAAAGAAGCTCAATTGTGGATTTGCTTTCTACAAAAGTTTTGAATGAAGATTATATAAAAGTTGTGGCGTGGTATGATAATGAGTGGGGATATATAAGTAGAGTAATGGATTTACTTAGGTGGTTTGTAAAATAGTATTTAGAAAGAGGTGTTAAAAATAATTTCTCTCATCTTGGCTTTTGATAAAATAGTAGCCAATTATGAGAGTCTCAACTAATCCGCTTTTGGGCTACTATTTAAGTTCAAAAGCCTTCGAATGTCGCGAAATTGTTTTTATTATCTCTTTCTACTTACATTATTAAAAATTACTTTCATGAAAACAATTTTTGATTATCTTAGGGAAATTAATACAACAAAAGAAGGCTTTACTGTAGCGGAAAGTTTAGTTAGTGCAATTAAACAAATTGCGGAAGCTATTAAGACTTCTAGTACTGGAAAAGCTGGTACTTATAATATTTATGGAGAGGAACAATTGGCGCTTGATGTTTTGTCTGATCGAATTGTTCAGGAGGAGTGTAGAAAAAATCCAAATATAGGACTCATTGCCTCTGAAGAGCTTCCTTCTGAAATTAAAATAGGGGAAGGAAAGTTTGCGATTTGTTATGACCCTTTGGATGGGTCTTCTCTTGTGGACGTGAATCTTGCAGTAGGAAGTATTTTTGGAATATATGAAACAAAAAGTTTTGTAGGGCTTACAGGTAGTGATCAGGTCGGAGCTATAATTGCCGTTTATGGTCCAAGAACAACGATTGTTTTGACTGCATTAAAGGGTACTCATGAGTTTTTGTTGAATAAAGATGGAGAATTTATCATGACTAATGAAAATATCACTATAGGTGAAGGTAAAATGTTTGCACCTGGAAATTTGAGAGCCGCTTTAGAGAGACAAGATTATTTGGATTTGGTGAATTTTTGGTGTCGTGAACAGTACACCTTGAGATATTCCGGTGGAATGGTTCCAGATATTAATCAAATTCTTCTCAAGGGTAAGGGCATTTTTGCTTATCCTGGATATAGTGAAGCTCCAAATGGAAAGCTTCGTCTTCTTTTTGAATGTGCTCCAATGAGTTTGTTGGTTGAGCAGGCTGGTGGAGCAAGTAGTGATGGTAATACAAGAATTTTGGATAAGAAGATTGAAAAGCTTGATCAAAGAACGCCAATTTATATTGGGAGTAAGGCAGAAGTTTTACGTTGCTGTGAACAAATTAAGTAGTAACACAACTTTGACTTTCGCGTTAATATTAATGTAGTATCCTTAACCACGGATATAATTTATTTCAATGCCTAAAGAGGAAATGAAAAATAATAAAGAGGAAATAGAAAGCTTGGTGGTATTGGCTCAGGATGGAGATACTGACTCTTTTTCTAAAATATATGATTTTTTTATAGATCAGATTTATAGATATGTTTTTTATAGGGTGAAAAATGATGATGCTGAAGATTTAGTTGAAAATGTTTTTCTTAAAGCATGGGAAAATATTAGGCAATATAAGCCAAAGCAAAAGAGTTTTTCTGCATGGCTTTTTCGAATTGCTCACAATCTTGTTATTGATCATTACAGGGCTACTAAGGATAAGGAAATGGAAGTTTTAGACGAAATGATGCCTGATTACACAAGAGAGCATAATCCAATTCGTGTAGTCGAAGATAAGTTTGATAATGCTGCTCTTAAAATTGCTTTGTCTAAGCTAAAAAAACAGTATCAGGATGTTATTATTTATAAGTTTATAAATGAGTTCTCTAATCCTGAAATCGCTGAACTTGTTGGTAAAAGTGAAGGTAGTTTAAGGATTTTACAATTTAGAGCGCTTAAAGCACTAAAAAAGGAACTCAAGGAAATGGGTGTCTCCTATTAATTTTAGTGTAACAAAAGCTGAAAAATGACGTTTAATGAAGTGTATGGCAAATGAAGAATTACAAAAAGAACTTGAAAGGCTTGGAATGTCAATTTCACATTTGACTACTCCAACTCTGGATGATCACAAAAAAGAAATGCTTAAAAATAGCATTCTTTTTAGCATAAAAAATCCATCTGAAGAGATTCTTCCAATAGGGCTTGCCGGAATTGTTGCTTACATCAAAAAGGTTGTTGAGAATACAGTTTTAAGTCCAAGCAGAAAGGCTTTGATGAAGGAAAGAGTTTTTGCAAAAGCTGAAAATTTGGATCAAAGAAGTTTCTTTTGGTCTAATCTGTTTATTTTCAATAAGAAGCTTTTAAGTAGCGCTATAATTCTTGCGCTTTTCTTTGGGATGTTCTCTTTTGTTGGAATTGATACTAATGTCGTTAGAGCTGAAACATTTTCAACTATAGATTCTTTTTCTGGAAAGGTTGATTGTGAAAGAAATGGCAAAACTGTATCTGTTTATAATGGAATGTATGTTTATGAGAACGATAAGATTCTTACTGGAGCCGATGGAAACGCAGTTATTAGATATTTTGATGATAGTGTAAGTAGACTTTCTTCGAATACACAGATTGTTATTAGTAAATTGCAGAAAAAAATTGTTGATAGTTATGTTGAGGTTTCACTTTTATCTGGAGAAGTTTGGGCAAAGGTTGTGAATCTAGTAGGGGATAATGCAGCATTTGTAGTTCATGCAAAAGACGTTTACGCAGGTACGAAAAAAGCAGCTTTCAATGTAAAACTTCAAGATGATGCAGTTGAAGTAAAAGTTTTCAACAGGTCTGTTGATGTAAAAAAAGATGGTGTTTCCGACAATCTTATTAGTGGCCAGAAAGCTTTAGTTAAAGATAATATTGTTGTAAAAAATCTTTCTAAAGCAGAGAAATCTGTTGTTTGGGTAAAAGATAATTTACAAAAAGATAAAGATTATTTGTTGGTTACTGAAAAACGTTTGTTGGTTGCAAAGATGAAGAGTATGGGAATAAATTCGAAGGAAGATATTAAACTTAACAATTCTTTAGGTGAAGATATTTCTGTTTTCTTGTCTTTGAGTGATTTGGAAAAACAGAAAAAAGAGTTTGAATTATCTGAAAAGAATTTCATTGCTGCTCAATTGAAATTAACTGATCCTACACTCACAGATTCTGATAAAGTTGAAATAAACAATGCTATGAAAGGTTTTTCAACTCAAGTAGAAAAGTTCTATAAGACAGTTAAAGAAGTAAAATATACTGATCCAAAATATGCTGATGAATTGAAGAAATATGTTGATGATAAGGTTTTGGAACACAAGAAAGACTTAGGATTGGTTTTACCTGATTCTCCTGTATATAAGGCTAAAGAAGTTGTTGATCAGGCTATGCTTTTAGGAACTGAAGGTAAGTCTGAGATGGCGAAGGAAAAAATAGCACAATTATCTGAAAAGGTTGCTGCTGCTGAAGATGTTAAAAATAGTGGAGAAGCTAAGGTTGCTCAAACAGTTATTGATAATTCAAAACAAGAAATGAAGGATGTAGAAACTTTGGTAAATTCAATTTCTGAAAAGGATTCTGCTGATAAACAAGAGCTCATTGGTAAAGTGGGAGAATTACAAAATTATATTACAAATGTTTCTAAAGATGCTGATGTTCAGGCTAAGCAAGAACAGATTGATATTTTGAATCTTGCTCTTGAAGAAGATAAAAATTCAACAGCTATAACTGTTCCGGCTGTTGTCGAACAGAAATATGGAATTACTGTTACTGGGGATAAACAACTTCCTCCTGGACTTGGAGATTAATAGTTGGTACGAATATATTCTAGTGGCTTAGATTATGTTTACTAAACCAAGGATTGTTCCAAATGCAGCAAAGATTGCGCCTACTATCCAAAATCGCATTACGATTGTGAATTCAGCGTGACCTTTGTGTTCGAAGTGATGATGGATTGGAGCTATTGAAAAAACTTTTCTGTGGAAGAATTTTTTTGAGAAAAGTTGAATGATTACAGATAGTGTTTCTATAACAAATATAAATCCAATTATTGGTAAAGTAAGTGCTTGATCTGTTAGCATTGCTATCACTCCAAGTGTTGCCCCAAGTGCTAGTGATCCAGTGTCTCCCATGTAGAATTTTGCTGGCGGAACGTTGAACCATAGGAAGGCTGATACTGCACCGCATATAACAGCACATAATGTGGCTAAAATTAGCATTCCTTCTGCGTATGCGATTATTCCGAATGCTCCAAATGCAAATACTAAAAGACCGCTAGCTAATCCATCTAGTCCATCCGTGAAATTCACGGCGTTTGCTGATGAGATTATTATAAATATAAATATAAGAATATATACCCAGCCAACTTCTATTGGTGCTACTCCCGGAATTGGGATTGCAATGGAACTAAATCCTAATTTTGCATAAAACCACCATCCTCCTATTGCTGCGAATAGTGTTAGCCAGAATAATTTTAATTTAGCGCTTAATCCTTTTGTTTTGCCAATTCCTTTTACGTTTAGATAGTCGTCTATTGCTCCTAGAATTCCACATGTTGCTAATGTGAATAATGGAATCCAAGTTTCTTTTCTATTTAGTAATGAATAATTAAATACTCCAAGATATGAAAGTAATCGTGAGAATAAAACTGTTATTAAAATTGTTCCCCAAATCAAAAGGCCGCCCATTGTTGGTGTGCCACTTTTTTTTGAATGAAGAGATGAATATAATTCAGATTTTTCTCCTGATATGGCATTGTCTCGGATTTGTTTACCTATTTTGAACTTTATCAATTGTCTTGTGAACCAAGGAGTTAAAACAATTGCGACTACGAACGCCACTAGGCTAGATCCTAGGATTAATGTTAAGTTCTCAATGGTGTCATTAATATTTGTTGGTGTCATGTTTATTGCCAAGTATAAGCTCTAAATATCCAATCAATAATTATTTTTGTTTCTGTAAATCTTGATGGGCTATTTAAAACTATTGTTAGTATCTCATTTCCTTTATCATTTTCCGCTATCGAGATCAAGCATAATCCTGCTGCATCTGTAGTGCCAGTTTTTAGTCCTTTTACTTTGTAATACTTGTTTCCAAGTAAATCGTTTGTTGATGTTAATTTATGTGTATAATCACCACCTACTGATGTCACTGTTGTATCTTTTGTGCTCGCTACTTGTTTTATGAATTGTTTTTGATAAATGTATCTGCTTAATTTTGCTAAATCATATGCAGAAGAATAATTATCTTTGTCTTCCAGTCCTGCTGGATTTGAATAATGTGTGTTTAATAGTCCTAGAGTTAAAGCTTTTTTATTCATTTTTTTAGTAAATTCTTCAACTGTTTTTGCGTTGTTTTCGGCAAGTGCAATTGCTGCGTCATTTGCTGACTGAATTAACGCGCCTTCTAATAAGTCTTTAACTTTTATTTTTTCTCCAGCCTTTAATCCCATAGATGTTCCTCCGGTATTTGCTGCATTTTTGCTGATTGTAACTACGTCCTCTAAATTATTTTCCTCCAATGTTATCATTATTGTCATTAATTTTGTGATGCTTGCTATTGGAAGTCTATCGTGAATATTTTTTTCATATAAAACCATTCCAGTGCTTATATCCATTGCTAATGATGATTTAGCCTCTATTATTGGCTTAATCATTAAAGGATTTTTTGTTGGTAAACTTGTAGAATTTTCTGGATCTTCAGCTGTTTCGGTAGCTATTTTTACTATTTCTGGCGGAAGTCCAATATTTTCAACAATATTTTTTTGAATAATAGATGCTATATATATGCTAAGTATACTAGTGAGCATTTAGTTCAGTGTTAGTTAGGTATCTAAATTCTCCATTTTTAAGATTTCCAAGAGTAATAGTCCCTATTCGTATTCTTTGTAGGTATTTTACAGGACAATATACGAAATCAAACATTTTTCTGATTTGGCGTTTTCGTCCTTCGTGAATTATTATTTTTAAAGTTGTAGAAGTTGGTCCTTTTTTTATTATGGATATTTTTGCTCTAGCCGTTTTTTTGCCTTCTATAACTATGCCTTTTTCAAGTATGTATTTTTTTGGAAGAGTTAATTCTCCTTCTACTTCCGCAAAATATTCTTTCTCGAGTTCGTATTTCGGATGAGTATATCTGTATATAAATTCTCCATCATTTGAGAACAATATTAAGCCTTCTGTATCTCTATCTAATCTTCCTACTGGTTTTAAATTTTTTCTTTTCGGGATTAATTCCATCACTGTTTTTCTATTTAGATTTTCCGCTCTGGTACACAAAAATCCTGCAGGCTTATTTAGTGCGATATATAAGTTTTTTTCTTCGTTTACCACTATTGGAGTTCCATCTATTTTTATAGTGTCGTTTTCTGGATCTACTTCCACGCCCATTTGATCAACTAATTTATCGTTTAGGAATACACGTTTATTTTTGATCAAGTCGTCAGCTTTTCTTCGAGAAAATGGAGTATGACTAGCTATGAATTTATTTATTCTCATACTTATTTAGGTAGAGAGTTTGTAGAAGGTGGTGGCGTTGTTGTAGCTGGTGCAGGTGCTGTGGTTGCTGTATCTCCTGTTGTGGTTGGGGTCTCTGCTGCTGCTGGTTCAGCTGCTTTTGGCGCTGGAAGAGAGTAGAAAGGATCTCTCATGTAATTTGGAGAATTTGCATAATCCAATCCAAGTTCTATTACTATATCTGCGTTAGCAAAGTATTCAAGATATGCATCTGTTATATTTGTGCTTTCTTTTCCTGGAATTAATTTTTCTAGTAGATCTAAAATTTGTGGTCTAGATGTAATTACTCCTCCCTGAGGATTTGATTTATTTAAATAGTAATATGAAGTTGCAGGTAAATCTTTTACTGATCCATTTCCAAATTTTGAAATCTCGAAGCAGAATCTTTGTAGAATTTGTTTTGTTTCTCCTGCTGCTCCATTACTTTTTGTACTGTTTAATATCTGAATTTTTACATTGTCTAATGCTATTTCTTGATTATTTAAAACTAGATCTGCATATTGTTTAAGCCATTTTTCTCCTCCGGCTGGAAGCAGTACAAAAGCTCCTCCAAAGAAATCTTTATCAGGCGTGTATAAAAATCCTCCACATCTATTTGGATCGTCGTGGATTAATCTATGTACTATTTTGTCTGGAGTTATATCTTTTCCGTAACTTCCTAATGATAAGATTTCTTTTACTGTTAGATTTGTTTCAATATTATCTTTTAGAATGTTTAAAATTGCTTCAATTTTACTAGAATCTAGAAGTGTTCCTATTTTTAACGCTTGATCTTTTATAGCATACATTACTTGTTGTTGGCGGTTTGCTCTGTCGAAATCTGAAGTTGTTTTTCTTGATCGTACGTATTTTAAAGCTGTTACTCCGTCTAAGTGATTTAGGCCTTTATTTATTGAGAAAGTCTCATAGCCTAATGTTTCGCCTTTTGGATAGTATGGATCGTATAGATTGTTTTCTACCATAACATCAACTCCTCCGATGGCATCTATTAGCTGTTCAAATGCTTTAAAATCTAATTTTATGTAGTAATGGATAGGAACGCTAAAAGTGTCTTCAATTTTTACTTTCAAGTGATCTAACGCTTTTTTCGAATCTTTGAATAATTCTTTTGAGTCTGAATATATTGCGTTTATTCTTGAGCTATAAACTACATCATCTTTTATATTTAGATCGCGAGGTATAGATAGAAGAGCAACTGATTTATTTTTTGGATCTAGGCTGGCGATCATCATTGTGTCTGTAAGATCTGCTCCATCATGAACTCCTCCGCCAACTCCCAAAATCAAGAAATTTGTGTGTCCATATTTGTCTGTTTTTAGGCTACTACCTGCGAAAGAAAGGAATGCTGAGTAGTCGATAGTTTTAAATGCTTTAGTAATTCCTGTTAAAAGAAATATTATAACCAAAAGTGAAACAAGAAATGGAAGGCTTATTTTATATGCACGATCATATCTATTAAACTTTGGATCTCCATTATTTATTGGATCTTTCTTCTTTGGAGATATTTCTATGTGTGAACGAATTTTTCTAGCTTTAAAATCCATATGTTTTTTTGTACTCGGTAATTCTAGTTTTTTTGGCTTAAATTTCAAGGCGTGTTTACAATTACCGTTGTATTTAAAAAGCCTTTGTTGTCTAATTCGATGTCTATTCCTGCATATTTCCATTCAGCGCTTTGTAGAGCCATTTCTTGATTTATGATGGAAGAAAGAATTAAGCTCCAAAGTGTGTATACTCTACCTATTGCCATTGCACTTCCTTTTATGTTGAATGCGTCTAGTGCTTGTGAGAGGACGGCATTACTTAGAGTTACGTTCTCGTTTATTGCTTTGTTATTTAAATACATTGCTGCTTTTTCTAAGGTTGGATCATATATCAGTGATGGTATGTTTTTGTCTGATCTTTTTTTATTAATTTCTGTTAATAGTTCGTTTTTGTAATTTTCTAAGGTTGATTGGCTAAATGTATCTGTTGAAAATTCTTCTACTACGTATAAATAACCATCTTTTAAACTGATTCCTAATCCTACAGTTGTCCAATCTTTTTGAAGGATGTTTTTTCTATGATTTCCGCTTCTCATTAATCCGTGATGTGCAAATGTTATTGATACATCTTTCGCTATATTTTCCGATATTGGCATTGGAAGTCCTGCTTCCATTCTTCTGTCTTCTGGTGATTGTCCTTTAAGGTTTATATGAGAGAAGTAATCATTGTTTGCCATGTCTTCTGCGTGTGATTGCGCAACTGAATTTAGGCTTGTGGTTGTGGTTACGCTTGAAAGTCCATGATCTTGTCTGCTGGAGTTTATATAGTTCAATAGTTCACTTCTTGCTGCTGAAAAACTCATTGTTCCCTCAAAAAAATCTCTTTGTGTTAAATCGAAAAAGTCTGGAATTAGTGGAATTGTTTTTCCTACATATACTGGATGATTTAGTACTGCCATTCCGTGCTCGTCTACAATTTCTACGATATATTGTCCTTTTTGAGTAGGAACATAAGAGAAAGAAAAATTACTGTTTGGTGAAACATAAGTGTTTTCACCTGAAGTGAATGTATTTCCTGCGTTTAGATTTATATTGTCTACAAATCCATTTGGTTTAGTAACGAATGCTTCAATTGATAGATTTGCTTTTGCCGTTCCGTTAAAAGCTATTTCCTGGACTAGAGGAATTGAATCTGGTGGAGATGCTTTTATTTGTGATTCTTCTGTTCTTGAATATGAATGAGTTACTGCATCAAATGATTGAGTTGTACTTTTTGAAAATGGTGATGTTATTGTGAGTGGCTGGATTGAATCTGCTGATGCTGATTCAACATAGAATGAAACAGTTCCTTCATCGAAATTTTTAAAATAGGCATAATTTATCGGTACAGAGCTTACATTTTGTCTGCTATAAAAAGATGCTTTTTGGTAATTTTGGAAGAACGTGAATCTTTTTAAAGTTGAATAAGCCGTATCAAATTCTACGGTCGTTATGTCATTTGAATATTTTATTTTAGGATTATTTACGGATGGAGAAGGACTTGTGTTTTTGAATTCCGGTAGGCCATTTACCACCTCTATTCTATACGCTTTGCTTTGTCCTGTTTCTCCAGGGATTAGCCCTAAATCAAACTTTCCTGTCTCTGAAAAATATACTGGAATTGAGAAGTTGTTGTTTACTGTTTTTTCCGTGAATGTGTATTTTTTTGATCCATCTGCTTTGTCCAGTATTACTGTTGTAGTGTCGCTTGATGTCCCTGTTATTTCTCCATTAATTATATATACTTCGTTTTTATAAAAAATGTTTGGAAGAGTATTTGATAGAGTTATGTTCTCGTAAAAATTTGTTGGTGTGTTTTTATAACTTATAGATGGTTCTGCTATCGCTGGATTTTCTTGGGTAGGTGTATCTGATGAATTTGGGCGATTAATTTTTGTAGGTGTGCCTCCTAGGGTTCTATAAATTATTTCACTTACTTCTCCTCTTGTTATGTATTCGTCTGGGGAAAAGATTATTCCAGTTTCTTCAAGATAATTATGTGCTTTTGCGTAAGATATATATGGGGTGTACCAAGCTGTGATGTATACATCATCAAATGGTCTATCTGATACATATACTGGAAGTTGCCAGTTATTTACCTCTCCAATTATTTTTAATGTTTCTGCTTTTGTAATTGGGCGTGATGCTCTAAATGTTAGATCCTCGTATCCTGAAATCCACTTTTCACTGTATGCTTTTCGAATGTACGGCAATTCCCATGAGAGATATTTTAGGTCAGTGAATGGAGGATTGTTTGTTACGTCTAATTGCGTTTTTGCTCCTTCAAGTATTATTTTTAATAGCTCTGCGCGACTTATATTTCTTTCTGGCATGAAGGTGCCATTATCGTACCCTTTTATTATTCCATTTTGCTGTAGATATATAATGGCATCGTAGTTTTTGTTTGAAGTTGAGATGTCCGAAAATTCGGCAAATACGGACTGGCTTAATAAGAAAAGTAGAAGTATTGATGATGATATTTTTTTGATATATTTGTTCATAAAATTTGGCTAGATATAGCTGGCTTATTTTACAGGAGATGTGGTTGTTTTTGCAAACTGCGACTTTGTGTTTTTTGTGTTTCCATGATTTTTTTATAATTTTTTAATATTTGAATGCTAGTGTCTGTTTATGATAAATCAAAAAATTATATTTGTTTTTGTTGGAGCTTTTTTATTTGGAATATTAGAAATGAATTTTGCTTTTTCTGGAGAATTCTTTAGGGGTTTTATGATTTTGATTATTGCTATATTTTTAATATTTGAGATTAAAGATCATTTTGGAGAATCTATGTTTAAAATGTTGTCAGTTTTTCTGTTGGCTTGTTTGTTGGGGGCGCTTAGGTATTTGTATTTTTCTGAAAATTTTGAGGTGGCGGGTGATAGTGATTTTGTTTTGTTTAAGGCTTTATTCAAGTTAAAAACTTTGTTTGAAAATAGGTTGATGGAAATTTATCCTGAACCGTATGGAAATTTTATGGCAGGTTTGCTTACTGGGAGTAGGGCAGCGATAGACAAAAATCTTATGGATAAATTTAGAGAGACCGGATTAACTCATATAGTGGCTATTTCTGGATATAATATATCTATTATCATTATTTTAATTAGTGGAGCTTTTGGATTTCTTGGAAGGAAAATGAAAGTTATTTTTTCTATAATTTTTGTGATTCTATTTACTATATTTGTTGGAGCCAGTGCGTCAGTTGTTAGAGCAAGTATAATGGGAATTATTTCCTTGGTGGCTCTTAAATATGGTAGGCAATATTATGCTAAATTGGGGCTTATGTTCGCGGCGTTTTTGATGTGCCTGTTCTCGCCAAAAATGCTTATTGAAGATCTTGGATTTCAGCTGTCCGTTCTTGCTACTGCTGGAATTATTTATATTTCTCCTTTAATTAAAAAGCATTTCGAATTTTTGCCGGAATTTTTTGCTTTGAGGGAAACTTTGATTATGAGTGTTTCTGCTCAAGTTTTTGTTTTTCCACTGATTCTTTTAAAATTCGGTTATTTCAATTTATTGTCACCATTAATAAATGTTTTTATTTTGCCATTTATTCCTTATGCGATGCTTTTTGGATTTTTGGGTGTAATTATTAGTTTTGCTTCCAGTTTTATGGGGACTGTTGTTGGATTTTTTGGATATTTGAGTCTAAAGATTGTTGTGTTTTTTGTTGAATTTTTTGCTCAGTTTAAAATGTTAACATTCGAGATTTATTGGTTCTCGTGGGTTGTTTTGGTGGCTTATTTCCTATTGTTTTTTAAATTTTATAAATCCAAACTTTGCTAGTTTTTTTGTCTTTTGGAATTATTTTGAAGGGTTTTAATGTTCCTACTTTAAAAGCATAGGATATAATTTTTGTTCCTTTCTTTAGTTTTTTTACGAAATGGTCTTGGAATTTTTTTAAAGTGCTTGGTGTCATATAACAAACAATCACATTTGCATTTGAAATATTTTGTTTAAAAAGATTTGCTCTAATCATTTTACCTTTCCATCCTAATAAAATTTGCTTGAATCTTGCCCAGTAATATATGAATGGATTTATCTCGAAACCTGTTGCCTTTGCGCCATAATCGCGTTCTGCATAATGGATTAATCTTCCGTCTCCTGCTCCTATGTCGTATACAATATCTCCTTTTTTTATTCCTGAATGTTTGAGGATTTTGTGTGCAGCTCTTGTTGTTGTTGGAACAAAAGGACTGTTTCCAAATAGTGTAAGCGAAAAAGACACAATAAGAAAAATTATTGTGAGGACGACAATGATGAGGGTGATTAGTTCGATTATCATTGTCAGAACTTTAACATTTGTGAAGATGTCGGTCAATTATTGAACTATGCAGCCATCTTTATTCTTTCATGTGTGCGTTTGTCTACATATGCTTTAGCTCTTCGTTTTGCTCTAATTCTTTCTTGTGTGTCTAATATCTTATCGCTTGGATGTGTTGCTGCATTTTTTATTTCCATTCTATCCATTGCTTCTTCTGTAAGGTCTTCTGCTATCTTGTCGTTTTCTTTATCTTGTAAATCGCGTGCTTCTCTAGCTGATATTATTTTTCCTGATCTGTCTGTAAAGTTTACATCTGCAAATCCTTCTTTTGTTATTAGTTTACCTTGCTTGTGATATGTTTCTTGTTTCATTGCTTGTCTTTCTTCATCTGTGAATGAAACTTCTGTATAATCCAGCTCTTCTATTTTTTCTCCAGTTCCTTTTTCGTTCAAAATGTATTCATCTTCAGCTTCTGCATAGAAGTCTTCTGTTAGGGCTTTTTCTACTTCATCTGTGCGTGCTTTTTCCATTGATTCATCTTCTGCGCGGTCTCTAGCATCTTCTTTTCTTTGATGTCTTTCAGTGTTTTGCAGTGAACCGTCTATGTTTAGTCCATATATCTGAGCTTCTTCGATGTCATCTTTATGTTCTTTTTGGCCAGCTACTTCTTCTATTTCTTTGTCCAGTTCTTCTTCAAATGCTTTTTCTTCGTTTCCTTTTTCTTTTGATCCTAGTTCTCGTAATTGTTTAGCGGCTGTTTCTATCAAGAATAGTATTTGCTTATCACCTGGTTTTTCTTTATTGTATGCCAATAATTCCTCTAAGGCTGTTTGAGGATCGTTTTCTGCCATTAGTAGAGTTGCTGCGTCTATTAGTTCAAGTTTTCCTGGAAGTTCTTTCCCTTCTTTTCTTTCTTTTTTGCCAAGTTTTCCTTCCAAGTCTCCTGTTTTTATATTCTCGTGTTTCTGTTTCTCGATAGCTTTTTTTAATTCAGTATGAACTAATTCTCTCTTTGTCCAGCCTTCGCTGTCGTATTTCTCCTCCCATTCTGCTTTTTCTTTTTCATCCATATCCGGATGAATGTCTTCTAATGTTTTTAAGTCTTTTTGGAATTTATCGCGTCGTTGTTTATATGCTGCAAGATTTTTGTGTTCTGCTTGAGGAGAATCACTCTTTAAGATTTCATACATCTTTTCTAGAGTTTTGATGTCTCCAGGTTTTTTTGTGTCTGGATTTTTGTAATTTTCTTCATCTTCGAATAATTCTTTGTATCTGTTTTGAGTTTTTTCTCCAATTGTTTTTTCTTCTGCCGCTTTGTCTATTGCTGAGTGAGCTCCTTTTATTATCAATTCTTTGTGAAGTTCTTCATGATCTTCTTTTTCTTCTACTTTCTTTTTATGTTCTTTTAATGCTCCCTGTTTTTCTACGAAGTCTAAGTTTTGGAAGCTGTCTACGGCTAGTGAAAGCCCTTTTGGATCTTCTTTGTATATTTCTTCTAATTCTTTCGCTAAGTCTCCTTCGTATTCTACAAGTTTTTTCCAATCTGTTTCGTCTCTTTCTTTGAAGCTTGAATTTTTGTAATAATCTAATAATTTTTTCTTGGATTTTTCACTCATTTTTCTAATCTGTTTTCCTCCAACAGACATTTTGCTATCTAGATGAGTGAAACTTTCTGATTCTTTTCTGGCTATTTTTTTTGCTTCATTTAGCAGTTTTTCTTGATCTTGAGGAGTTTTTGCAGTCAAAACTTCCTGCATTGTCTGTGTTATCATTTCTTTAGAATAGAATCCTGTATCTCTCTGATGATCCAGGTGTTTTTCTAAGTCTTCTGCGTTTTTTCTGAATGTTTGCCTTTCACTTAATCCTTCTTTAAGGATGTATTCAGATTCGTCTTCTGGGGCTCCTAATTTATGTTTTGCATAAAGTCTTTTGAGTTTGTCGTATTCTTCTCGTCTAGGCGCTAATCCATCTTTATCTGCTATATCTTTTCCTTCTAATTTTTTAATAATTTCTTTTAAATGATTTATTGAAGGTTTTCTTCTTCTTTCTTGTTCAAACCATGCTTTAAATCCTGGAACTTGTTTTTCTCCTATGAGCTGAGCGTTGTCGTCACAGATTTTTTCAAATTGTCTTTGTAGGTCTAAAAGCTGAGTAGATTCTGGTGGAAGTTCTTTGTCTCCATCTTTTTTCTTTTGCGCTTCAGATTGTTTTTTCTTTGGAATTTCTTGGATTTCATCAAGCAAGCGTTCCATTTTTTCAGGGCTCATTGTTTCCTCCAATTTTTGTTGCCACTCTTTGTATTCTGCGAGGGTGAGGTAGTTTTCTTCTTTAGATGTGGCAGTTACTAAATGATTTAATTCGGCTTCTGCTGACTTTTTAAGCTGTTCGCGTTCCGCAACCAATTCTTTTATTGTTGTTCCTTCCTTAAGCATTCGGCGTTCTCTTTCTGTCATTTTTTCTAATAATGCAGGGTCGTTTTTGTCTCTTTTATTGTTCTGTTGGTCTGTTCCTTCGGGATCATCTTGTTGATCGAGAGGTGGAATGCCGTCCATATTTTCTGCTAATTCTGCCATTCGTAAAATTTTTATAAAAGTCCCCTATAAAGGAAAGGGGACTAAATATATATAACTATTTTTCATTTCTGTCAATATTTATACTGAGCAGACAGAGAAGCCACAACTTAGACATAACATGCAGCCTTCTGCTATCTGTATGTCGGCCCCACATTCCGGACATTTTTTGCTAGCGATTATTTCTTTTTTATTTAGAGATAAATGTTCTCTGTTTTGGTCTTTTGCTATAGGAGGAGGAACGATTTCTTCGAAGTTGTTTTCTGGTGATTCTTCTGATGTTTTTGCGCTTGCTTCAATGTCTATGACTTTAGTTACTACTTCTTTTTCTTCTTTTGATTCTTGTCCGTGAAGGTTTAGAACCTGTTCTTGACGGCTTCCATCTCTATAAACTGTGCAACCTTTTAATCCTGATTCCCATGCCATGATGTATCCTTGTTTTACATCTTCTCTTGTTGCTCCGTTTTGGAAGTTGATAGTTTTTGAAATACTGTTGTCTACATTTCTTTGGAACGCAGCCTGCATTTTTATGTGGTCTTCAGCGGAAATATCCATAGCTGTTACGAAGACTTTTCTGCTTTCTTCAGGTATTTCTACAATATGTTGAACAGATCCTGTTCGTAATATTTCTTTGCGAATACTTTCTTTGTTTAAGTTCAATTTCTTTAGTTCTTCTTCTAGGTATGGATTTAGGTACATTAATTTTTGGCCATTCATTACTTCTTTGTAGTATGAAAGCGCGAAGAATGGTTCAATTCCTGAACTGCAATCTAAAAGCATTGAAATCGATCCAGTTGGTGCAACTGTAGTCAATGCTGCATTTCTTCGTTTGATGTTTTGTCCTTTTGGTCCGAAGATAGAAATATTCCAGTTTTTGAAACATCCTTTTTCTTGAGCTAATGTCTCTGAATATTTATGAGATGTCTCGTTTATAAATTTCATTACATATTCTCCAGTTTCTATTCCTTTTTCAGAACTGTAAGGAATTCTCAATTGATAAAGCATATCTGCAAATCCCATTATTCCTAGTCCTACTCTACGATTATCTTTTGAAGTTTTGTTTACTTTTTCTACAGGGAAATTTAATAGATCAACTACGTTATCTAGCATGCGTACTGATACTTCAGTTACATGTTTTAGTCTTTGTTCATCTATTTTTCCGTCTTTAACAAATCTTGCTAAGTTTATAGATCCAAGATTACAAACATCTCCATCATGAAGCCATTGTTCTCCACAAGGATTTGTAGATTCTAGAGATCCTAATTCTGGAATAGGGTTTGCTCTGTTTGCTGCGTCTGGGAATAAAACTCCTG
>Ga0172371_10003398_pt1 | contig 24693 bp, 19 predicted proteins | sample Lak12m_FD_114543 | JGI IMG/M metagenome (GOLD analysis project Ga0172371, IMG submission 114543) | Freshwater microbial communities from Kabuno Bay, South-Kivu, Congo - kab_022012_12m | ecosystem: Environmental > Aquatic > Freshwater > Lake | place: Democratic Republic of the Congo: South-Kivu... | reverse complement strand
GCTGTTTTTATTTTGTCATACAAATTGGCAATAATTCCCCTTAAAGGAGTTTCAAAAACAATAACTGCTCTTTCGGGGCTCAAATAATTTGTGGTGATATAATTCCCTTTCAGGTTTTTCAAAATTTCCATCAATTTACCCATTTGGTTTGACGGAGCAATAACCTCTAAAGAAACCCAAGGCTCTTCTGTGCTTTTTATTGTTGAAGGATTTTCTGGCCAGTCGGTGGCTGAATGGATTAAAACTTCTTTACCCTTTTGATTATGAATTTTATAAACAACCGATGGCGCTGAAATTACCAAACTCAAGCCAAATTCCCTTTCTAATCTTTCGGCAATAATTTCTATGTGCAAGGTGCCCAAAAACCCACAGTTAAAACCGCGACCTAAGGCTTCTTTCATCTCCTGCTCAAAAACAAGCGCTGGATCTGATAATTTTAATTTTGACAAAGCAACTTTTAAGTTGTCGAAGTCATCTGGGTTTTCCGGATATAAACTAGCAAAAACCATCGGCTTTGGCTCTTGATAACCAGGTAGGGGCTCGAGTTTAGGATTTAGGATTTTGGATTTAGGGTTTATAATAGTGTCGCCAGCTGTAACTTTTCCTGGCTCTTTAACACCTGTTGCAATGTACCCAATATCTCCGGCTTTAATTTTTTGTTGAGCAGAAAAATTGGTCCGCCAGCCGGCGGATAAATACCCGAGCTCTTTTACTTCAGCTGGAGTTTTTGTGGCCATTAACTCAATTTTTTCTCCATTAGAAATTTCACCATCAACAACGCGCACAAAGGCAATAACACCCTTAAAAGAGTCGTATTCGGAATCGAAAATTAAGGCCCTGAAAGCATTATTTACGCTTTCTTTGGGAGCAGGGACCTCTTTAATAACAGTTTCTAAAAGCTCTTTTACTCCTGTGCCGTTTTTCCCAGAAATTTTCATAACTTCTTCTGGTAAAATTTGTAAAATATTAGCTAGTTCTTCAACCGATTCTTCGGTTTTGGCTATTGGCGAGTCTATTTTATTTACAACAGGAATAATTTTTAAATTTTGTTTTTTAGCTAATTCTAAGTTGGCCAAAGTTTGCGCTTGAATACCCTGAGTGGCATCAACCAGTAAAATTGCGCCCTCAACAGCCTCCATGGACCTTGAAACCTCGTAAGAAAAGTCTACGTGGCCAGGAGTGTCCACCAAGTTTAGAATATAGTCTTTACCATCAAATTTATAATTCATTCTAATGGCTTTCAGTTTTATGGTAATTCCTTTTTCTCTTTCTAAGTCCATGGAATCTAAAAACTGTGGCATCATTTTTTTAGGGTCAATGGTGCCAGTTAATTCCAAAAACCTATCTGCTAAAGTAGATTTCCCATGATCAATATGTGCAATAATACTAAAGTTTCTAATATTCTCCTGCATATTATTTTGCGAGGGATAAAAATCTTTTTAGGAATGAGTCGACGATGGCCTTGTTTTCAGAAGATCCTAATTTATGGGTTATATAAGCATAAACCGCAACACCAACAAACCCAGAAACAATAAGTTGCAGGAATATGCCCCAGAAAGCTTGCAAGCTTATTATAGAACCCAAAATTTGTCTTACAACGAAGGTTATTACCACCATAACCACCGAGGCAATTAATATTTTATATAAAGAGTCATATATTTCTTTTGTTTCTAGTATTGGAAACTTTTTATAAAACATATATAAGAGCGCAAAACTCTCTAAGACAGCAGTTATTGTATAGGCTAAAGCTAAAGCTATAACTCCAATATTGGCCACTCCACCCAATCTTAATAAACTTTGTAAAAATAAATTAAATCCTGGAAAAAACTTAACTAACCAAACCAAAAATAAACTTAAAATTATATTAAAAGCAACGGTTAAAGCTGAAATGATTGCTGGGATTTTTGTATTGTGAGCTGCATAAAATGTTTTAGATAAAAATAAAATTAAAGCCTGGGCAATTAAATTTAATGCAAAAATTCCCAAACACGCAGTTGTGAGCTTGGTGTCTGCCCAATCAAACTTTCCAGCGCCCAAAATCACCCTAACTATTTGGGCTCTTAAAACTAAAAGCAACAAACTTATTGGAATTACCAAAAAAATTATTTGACGAAAAATATTTGAAAACTTTCTTAAAAATTCTCCCGATTGACCATTTTGACCGTCTTTTAAAAAAGACGCAGACATTGCGGGAAAAGAGGCCGTTGAAACAGAAACTACAACTGCATTTATAAAAATTGATGCTAAATTATTAGCTAAATTAAAAACAGCAATAGAGCCCCTCATCAAAGTTGAAGCAATGGCCGTAATGACCACTATATTTAACTGCCCAGCAGCTAAACCCAAAGATCTTGGTATCGTCATTTTTATCGTTTTTACAACGCCTGGATCTTTATAATTAAAACTTGGCTTATATTTAAAACCAGAAAAGAAAAGTGCAGGCAGTTGAACTAATAGATGCATTATTCCCCCAAACACAACTCCAAAAGCAAGACCCTGAAGCCCAAACCTTGGCACAAAAAATAAAATCCCAACTATTATGCCTAAATTATAAAAAAGAGGAGCTAATGCTGTTGCTATAAACCTATGGAAAACTTGCAATATACCGCTTATTAAGTTTGAGGCCCCTAAAATAATTGGGCTCAAAAACATAATGCGCATTAAAGAAACAGCCAATTCCCTTTTTGCTCCAGAAAAACCCGGGGCAATTACAGAAATTATTGCTGGAGTAAAAATCATTAAAATTACACAAACAATAATTAAAAATCCTAAAAATATATTTAGTAATTTTGAAACATATTCCCAAGCTTCGTCTTTTGATTTTATTAAATATCCGCTGAATATAGGAATTACTGCTGCAGAGATAGCCCCAAAAATTAGAATTAAAGCAACAAAATCTGGAACAGTAAAAGCTATATAATAAACATCTAACTCGCTTCCGGCTCCAAAGGTACCTGCCAAAAGACGATCTCTTATTAAACCCAAAAATGCGCTAAAAAAATAAGAAACCGCCAGCACTAAAGAGGCAGAGCTTATGGACCTTGTCTCTGAATTAAGAAATCTTTGAATCATTAGATTTTGTTAATATTACTATTTTTTTTAATTTTTTAAAACCTTGACAACAACTTTTAAATATAGTAAAGTATCAATAGTTCTTAAAACTTGTATTTTACGGTTTTGAGAAAGCAAACGCAACCAAAACAACAGGAGGAAAAGTAGCATGCAAACGAACACAATAGTGAAAGACCTCAAGGTCGTGTTAAACGGCGGCAGTTCGGTTATGGAATCTGCCACCATCCCGTGGCGCTGGTTCTTCAGCGATGCGGCAATTGAGCAGCAACCAACCCATATTTTGGTCATTGACCAGAAAGATTGGGAGGTGAAGGAAAGTGACGGTTCGATGCGCGGGGAACGGAAAATCATCCCAATCTCTCGCGGTTCGGACTTTATTCAATTCACTTCTCCGGGTAGGCACCAGCTTACATTCATTGCCCTGAAGGATCCTGCGAGAACCAAAGACGAGAAAGAACGAAACAAGTTTGATGAATGGGTGAACTATTTCCTCGAACTAAGCGAACGGGGCAAATATAAAAATTCTCTGGGTCTTGAGAGAACCCGAAAAGAAAGTCGTTTGGATGGAGATTATGATTGCCCAATACTCGTTGTGGCAATGGAAATTGTCGAAGTCGACGTGCCTCAAGAGTTTTTTGCCGAGATTCCGCAAGTGGGCATCAAGCGTGCCATCTGGAACTGGGCGAACCGCTGGTTTGAATACGGACCTCGCGACGAGTGCTCCTACAGAAAGCGCCTTATTTGGGCTTTCACGGTCCAGCTGCCGATGATGTTGATTGGACACTTGCTCAAATATGCCTACGCAATTGTTTGCAGCATCTACCTGCCCATTGCGCGTATTGCCGTCTTCTACGCCGGCTACCGCCCCGTATTTCTCTTTGCGGGAATCCCAGATCTTTGGGCATGGAAATTTGAGCCGAATGAAGTAGATTGGACCATGAGGAAATACAGATACGATGGCTACAGCGTATGGAAATATGAGCATGACGAGCCAAAACACATGCCCATAACATTGTTTGAGCTTACAATGCTCGGCGTTAGTGGGTTCCTCTTCTGTGTCGGTATCTACGGGTTTTTCCGCAGCGGTAAAGCTATAGAATATGTGATTATGACTATTATTGTGTTTGTCGCGTCCGTAATTCTCTTCGGAGTTTTAAGCGGCGCCAAACTGATAACGCGCACCAAGTGGTGGCCAAAGCTTTCTATGTGGGCCTCAAGGCATCTCTCTGAATCGAGAAAGACCAAAAAACCCACAAAAGCACCGGAGCCCAGGCCAGACTTCTATTTCGAATGGCTTAAGAAAGTCACCCATGTGTCTAACGCTCCGCAGCGCGTGACGGTTAACGACCTGCCAGATGCATTCAGGGGTGTTGGAATCCAACGTTTGCGAATCAAGTTCTGGGCGAAGAAAAGCCAAATTTGTCGGCCCTATTCGCAATAACCGTGAACTACTATGGCGCTTCGACGTAATCGAAGCGCCTATTTTTTTTAATTTTTTAAAACCTTGACAAAGGGGTGTGGTCTGGTATAATTAAGGTGTCTCAGCAAGATGAGTGATTGCTCTTTATGAAGCCGAAAGGCTGCATATTGGGAGGAAAGTCCGAACACTCTCCCGCCATACGTATAATTTTATATGAAGGGCGGGATAAAAGGGTAGCGGGTAACGCCCGTCTGGAGTAATCCACGAGGTGCGAACAGAAACGACCCGGTTAAGTCCGGCTGAAACGGCTAAATCCTTACCTGTGTGCAAGAACAAAGCCTTAATTATTGTTTCATCAGTAAAAGAGGTTAAAAGTAGTTCGCTTGATTCCGACAGTAATGTCGAGAACAGACAGATAATCACATCCGCCAGCTGGCGGAACAGAATTCGGCTTATAGCCTTGCTGAGACAACAAAAAACACGACCTAAATCGTGTTTTTTTGTTTGTTTAAAATAACTTCTGACTACTGGCCTCTTTGTCTAACTCTTCGTTTACCAGCCTGTCTGCCTCTTTATTTTTTTCTCTAGGAATGTGTTTAAACTTTACAGACTTAAAATCAAACTTCAAATTCCAAATTTCTATAAAGAATTTCTGTATTTTTTCATTTTCCAGTCTATAATCCCCGTTTAACTGTTTTACAACCAATTCAGAGTCAGCTCTTATTTCAAGGTCAGAAACCTCAGAAATTTTTTTTCCAAAAAGTGCCTTAAATTTCTTTAGAGCAGAAATTACAGCAGAATATTCTGCTTCGTTGTTGGTTAAATTATCTCCAAGATATTCCCCAAACTTTTTTATTGGCTGATCTTTTTCATTACAAAAAACCACTCCAATTGCAGCTTTGCCCGGGTTCCCCCTGCTTCCACCATCTGTATAGATAATTATTTTTTTCATTTTTTAAAATATTTAATAAGACGTTTTTTAAACTCTTCTAGTTGCTCATTCTTTACGCGGAAACCCGAAGCTTGCGCATGTCCGCCAAAAGTTATTAAAAAATCCTTGCAAGTACTCATGGCCTCAACAGAATTAGTTCCTTTTGGGTTTCTAACAGAGCCAGTAGATTCTTTGTCTAGCTTCCTATAAATAAAAACTGGCTTTTCGTATTTTGAACAAATATTTGAAGCCACAGGACCCGCTAAAACTAACTTCCAAGAAGGATCGCCCTCAAAAATAATTGCCTCCTCTGGTTTTTTAGAAATTCTTCTTTCTACTTCTTGAATAATACTTTTAACTTGTTGTTGTTTGTTTCTATTTAAACCTAAAAGCCTTTGAGCTAACTCCATGCATTCCTTCTTGTCAGAAGAGGTTAAAAGCTTATAAGACTCATTTTCGAAGTTTAAACTTTCTGCAGAATTTATGGCTGCAATAACCTGTGGCAAAGATTCTTCAAAAATTTTACCTTCGCCCAAAATATCCATGAAAATTTTTAATCCTGGCCTGAATGTGCTTTTCAAAGACCTTAAACCCTGCTCAATAATTTCTTGATTTTGCTCAATTTGAGGTACTGTATCAGCAATTGTTCCTAAGGCAGCTAATTCTAAAAAACTATTCTTTAAATTTTCTGAAACTCCGCCAGTTGGCGGATCACCCAAAAGCTGCGTACATAAGTTAAAAGTAACGCCAACATTAGCTAAACCCTTAAACTTATAATTATCTGTTGGTTGCTTTGGATCTACAATTATTGAGGCATTGGGAATTCCCTCTAGAGGCTCATGATGATCAATTATTACAACTTCAAAACCCATTTTATTTGCTACATCAACCTCTTTTATATTTCCTATACCTAAATCTAAAGTTATTAAAAGAGCCGGGGCCTTGTTTTTTAACATTTCTAATGCCCTTAAGTTTATACCATAGCCATCTGTTTCTCTGTCTGGAAAAAAGGCGCAGTCAATTTGTCCTCCTAAATTTTTTATTGCTTCACTCAAAATAACAGTTGAGGATATGCCATCTAAATCCGAGTCGCCGTACAAAACAATACGCTCATTATCTTTGACCGCTTTTTTAATCCTTTCTGCAGCTTTTTCTATGTTTTTTATCTTTTTCATAAATAATTAGCGCGAGGAAAATAGTTTTTAGCGTATTTCAGGACACGAAGTGCCTGACGAAGCTTTTTCCCGCAGGACAAAGCGTTAGCTAAAAAATTATTTTCCGAGCGCCTCTAGGCCAGGCAATTTTTCTCCAGACAAATAGGCCAGCATTGCTCCGCCTCCAGTAGAAACGTGGCTGAACTTGTCTATAATACCTTGTTTATTTAAAAACTCAACAGTTTCCCCTCCCCCAACCACAGAAAACGCACCGCTGTCTATTATGGCCCTAGCAATAGCTAAAGTTCCTTTTGCATATTTTTTATCCTCGAATTTCCCAAAAGGCCCATTCCACAAAACGGTTTTTGCTTGTTTTATTTTCTCTTGAAATAATTTTATAGATTCATCGTTAATGTCTAAAGCATCTAATTGTCCTGTGGGTGATACAATTTTTTCTGGAAATTTAAATTTTATTTTTTTCTCTTCCACTTCTTTTGCAATTAAACCAGAAATTATTATAAAATCAGCAACCTTTGAAATATTATTAATAAAAGCAGCTTTTGTTTCCACTTTTTTTCCGCCAACAATGGCCAGCATTGGTTTTGGGGCGCCCTCTGGGCCATTTTTCATAACCCTATTTAAAGCCTCGATTTCTTTTTCCAACAAAAAACCTGCACAACTTAGCAGGTTTTTAGGGACTCCGGTGATTGATGCTTGGTCTCTATGAGAAACGGCAAAAGATTCATTTACAAAAATATCTCCCAAAAAAGAAAGTTTTTTAGCAAATTCCGGGTTGTTGTCAGTTTCTTCTTTGTGAAATCTTAAATTTTCTAAAACCAGAATTTTCCCTGGCTCTAAAGCATTTGTTTCTGCCTCAACATCTGGACCAATGCAACTATCTTCCTTTCCAACAGGAAAACCAACAAGGTCTGCTATCTTTTCTGCAACTTTATCTAGTTTTAATTCTTCAACAACTTTCCCTTCTGGTCTGCCCAAGTGCCCCATCAAAATTATTTTCGCCTTATTTTCAATTAGATATTTTATAGTGGGCAAGCATTTCTTTATTCTAAAATCATCTAAAATTTTACCTTTTTCATCTATAGGCACATCAAAATCACACCTAACTAAAACCCTTTTCCCATTCACCGTAAAATTTTTTAGCGTCTTCATCATATAGCAATATTATAGAACACTTTTAGTATTTTTTCCATTACGCTATTTCTTGTTGATAACACTTTTCGCAATACACTATTTCTGGTCTGTCTGGGGCGTAGGATGTCTCGAATTCATTTTTACACTTTTCTTCTCCGTGCGCGTGTTTGGCGGTATTTTGATAAATTTTATTCTCCGACTTTGCGCCTGCACATTGGCACGATCTGCGCCAAAGCTTTAAGGGGTTTCTCTTAGCAGCTCGCTCATAGTGTCTGCAATTCGGACATAGTCTAGGAAGCGGAAGATTCATTTTCCTATAAAACTGCAACTCAGCAGAGATAACTTTAAAAGCAGCACTGCACTGGTGTTTACACTTACTTTTATGGGCGCATCCAATAACTTTACCTAAAATATCGTCAGTCACATCTTTAATATGATCTGCTAAATCTTCCGATTTTATATCTATTTTGTACACCCTCTCTTCTGGATCTTTCCATTGGTAACCCTGGTCTATAGCTTGCTCTTTGGTTAATGGAAAAAACTCTTGAGCAATTGTTTCATTGTATGCAAATATGGAAAGTTCTACCGGAAAAAACTCTCCATACTTATATGTTCTGCCCATTTTATCTATATATGGTATTTGACCCATATGTGCAATAATTTTAGTCATGAGCTCGTCGAAGGATTCTTTAGTATATTGTTTATTCAAAATGCAATAAGACTTGTTATTAAGACCCACACAAGCAAAAAGATTATTGCTCGAACGACAATTTAAGCAATAGGTTATATCGTGCGAGGAAGAGGTCATAAAAGAAAATCTAACTCTCGAACAATTTGAGAAAGTAGCAAGCGAATCATAAATTAACTCAGACTTATGTCCAGCATGATCAGTGTTCCTGGCGTCCTTTAACCCCCAGCCCGCAATAAAAACATTCTTCATGTCTTCTGATTCGCCTCCAATATCAAAACAATTAACAGCATTTTTCGCATTTTGCAAATTATCTCCAGTAGACCCAGGAGATTTGATAATGCGAGCAAATCTATGAGGAAACTTCAATTTAAAATCGGAGAATTTCTCTTTAAACTCTTGTAGCTTGGCGTAGCTCCCTAAATCAAATTCTTGAAATTTTTTAAAGTATTCCTCCTTTGTATATTGCTGGTTAAAAATACAATAAGACTTATTACGTAAATCTACGCAACCTAAACAATTATTAAGATTAACGCCGTTGTAAATAAACCACGAATCTGAGCTATCGCGAGTATATTGGCTAAAGAAAACTTTATGATTGTTTTCAGTGTCCACATTTTCATAGCAAAGCTCTGATTTGTCTACCCAAAAAACATCGTAAACATGTTTGCTATAAAAATTAAATTTTGAATAAGCGCAATCTTCATTGAAATCACCACCAAAAACCAAATAACAATTTTTATTATTAGTAGTAATATTACAATAATCGCTATCAACATTATTGAAACTAAAAAGATTTGGCCATGGAACTTCTTTTATTAGTTGGCCGAGTTGAGCAAAAAATGGTTTCTTAAAGTCGTAATATTTGCCATAACTTAGTGGGTCCCATTTGTCTGACCACCAATAATTATGCGCATAAATCTTTACTGATTTGTCAGGAGAAAACATTGAAATAACGTCTTTCCCCTCTTTGCTCTCTTTTCTCTTATAAAGCGCGCGCTCATTTCTAAATGAAAGCCTCCTCATAAACTGACAATTTGAGCACCAGGTTGGTGGCGGCACTTTCATTTTTTCGTAAAACGCAAAATCATCGGGCTCGATTACAAAGTCCTTACGACAATTCTGACACTGCTTGGTTTCTGAGTTCATAGTCACTTATTTACAGCTAACGCGCAACCGAATGCGTAGAAATAATTCTGCCAAACTTCTTCAGAACTATTATACTGGTTTCCACAGCTAAAATAATCTACGAAATTCTCACGCACTCTTGTCAGCTCACGTAAATGTTTGAAGTTCTTTTTATCTTCTATTGTAAAATCTATCAATTCTAGCGCTCGCTCAAAAGCCAAAGCCGCATACTTTTCGTCGTTTTTATTCCTCCAATTGATTGCTCTTTGGACTTCGCTGCCAATGTTTGCCATTTGAGAAAAAAAGGGCAGTTTCTGCCACCCTCCAGAACTAAGTTGTTTATGCTGGATATTCATTATTTTATAAGCGTATTTGTTATCTCTAAAATTTTCTTTCTTATATTTTCATCGTCAACGCCGCGACTCCTATTATTTTGAGAGGGTCTGATATTTATTACAGAATCGAACTCAATTAAATCTTCGCCTGTTTTGTCGGGATAAATGTTTATTCCCCAAAGATTTTGCCAATCAGAACCGTTTTCAATCAACAGAGCCTGCTCATCTGCGTGAAGTTCTCCATCTATTGCCATTATCTTTTTTTCTACATCAACAACAGCCTTCACCAAATTACCAAACATTTTGGCGGCCATTTCTTTCAACTTCTGTGTAGATATTTTCTCTTTTATTATTTCCATTATTTATACTAAATTAGTGGCTCTTCGGGTTTGTCTTCTTTTTTTTCATCTTTGCCAGCTGGACCCTTTCCTTTGCCTTCAATTATAGATTTTTCATGCGAGCTTCTCATAATCTTTGACTCTTCTTGCTGCATAAGTTTTTGTGCGGCTTCAGCTGAAATGGTATACTTTTCCCGAGATCTTTCAACAATCTCTGTTCTAAAAGATTTATGATTTGGAGGTAAAACCTTTAAAGTTGTTGCAGAAAAAGGGTCGTAAGATTCCCCATCTATGGTTTCTTTAATATAAAAATTCTGCACCCCTAAGTTTACCATGTCCTTAACTTCGAAAATTGGCGCCATTTCTGGCTCGAGCTTAACAGCGTCTTCACCCCCAACTCTAAATACAATACTGGTTCCTGTATTTCCCAAAACTGCTTGCTGAACTTTTGGAATAAGTTGGCCCATGTACTGGTGGGCAACAGTAAGACAAATACCATACTTTCTGGCTTCAGACAAAATGTTTTCAAAGGTTTCGGTCATTAAATTGTGGAACTCGTCAACATAAAGGTAATAATCTACTCTTTCGGCTTCTGGCAAAGACACTCTTTCCATGCCAGCCTGCTTAATTTTTGTAATAAACATTGAACCAAAAAAGCTGGAGTTCTCTTCACCCAATCTGCCTTTAGACAAATTTATTAAAATAATTTTCTTTTCGTTCATCAGTTTTACCAAATCTATTCTGTTTTCCTCCTGACCAAAAATACCTCTCAACATTGGATCTGACAAAAATTGTGCTAACTTATTAACCAAAGGAATAATAGCTTCTGTATCGTATTTTTCTGACCAGTCGGCAAATTCAATAGCCCAGAAACGCTTTACCATGTCATCTTGAATGTATTCAACCACCAACTGGCGATAGTTTCTGTCAGTTAACATGGAAATCATGCCACGCATGGTGCCGTGCGGATAATCTAAAAGAGCTAAACAAGTAAAACGAAATACGTGCTCTAATCTTGGCGTCCAGTTAGCTCCAAACTGCCTTTCTAAAACTTCAATTAATCCTTGGGTTAACTGGTGCTTAAAACCTGGGTCAACATTAGCCAGAGGGTTAAAAGAAATAGGATATTTGGAATCAGAGGGGTCAATAAGAACCACGTCCTCTATTCTTTCTTCTGGGATAAAATGCAAAATTTCCTCTATAACATCTCCGTGGGGGTCAATGAAACAAATTCCGTGACCATAGGCAATATCTTGACGCACAAAAAGCTCTAAAAGTTTTGACTTTCCCACTCCAGATTTTCCAACTATATATACGTGCCTGCGCCTATCTACTCTTTTAATACCAAAAATATATTTTTGCTCTTGCAGGGCTGCTTCGTAATTAGTTTTTCCAATAAAAGAGCAATCTTCCGGCTCTACCGAACCATAAATAGGCAACTCCGGTGGTGGCGGCGCCAATTTAAATCTTCTTATTCTGTTAGGATTAACCTGTGGCATATTATTTATTTTATCATTATATTAATTATCTCCAAACAACTCCTTAAATCCTGCTGTATTCACCCAATAATTATTTGGATTTTTCTTCAAAGCTTTTAATATGTCATTATGTTGTGCTTTTATTTTTCCCTCTTCCTTTTTATCTTTAAGTTCCATGTTCAAGTTGAGTATGTTATTTGAATGGATGCCATCTAAAAAAGCTACGAAATGATAATCTTTTCCGCCGGGATTTTCCCTTATTACTTCTATTAATTCGAGAACTTGTTTGTTCTGTCCACCGCCACCAGTATTTAAATGTTTAGCTTCTACAAAAAATATTCCATTATTATTCTTTATGATAATGTCTAAACTTTTATCTTGTGTTTCTTTTCCTATTGAAACTTTGTAAAATCTTTTTATATTATTATTAGAAAATTTTCCTCGCCGGGAGAGTTTAGCGAAAGACTTATTGCTTTTATTAAAATCATTTATATCTTTTGCTTTAATGTATCTATTACTCTCTAGTATGGCGATTAATTTATTTTCTCCTGCATGCCCCTTTTTTCTAGATGATCCTTTGTCAATTAAAGCCTGGAGCCATTCCGAGGGAGTAATGTCGGTAAGTTTTCTTTTTTTAAGATATAAAAAAGTAATTGTTTTTAATAATCTCAAATCATTAACATTTTCTTCCATAGTTGAATCGCAGGCATTTATAAAACACCCGAACTCTGAATAATTAGCATATTTCCTAATAACGCCCTGCAACTCCATAAAGATGTCGTTTAAAATATTTTTTGAGGCGTTTCTGCTCTCGATGTTTTTAATGGTTGTAAGGAGTTCCTTAACTCTTTGGGTCGTATCTATATAAAAAGACAAATCGACGTCTTTTTCGATGAACATATAATTTTTATCTAAAAATTCTTCTGAATTTTCTTGAGAAAAATTAAAGTAGTGAAGGTTGTTTTTCATTTTGCTTGCTATAAATATAATTTAAAAATTTATATGTTAAATCAAAGGAAATTCTTTTCCTATTATTATCACGAAAATTAGTTAAGAAAAAAGATAGATATTTATCACGTTCCTGCTTAAGTTCTTCATTAAATTTATTCATTAATTCTATTTGATCTCTAATCGGTATTTCCTTTCGAAAAATAAGGTGAGCCATGTTTCTCGATGTGTTCTTACCAACAAGAGCGGAGACCCCATAGTCCCTTATATCTTCGAGCTGAATTTTTTTGCCATTTTTACTATCTATGGCCCTTAAAAGAAGGATGTTTTTATCTAATATCTGTTTTGTTTCGGCGCTAATCGGACGGAGAATTTTATCTTTTATATTTTGAAACGCCAATTCAACTTTATATTCTCCAGATTTTAGATAATCCTCTGTAAGACGTGAAATTCTCAGATAATTTTTTGTCTTTTTAATCCTATTCACAAACTCTCCTCCAAATTGCCAATTAAATCTTTTTTCTAAAGAAATGGCAATTTCTCTCTTCTCGGGGAAAATTATTGCCGGAATGATGTTCGTTTGAAACGTGTTTTTCTTTTTTCTAAAATAGAAAGAAATAACGTTATATGTGGTGTCTTCAAAAACTTGTTCTGAAAAAATATTAAGTTTAATAATTTCAAATTTTTCAAAAAATAAACTCCTTATTCTATGCGAATTTTCTGCACAAAGAAAATTCAGGGGGACTATAATAATGCCCTCGTCGCAATTTAGTATAGAATTTATGGAAACTTGATAGAGGTCTTCAAATATATTGTTTCTCCCGTTAAAATATTCGTCTTTTATAATTTTATTAGCTTTGTTTTTATGAAGATATGGTGGATTTGTCAAAATAAAATTATATTCTCGTGATTTTTTGATACTATCGTTCAAAAATATATTTTTATTATTTATACATTTAGAATCTATATCAAAACCAATTACTTCTTTTGCCCCGTATTTTTTAGCCCATTTTATTAAATCCCCATTTCCAGCGAAAGGATCGATAATTTTTTTATTCTTTATATAATAATTAAAACCACTTAGTATATAATCTGAGTTTTTTGTAAAAAATTGACCGTTTTGTTTCTTGTCTATTACCATATCCTTAAATAATCTTACCTTTTATAAAACTTAATTTCAAGCTAAAAATTAGGGGCGAATTCGCCCCCCACCTAAAAAGCCTGTTCACATAGTTGCGCTAATCAACCAGTCTTTAAAATCTCTATTTAGGCGAAAAAGTGAAATAGTGGCAATGCAAGGAATGCCGTCGTGGTAATACTCTCTAACAACATCTTCTACTTCTTGAACGCGCTTATCTATGGTATTGATAATCATAGCGGCTCCTTCTGCTTCAGCTGCCCCTCCATCAGTTAAAGAAACTGAATGAGTGGGCATAATATCCACTTTGCCCGCCAGTTTTCTTTCTACTAAGAGCTTGGCAATAGTTTTGGCCACATCAACACTCTGACATGGCGCATAAACAAGAATCATATCTAATGAGCGATACTAATATACAAATACATACTAATTATACTAATTCGACCTTTTTATAACTAAACGCGATGCCAATATACGAATACATGCCAATTGTACTAATTCGTCTCTATTCGCACTATTCTTTTTGGCTTGATGTATGTATTTCTAAAATTAACTAACAAACATAATTTTTTACCAGAGTTCTGCAAATATCTTTGAACTGCCAAATAATCCTCCTTTGTTACAAATTTTTTCGCTTTGCATTCTAAAACAATTTTATCTTCTATGCAAAAGTCTACCCTGTCGCCTTCAATCTCCTCATTTATATTTTTTTCTCTGATATAATTAATATTGTTTTCTTTAAATTTGTTTTCTATAAGGTCACAGAATTGTCTTTCGGTGCAAAACCTTCCCAAAGTATTATGAACTTCAAACAAAACGCCCGTTATTTTATAAGATAGTTCTGGATAAATTAAATCTTCTTTTTTCATATTCGCATCACCATTAGTATTATTAGTATGCAATTAGCATATTCGTATCGCTGTCTATACTACTTCTCTATTGTAGCACTGTTCGCAGTAAATAATTTCTTTGCGCTCTGGCGCGTATGGTGTTTCGAATTCATTATTGCAGCCAGGTTTCATGCACTTCCTATGCCAAAGATGCAATGGGTTCCTTAAACGTAATCTTTCTCCCTGGCGACAAAACGGACACAACCTTGGTAAAGGCACTTTTATTTTCCTTAAAAACTGTAATTCTTGCGCAACAACGCGAAAAGCTGTTGCGCAATGATCGAGGCACTCCCCTTTGTGACCACACTCAATAACATCATTTAAAATAGAATCTTTCACCTCGTTAATGTCATCTGGAATTTCACTATTTTTTAAAGTAATTTCGTATTTTTTATTTTCTGGGTCACGCCAACGCATTCCCATAGACAAAACCTCTTCTTTTGTTTTTGGAAAACGATCTTGCGCAACTGTTTCGTTGTAGGCAAACGGAGCTATGCCTGGCGGAAAAAACTGCCCCCACTCGCCTGTTTTTTTCATGTGCTCAATAATCTTAGGAACAAGCATGTCATACTCTTTTTTAGTATGCTGTTTGTTTAAAATACAATAAGACTTATTATGCAACCCAATGCACCCGAAAATATTATTGCAGTCAAAACAATTAAATGAGTAAGCAACATCGAACCCACCCCAGATAAGCCCAGAACCAATGGCTCGTTGGGCGTCGGTGCTCATAACTTCATAGAATAATTCTGCTGTTTTCCAAGCAATAGTGGCATCATGACCATCCTTCGCTCCATGCAAGGCCCCAAAAGAATATTTACAATTTTGAACGTCATCTTTGCTGTCAAAACAATAAATGCAATCACGCGCATTAGAAATTTCGTCACCAGTTACGTTCTCTGATTTTGTTATGGCTGCAAATTTACGAGGGAACTTAAATTTTAATTCACTAAATTTATTGCGAGCGCGTGAAATACCTGAATAAGTCCATGGTTTAATCTTTTCTAATTCAGCTTTATAGTCTTCACGCGAGTATGGCTGATTAAAAATATAAAACTGTTTATTGCGTAAACCAACGCAACCAAAGCAATTAGTACAATTTCGGCAATCATATAAAAGATAAGAATCTATACATGAAATACAGTTTTGGGAAAATCTAACATTTTGAGAATTATCTACTCCTACAGAATCATATACGCGCTCATTGTATAACGTTGAGTGTATGTCAAAACATTCGCGAGCCCCAATATTCGGTCCAAAAATGTAAGCGCTATCTTCTGATGATTCGGAAGCTGCCACAAAATAACAATTTTTTAAATTAATGCCAAAATTGGCATATTCACTGTCAACAGTATTCTTCTGTATAAGATTTGGATGAGGAACAGCGACAAATAGCTCACCAAACTGCTCAAAAAATGGCTTTTCAAAGTTGTAATCTCTCCCATAACTAAGTGGATCCCAGGCATCGCTCTTCCAATATGCCTGCTCATATACTTTATATGGGGAATCTGGCGCAAACATTGAAAGAATGCTTTTACCTGTTGCGTCACACTTTCTTCTGTACCATATAGCCACATTTCTCCACAGCATTCTTCGTATCATACGACAATCGGGGCACCAGGTCGGCGGAGGCACCTTCATTTTCTCATAAAATGCAAAATCGTCTGACTCTATGGTAAAGTCTTTCTTACAATTCTGGCATTTTTTAATTTGTGCTTCCATAATATTTTATACTACTTCTGCGTTGTAACATTGTTCACAGTAGACTATTTCTGGCCTATTGGGGGCGTAAGATGTTTTTATAGTTTTTGCGCATTTGTCACACTTTCTGTCGTAAAATATAGCTGGATTTCTTTGGCTTATGCGGTCCTGATGACGGCAGTCAATACACCAATGTGGAACTGCAATTTTCATTTGTTTTAAGAATTGCAACTCTGAATCTATAATGCGGTAAGCCTTGCCACATTTTTCGCACTTTAAAATTTCTTTTAATATTTCTGGCCCAATGTTTTCTATATCGTCTGGAAGCTCCTTAGCATCCTTGGTGGTTTGATATTCATTGGGATTTGGGTCTTGCCAACTAAAACCTTGGGCAAGGGCTTGTTCTTTTGTTAAAGGAAAATGATCGGAAGAAATGCTAGTTGTGTAAGCATGGGGAGCAGCTTCTATTGGAAAAAATTCTCCATATTTATACACCCTGCCTTGTTTATCTATATATGGCATGTCGTCCATATGTTTTTTAATTTTCTCAATCATTACTCCATATTCTTCTTTTGTATATTGTTTATTTAAAATACAATAGTTTTTGTTTTGTACGCCAGAACATCCGAAAAGATTAGAAGACCCATGGCAGTATATGCAATACTCCATATTAGAAGCCTCATGCCAGCACTCACAACAAAATTTAATATTAGAAGCTCCCCAACCACAAATGGAACCCTCATAAATTTGTTCAGCGTTGCACCCAGTAACTGACGAATCGTAACAATCTTTTGAGCTGGGCACCTGAGAATATTGCACATAGCGCAAATTTTCGCTCTCCCTTATAAGATAGCTGTCCAAAACGTTTTTGGAATGCGTAATAAACTCTCCTGATACATTCTGGTTTTTTATTCCCTGCATAAATTTATTAGGGAATTTAAGCCAAAACTCTTTGGCTTTTTTATTCGTTTCAACAATGCCCCTCCAAGAAGAAAAATTAAACTCTTTTAACTTAGCTTGATATTCTTCTTTGGTATACTGATCATTAAAAATGCAATAATTTTTGGTACGCAAATTTACGCAACCAATACAGTTATTGCAACCCCTGCAATCTTTAGAAAACCAAACATCCGTGCAATATTCACAGCGCGATGAAAAATGGCTTTTATAACAATTTGTTAACCAAAAAGAATGGTAGCATCGTTCACAACTTTGGACATGAGAATTGTCATAACAAAGTTGACAATGGTCTACGCCGTTTCCATAAGCGCTGTCTTCTGTAAAATTAGAATTAAACATTAAATAGCAGTTTTTAAGATCTGAGGCATTGTCAGAGTACTCGCTATTTACCATTCTAATTCTGCTCCCAGATGGTTTGGGAACTTTTTTATTCAATTCAAAGAGCTGAGTTAAAAATGGACGCGTGAAGTCAATCTCTTGTCCATAAATTAAGGGGTCGTATCCACCCCACCATTCCTCGTTATGATAAATAATATATCCGGATTCTGGAGCAAAAAGCGTAAGTAAATTTTTACCAGTTAAAGCGCTTTTACCGCGAAACAGCTTGCGTTCGTTTCTCCATATAATTCTTCGGCGGAACCTGCATTCTGGGCACCATGTTGGCGCTGGCACCTTCATTTTCTCATAGAAAGCAAAATCATCAGGCTCTACAATAAAGTCTTTCTTACAATTTTGGCATTGTTTAGTTTCTTGGTTCATGTTTATGCAACCTCTTGGTTGTAGCAGGCCTCGCAATAAATTATCTCCGGCCTATCTGGCGCGTAAGATGTTTTTACATCTTTACCGCACTTGGCGCAAATTCTATCCCATAATTTAAATGGGGTGCGCTGTTTTAACCTTCGGTAATGTCTACAATTAGAGCATAGTCTTGGTAGGGCTAAATTCATTACGCGATAAAACTGAAGCTCTGAAGGAATAATTTTGAAAGCTCCCATACACTGTTCGTTGCATCCGCCAGCTGGCGGATCCGCATGCTCACATTCTATTACTTGATTCAAAATGTCATCTTTTACATCTTTTATATGATCTGGCAAATCACTGGCCTTAAGGGTAATTTTATATTGCTTTTTATCTGGATCCCTCCAGTTGTATCCTTGTTCTAAAACTTCTGATTTTGTTTTTGTATAATATTCTTGGGCAATTGTTTCGTTGTAGGCAAATGGAGAAATTTCTGAAGGAAAAAACTCTCCGTATTTATATACTCTTCCCTTTTTATCTACATATGGCATTTCTTCCATGTGTTTTTTTATTTTGGGAATCAAAGCTTCGTATTTTTCTTTGGTATATTGTTTATTCAAAATACAATATTTTTTACTGCGAAGCCCCACGCAACCAAATAAATCAGTTGAATTTTTGCAAGCATAAGTGTAACTTGTATTTTGACAAGAGTGTGTATAAACAGCGAAGCGATTTAAAGTAGCATTATCTCCAGTATCTACAATTTCGTAAGAATTATTAAAATTCGCCCCAAGACCAAAACCATCATACACATCACGCGCCTCTGCCCCATGTATAATATATTTACAATCTTCAACATCATCAAATATATCAAAACACATATACAAATTTTTCGAATTTAAAATGTTGTCGCCTACGGAATTTTGAGATTTATGGACAAACCCATAACGCCTTGGGTATTGCTTTATAAACTCGGCAAACTTTTTCCTGAAATTAACAAGCTGTTTATAGCTTCCGAAATCATATTTAGCGCGTTCTTTTACATACTCTTCTTTTGTATATTGCTGGTTAAAAATACAATTAGACTTGTTGCGCAAGTTTATGCATCCCAAACAGTCGATTACATTTTTGCATGCGTGCAAGAATGCGCAGTTAACTCCTTCGTCGCTATCATAAGAGAAAAAAACTCTATTTATTTCGCTACATAAAGTGTTATCATAACACTGCATTTGGTTTAAAGCTTTATATAAATCGAGAGAATTTTTGCAACTCATAGCCCCAGCACAATAAGATATATCCTCGCACCTAAGGCTGGCATAAAAAAGATAACAATTCTTCATATCGAGACTATGGTTTCCATAATCAGAGTTTATCACATTAGTGATTGCAAGATTAGGAAGCGGAGCTTTTTCAAATAATTCTTTAAATTGCTGAAAAAATGGTTTTGAAAAATCGTAATCACGGCCAGATTGAAGCTGATCCCATTTATCTGACCACCAATAATCTCTTTCATAAACAACAAGGGATTGTTCTGGAGAAAACATTGTAATTATGTTTTTACCCGTAGCATCGCATTTTCTGTGGTACAGAGTGCGCTCATTTCTCCAGGTCATCCTACGAATTGATCTGCACTCTGGGCAAAAAGTTGGTGGTGGAACCTTAATTTTCTGGTAGAAATCAAAATCATCAGGCTCGATTATAAAGTCCTTATGACAACTCTGACAATTACGGGTTTCTGTCGGCATATTTATTTAATACTACCGCGTCCCGACGAAGCTTTCAAGCGAAGTGGGAACAAAAAACCCCGCTGTCCGCCAGTGGCGGAAGCGGGGTAAGCTATTTAAATTTTAATCTTGTTTTTTATTAAGGTTTAATAAGGATTTTTCTTGGCTAGGAGCTGGCACTTTGTCCTCACCCTTTTCCTGCTCTATACGCTCTTTTAACTCATCCTCTGAACTTTTGGGATTTTCTGCTAACTTATCAGCCTTTTCAGATTCCCGCCCCTCTGGGGCGAGGCTCGCCTGCCCCTTGGGCAAGGCGGCTTCCAGAGCTTTTTTTAAATCTGATAAGTTTATTTTTTTACGTTGTTTGGGATATTCTTTTCGTCCCTCTTCCTTTCTTTTTGAACTAAAGGAAAGACGTTCCCATTGTTTTTGAGAACCTTGGGGCGGTTGACTGGTTTTGGGGGACCCAAACTCTATGCCCAACCCCGCCAAAGCTTCTGTCTCCCGCCCTGTGGGAGCAAAGCTCGCCCGCCTTTCCGATAAAGCGACTTCTGGTTTTACTGGTTTGTTATCTCTTATCTTTTTTAAACAACTTTTACAATAAACAGGCTTGCCCGGAGTTGGCTCAAAAATAACCTTTGTGTCTTTTGCGCAATTTGAACACTTAATATTATATAATTTTTTTGATTCAGAAGATTTAGGATTATCTGATTGATATAAGGGCTTAGTTGGACCAGAAGCGCCAGAAGAACCACGAACAGGAACTTCCATATTTGTTGCCCAACGGTTAATTTCATCTTCAACAGAAGTCCTGGTATGAGCATACTTTAATCTGGAAACTTTAATTATTTCTTCTTGTTTTTTATCGTCTCTAATGATAGGGGGCATAAAAATGGTTCTGGCAGAAAAAGGTCTGGAAGTTATACCGTCTATCATTAGTTTTATATAAATACCTCGGTTTGGTAAGCGTATTAAATCATTTTGTTCAAATTCTGGGGTGAATTCCTGTTCCAAAAACTCCGCGTCAGCTGCTCCCACGCGAAAACAAAGCATGGTGCCAACGTTACCAAAAACAGCATCTCTAACAGCAGTACTTGTGTCGGTAACTAGTTGACCGACATATTGGTGAGCAATAGTTAAATCTAAACGGTATTTTCTAGCTTCTGATAAAATATTGACAAAAGAATCTGTAGCAAAATTTTGGAACTCGTCAACATATAAATAAAAATCTTTTCTCTCTTCCTCTGGAATTCTAACTCTTTCCATGGCGGCTAACTGTATTTTAGTAATAATCATGGCTCCCAAAATTGCGGAATTGTCTTCGCCAATTCTACCCTTGGAAACATTAACCAACAAAATTTTTCCAGTATTCATTATTTCGTCAATATCAATGGTGTTTTTGGCTTGACCAACAATATTCCTGACAAAAGAAACATTCAAAAATTGCCCAACCTTATTTTGAACAGGAGCAATGGCTTCATTACGATATCTAGCCTCCCACTCTTCGTATTCATTTATCCAAAAAGATTTTACTACTGGATCTTGTAAATTGTTAATAATTTTTTGGCGATAATCTCTGTCAACCAACATTCTTGGTATGCCCAAAAGCGTGGTCCCCGGAGTATCTAATAAGGCTAGAATGCAGTTAGCTAAAATGTATTCCATACGAGCTGACCACACATTAGCCCAAATTTTAGTAAAAATACCAATTAACCCAGAAGCAATTAAGTGCTTATACTTGGGATCTTGCACTTCCATAATATTAAAGCTAACAGGATAATCCATATCCACAGGATTAAAATAAACCACATCATTCATTCTATGAGCAGGAATACTTTCTAAGACTTCTTCTACAAATTCTCCATGTGGGTCAATAATACAAAGACCGTGTCCATTTTCTACGTCTTGCAGAGCCATATTCTTTAAAAACTGGGTTTTTCCGGTTCCGGTTTTTCCTATCACATACATGTGCTGACGCCTATCAACTCTTTTAATTCCAAATTTCTGTTCTATCCCGCGAAAATTTGTTTGGGCAACGTAAGTTAATTCCTTTGACATGAAAATTTTATGTTAAAACATTTTATCCAATTGGTAAGTTGGGTGGTGGGCCGTGTTTCTTTGACTCTATCTTCTCTAAAGTTGGAGAAATCATTCCTGTAATCTTTAATGGGAAGTGAAACAGTGTAGCTAATTCTTCGGTGCTTAAAATAGGACACAAGTCGTGCCTGTTTGGGTAAAGCGCGGGAAACCTTAAAACAGTCATTCTAAACATTTTTCTGCCCCTCATAAAAGCCCTACGTTTTCTCCAAAAAAAGTGAACTTTTGGCCTTGTTCTTCCAGTGTATCGCAGGCTATTTAAGTGAACTGTAGAAAAATGTCCAAAATATCCGCGGGCAATTGTTCTATTGGCCGATTTCCATGCTTCTCTTTTGGCAATGTAAACTCCCCTTATGTTGGTTCTGTATGCTGGTTTTTTTAGTTTATTTTCTACTTCGGTAATAATTTCTCTTTCGCCAGAAGTTAAAGATACCCTCCACTCATCGGTTTCGTCGTCTCTTTCCATTTGCGCCCAAGAATATTTTTCACCTTCTTTTTTGGGTCCACCGAAAAGATCCCTTAGGGTTTGGCCAAGTTCTTGCCCAAAGGTTGATTTTCTGTCTTCTGGGCGCTTAGCTATTTTTTTAATTATTGATTCTCCTTCTTTTCTCCAATAGGGCTCGTCGTGATCAACAATGGGAACTGTCACAAACTGAACAACAAAATTTTCTCCAGGGCCCAATTTAGACAATCCCTCCAATAAACCAACAATTGGGTCCATTCTTTTTTCTTCAGCTGAAATTCTTTCTCCTTGTGGCTCAAAAAAGTTTGTATATGTTTTTATAGGATAAGCAGCCTCCTTAAATAAATACCAATCTTCTCCATATAAATCCCACTCTTCGTTTGGTATTGTCGGGGGAAAGAGTTTCATATAGTCGGTAACTTCGTGAATTTCTATATCTGGGTAGTGTCCATATAAAGCTGACTCAATAGAAATTCTATGTTGCTGTAAAACTCTTACATAAAAATGTATTTTCCCCTCTATGCTGGCTATTTCCCAAGAACACCAATAGGGTCCATTTTGCAATTCTCCGTCGCACCATATTTCTCTAAAGTTTCCCACATCCATTATTGGCCATATTGCAGTGAAAACATCTTCCATTGCTTTAAGGGGCGTAAGCATTTCTTCAAGCGGAGTGATTTCTAATACAACCCACTTTTGTTTTTGGTAATCAATATCCCAACCAATCCACCATAAATAAACTGTTTTAAGCTGGTTCATTAACATTATTGGCAGAAATAACCACCACCAAACTCTTAAAAACGGCACCCACAAAATTATTACAAATAAAATTACCCACCAAAAAGGATCCCATGCTACTTTTTTAACATACTCCCAGAAAAAATAATTAGGAACTAACAAAATAACCATTATTATAACCACCCAATAAAACACGTCGGCTGGCAATAAAAGTGTGGGAAGCAAAAGCACCCACCTAAAAGAATTAGATTCGTCATCTTGTTTTTTTTCTCCAGCAAGCATGCTAAGCGCTCCCAAAAAAGCCACCAGGACTACTGCTCTCCAAAAAATTATCCACCAAGGTAAATTCCACCAAGATTGATCGCTTGAGGCTGTTGTTGCAACCGGGACTGTAGCTAATAAAATTTGGTTGAAATCTTCTTTCATATGCCAACGGCTTTAATTAAGATGGGTAAATAATGAAGGACAATAGAAACAATTGCAACTGCTAAAAAACCCATTATAAAAAATTCAAATGTAAAAATTAGCGGTACTACCAAAAAAGTAACTTTTTTTAAATGCCAATAGAATATAAACGAAAATAAAACAACAAAAAATACCGCCGTTGTTGCATACAAAGTTATCATTCCTACACTAAAAACATCCATATTATGTAATTATACAACATTCGTTTACTTTTTAACAATTCTGTATACCAAAAAACAGCCGAGAGACTGTTTTTTTGATACTATTAAGCTGTTTGGGTTTTTCTTAAGAAATACTTTTCGCCAGAATCTCTATCAAAGTGTATTTTGTTATTTAGATTCATCAACACAGTATTTTTAGCAACTAATCTTTGCGCTAAAACTTTTTTGACAACTTCATCTTTGTGCATTGGCTCATTCTTTTCTTTCAATACCTTCATAATTATGTCCTTAATTGTTCCTGGAACATATCCCCATTCTGCCAAAGCATAAGTTCCCCTCCCCACCAAAACAAACCTTGTGTCTTTGATAAGTTCATTATGAACTGTTTGCGGATAAGTTTTCTTATTCGGTAGATTGTAACTAAATTTATCTATTAACTGAGCAACCTCTGTAAAGTGTAAGGGTTTGCCATGCTTTTTAAAAACCAGAAAGGCCTTATCTTTTACTCCCCTTGGCTTAATTTCTGGCCACTCTACTAAACCCAAGCCGCCTTCTTTGTTTGGTTGAATTCTTTTTGAAATTTCAAGATAAGAAGCCGCGGATGATTCTGACAAGCCCTGCCTTGAAGCAACTTGGCTATAAAAATCTTTAAGCGCAACTGGTTTTCCGATTTTTTGCATTTGTGAAGCTAAAGAAGCTAAATTCCCCCTAACTGTTTCTTGTGGGTTTTCTAGGTTAGACCAAAAATAGTGATAATCTTTCTTTTCAGCTACTTTGGTAAATTGTTCTCCCATTGTTAGTAAAAATAAAACGTAAGGCTTTTGAGTTTTTCCGCCAAGTTCTTCTAAAATTTTCTCTTCTTTCTTTAGCCCGCCTCTTTCTTTAAAATAGTTATTAAAGTCTGTATAAATTGCATTTAGGGCTTCTTTATTATTTTTTCTTATATAATTAAAACCAGCCTCTTCTATCTGGCG
>Ga0172371_10003397_pt1 | contig 24711 bp, 18 predicted proteins | sample Lak12m_FD_114543 | JGI IMG/M metagenome (GOLD analysis project Ga0172371, IMG submission 114543) | Freshwater microbial communities from Kabuno Bay, South-Kivu, Congo - kab_022012_12m | ecosystem: Environmental > Aquatic > Freshwater > Lake | place: Democratic Republic of the Congo: South-Kivu... | reverse complement strand
TTGTTCGGGATTGGTAAAATATGTTTATGCACAGCATGGCGTTCAGCTGCCACACGCATCTTCCATTCAGTTCCGGATGGGTGTTGAGGTTCCAGCAGACCAGTTGCAGCCTGGAGATCTGGTCTTCTTTTATGGGGCAACAGCGCCACAACACGTCGGTATGTACGTCGGCAAGGGTAAATATATCGAAGCACCGAATTTTGGTGAAGTGGTGAAGATTTCCACGCTCCACTTTGAGGGCAGTTACTCCGGCGCCCGCCGCTATCCTCTCAAGCCTCGCGCCTGATGGCGCAAACGGACGGCCTGGATGCATTCCCGTTCCATCCGTTTCCCGGTGCGCGCGACATGGAATTCCGCTTGCGGTGCGGGCTTCAGTTTCTGATCCGGCTGGGATAGCATATACCCAACCCAACCAGCGGAGGCTTTGTGGCTGGCAAAACTTATAGAACTTTCAGCTCATGATCGTGGTTCTGGAAATCCTTGCCGTGATTGGCAGTTTCGTCATCCTGGTAATGACCGGAGTTACCCTGGGCCGCAAAGCCATGGGGCTGGGAAGAACCGCAAAAGTCTTTGGGGGCCATGTCCAACCCCAGGTGATGGCGATGATGACAAAAAGCGATACGGCACGGCAATTCGCCTATTCATTAACCACCAAAGCCGACAAGCTTCAGTTCAAGATTCCAAGGATGATGAATTCCTTGGCGAAACTGATGGTGATCGTCAATGCCTTCAGGGAAGTGTCGGAAAGAATTTCGCTGGGGATGCGCAAGCTGGGATTCTGACCGCTTTTCTATCAACCTCGCAGCAGCACGCAGGCCGCCTGCCGATTGTCACCCAAGTCGATCAGCTGTGGTTGCCCCTGTTGGCAAACAATGGTTCGGCTTCCACAACCAGATTCGAAAACACAACCTCTGTAATTCTGTGTACTATCAGGCATTCGATCAAGTGGGCCCGGTAAGATTGGCGGCTGATTAACTGCTGTCCTCGACTGAAACAAAAGCGATGGATCGCAGCTCAACAATAATTGTGTATAGGGATGAAGCGGCTTTTTGACTACCTTCACTGTCGGACCGCGCTCAACAATCGCGCCGCGAAACATGACGATGAGTTCCTCGGTCATCATTCTGACCAGCGGCAGATCATGGCCAATCACCAGAAGCGCCAGGTCTCTTTGACTTCGTAACCGCAACAGGAGTTCCGCCACCTGCATTTTGGTGATGGCATCAAGCGCCGATGCCGGTTCATCGCAGATTAGTAATTCCGGATCGAGAGCCAGAGCACGGGCGATTACCAGACGTTGCACCTCGCCACCACTTAGTTGATGCGGATATCTGCCAGCCAGTTCAGGCTTGAGTCCGACCTCGGCCAGCAGGTCAGCGACACGATCGCTAATTTTTTCCCGCTCGATCAGGCTATGGATACGCAGCGGTTCCGCTAAAATATCCTTGACCCGGTAGCGCGGGTCGACTGATCCGGAAGCATCCTGCCAGACAAGTTGTACTTTGCGGGAAAACCGGCGACGATCCAGGTTGCGGAAATCAAGTGGTTTGTCATCTATGAGAAGGCGTCCCGTCGTCGGCATCGTCAAGCCGGCCGCAATCGAGGCCAGGGTCGATTTACCGGCACCGCTTTCTCCGATAATACCGAGCGCAGAACCCGACCGAATCTGCAGATTGAGCGGCGACAAGGCCTGAAAGGCCTTGTCGCCGCTGGTTTTTTCAATACCCGGACGGTGATGGCTTTCGTAGGTCTTGCTCACCCGATCAAATTCAAGCAGAGGCAACCGCTGCACCTCCAGCGCGACTTCCGTATTTCCATGCGGCAATTAGTCTGGCGGTATATTCGTGTTGCGGTTTAGCCAGCACCTGGGCACACTCGCCCTGTTCGACCGCCTCGCCCTCGTGAAGGACAATGATTTCATCAGCCAGAGATGAAACCAGAGCCAGGTCGTGGGAAATGAGGATAATCGCCATCCCCATGGTCAGCCTGCGCGCATTCAACAACCCTATAATCTGAGACTGCGTGGTAACATCCAGTGAACTGGTTGGCTCATCGGCAATTAAAATTTCCGGTTCGCAGGAAAAGGCCGAGGCGATCATGGCACGCTGACATAGGCCACCGCTAAGCTGGTAAGGATACGGCGCTGCTGACAGCATTCCCCCGGTGACGCCAACTTCAGCAAGGTTATGCAATGCCAGCCGCCTGGATTCGGTCCGATCCGCTCCTTTATGAATCCTGATGGATTCTGCAACCTGGTCAATGATACGCATGGCGGGATCGAGGGCGCCGGTTGCATCCTGAAAGATCATGCCGATTCCAGTTCCCCTAATGGCACAACGTTCTTTTTCGCTGAGCGCGAGCACATTTTTGCCACGATAATTCACTGTTCCCGCAACGTCGACCCTTGCCGGGTCATGCAAACCGATCAGCGACAATCCGAGGCTGGTTTTTCCGGCACCGGATTCACCGATGATTCCTACAAACGATCCCGCTGTTACATTGAAGCTGACATCACGAACCGCTGGACGGCTTTGCTGCTGGTTACGATGCCTTACCGTAAGCTCTTTGACACTTAATATCACCTCATCACCCGTCTGCGATTGCGGGGATCAAGCGACCTGGCTGCCGCATTGCCCAGAAGAATGAATATAAACACTGTCGCCGTGATCGCGATGCCCGGTACGATAACAAGCCAGGGATCCTGGTCAAGTTGCCCCATCGATTCAGACAACATGAGCCCCCAACTCGGATTGGGCCTTTGAACCCCCAGATTGATGAAACTCAGACCGGCCTCTGCCAGAATCGCTCCCCCGACCGCCAAAGCACTATAGGATGCGAGCGGCGCCATGGAATTTGGCAGCACATGCCTGAAGAATATCCTCGAATTGCCAGCGCCCAGAACTTTCGCCGCGCTGACAAATACCATTTCCTTCGTGGAAATCACCGATGATCTGAACACTCTGGCGAACACCGGCCAGCCAAAGAGCGCTATCGCTATGAAAACATTCCGTCGCCCGGTTCCAAGGATGGCCATAATGGCAATAGCGCCCAGGATAACCGGAAAGGACAGGAAAATGTCAGCGACGCGCATAAGGATGGAATCGACCAGACGGCCACCGTATGCGGCCGAGCCTCCCACGGCAATGCCCGCAACAAGGGCGATGCCCGTAGCGACAATCCCCACAAATAAAGACGTACGCGCCGCCCAAAGCACACGGGACAGCTGATCGCGGCCATGCAGGTCGGTCCCCAGTAAATGTCCGGATTGTGGTGGCTCGGCAATATTATCGTAATCCGGTGTAATCGGATCCTGTAGCGGTAAAAGCGGCACAATTAAAGCCACCAGGATGATTATAACCATGCCGGTCAGCGCTAAAGCCGCTATCTTATCGGTGTTGCCATCACCGCCTGCGAGACCGGCTTCGCCCGGGCCGGCAATCACAGCGGAGCCCGCCGGACTCGAAGTAATCCCGGCTTCGAACTTAGCCATCCGCGCCTCTTTCCATGCGCACCCGTGGATCCAGCCAACCATAGACGATATCAACACAAGTGTTAATAATGACAAACATCGTCACCAGGACCAGCACCGCCCCCACGATCAGCGGCACATCGCGTTCGCGGGCCGCGAAATATGTCATCCTGCCCATGCCGGGCCACGAAAAGATTATCTCGGTAATCATGGCGCCGCCCAGCAGCGTCCCAAAATCAATCCCGAGCAGCGTTATTACAGGAGCAAGGGCGTTGCGAAATCCGTGCTTGGTTAACGCCTTCATTTGGGACATGCCTCTTGCCCTGGCGGCAAGAATGTATGGCTTGCCCATCTCCGCGGCCAGCGTCGAATGAGATACAGCTGTAATAATTACCATCTGTGCCCCTGCCAGTGTTACCGCCGGTAACAAAAGATTCAGCGGGTTCCAGTTGCCGATGCCGGAAATCGGCAACACCCCCAGGCGGCTCGCAAAAACATACTGCAGCAGTAAGCCCAGGAAAAATGCCGGTAGCGCCAGTAGCACTGCGCCTGCCACCGCCGAGGCTGCCCGCAGGCGAGTTGAACGGCGTAGGGTCAGCAGCATTCCCCAGCCAACACCAAGAATGGTTTCCAGAAACAATGCCGCCACGGTCAGATAGATAGTTGCCGGCAGATATTGGCGGATAACGTCACTGACATTGCGTTTTAGTTCATACGAATTTCCGAGATCGAAGTGACCCAGGCGCTCAAGGTACAGTCCATACTGGACCCAGAGTGGACGATCGAGGCCGAGCTCTCGCCGCAGATTGTTCAGCGCCTCGGGAGTAGCATGATTGCCAAGCGCCACCTGCGCAGCATCCCCCGGCACCAATAGATAGATGACCAGAAAGAGCACCGTAAAGGTGCCGATGAGCACCACCAGCATCTGCAGCAGGCGGCTAAGGATGAAGCGAATAGTCGGCATGTTTACACCCAGCCGCATGGGCCGGAACTGAGGGGTTCTCCTCAGGAGAACCCCTCCTGCCGGCGCCAGCTATTGGTTGGACACAGTGATTTCGTTGAAGGCGATGTCGCCCAGAGGCGTCACGATAAACTTGGTCACTCTCGGCCCGTAGATCATATTTTCCTGACCGAACGTGATGGGCACAACCGGTGCGTCTGAGAGTATCCTTCGCTCCGCATCATTATATTCACTGATGCGCTGTCCGGAATCCGTATTGGACCGCGCCTGGCTCAGGAGTTCATCCACCTCGGGATTGTTATATTGGAAGACATCGGTGGCACCGATGTTGTTTGAATCGAACAATGGAAATAGGTAACCGTCCATATTCGGCGCATCCGCCTCCCAGGAAATGAGGAATAGCGAGAAGTTACCGCCAGTCATCTCTTCCATAAATACAGCCTCATCGAGCCCGGCAATCTCCAGCGGTATCCCCACAGCGCGCAGTTCCGACTGAATTGCCTGTGCCGCATCCGCAGCCGCCCCCACGCCGGGATAATTCAATGTGATTTGCGGCAATCCCTGTCCGTCGGAAAACCCGGCGTCGGCCAGTAGCGTTTTTGATTTTTCAGGATCATATTTGAACGGGGATGCATTACCTTGGTAACCCGGAACCGAAGTGGGAACAATGCCGTCCGCCGGAAATTCCTGCCCCTGGAGCACCTTATCGGCGATCGTATCAACGTCAATCGCGTAAGCAATGGCATTCCTCAGTTTTTGATTGTCAAATGGTTGCTTGGTGACATCCATCCCCAGAAAGCGGACGAAGTTCGAATCCCGCTGGTAGAATTTGACCGAACCGTCATTTCGCAAGGCCTCCATCTGGCCGGGAGGTATGGTTCGCACTGCATCGATATTGCCCGCTTTCAGCTCAGCCACGGCCGTTGAGGGGTCCGGGATAATCCTGACGGTGACTTCATCAAGCGAGGCAGCGTTGCCGTAATAATCGGGATTTTTTTCCAGGATAACCCTGTCATCGTGAGTCCATGCCTTGATCCGGTACGGACCGTTCCCGGTTGGTTGCTCTGCGAACCTGACCGCTTTGTTTTCGACCGCCTGGCGAGAAACAGGAGCGGCGACGGGATGCCCCAGGAGAGATACGAAGTCAGCCATTGGATACTCCAGTGTTACTCTCAATGTCAGGTTGTCGAGAGCCTGCACGCCGGATAGAGAGTCAGTCTCGCCCTCGGCCACAGCTGCAGCACCCATGACCGGCTGAAAAATGGCGCTGGCTGTGGAAGACATGGTCGCCGGAGCCAGAGCCCGCGTCCAACTGTAGACGAAATCATTGGCGCTGACCTCACTGCCGTCACTGAATTTAACTCCGCTCTTTAAATGGAAAGTAAACTCTGTGGCGTCGCTGTTAGATTCCCAACTTTCAGCGACGGCGGGTTTCACCTCGCTTGTTTGGGAATCGTAAGCCACCAGACCGTCAAACAAATAGCGAATAATATTACCGCCCACGGTCTCATCGACCAGTGCCGGGTCGAGCGAGGCTGGATCGCTCGCTTCGGCATATGTGAAAGTGCTGTTTGATTGTGTCTGCCCACCACAGCCAATTGATAAAGAAGCGGTGATGAACATAACCAACAAAGCGAAAATCAACACGGCACGTGAATGGCCGCCCATTCTGAGAGTTCCCACGATTCCTCCTGCCTGGTTAAGTGGTGCTCATGAATGAATGAAGGACCGGAACTGAGCCCTAAAACGGCGGGCTGGCCCGGTACATGCATTATTTAGACAGAATCCGGTTAAATCCTGCCATGCTGGCAAGTTTGGTTGCATTTGAATCAGAACTAAAATACCCGTCCGGTTGGATAGGCGACATATGTAATTCGACATAAGTGCGCGGTTCTCCTTCCGCCGAAGACCGGTTTGTACTGATTGGGATCGAGAATTTCAACCAGTAAACTCCAGCTTGCAGCGGGCTCAGCTGGTGGTTTACCCAGCGATTGTAATGGGCGCAACCCGGTAGTAAAATTGCCCGTATTAATCGTGTTATCTCCCTAATAGAGGCGGCGCCTTGAAACCGGATTCAGCGGAACCAAGAATCAACAGGCTTATTTTCTGCTGGTATCGCTCCGGTTTATTCTTCAGCCGCCGTTCCTGAACAGCGGCACCGTGGACTTCTATTCCACCGACGATCCCTTCACATTTCCGGGAGATAAGGATTCCCCAGGGCCTCAACTGTTCCTTTACCGCCTGATCAGGCTAGCCGCGAATCATAACCTTCCTCATGACGCGTCAACTCCCCTGTCCTATGCGGCAGTAAAAAACCTGGCAGCAAAGTTGGGTATCAATAGCGTCGTTCAGCTTTCAGCCCTTTTCAGGGATCTGGGTCTGGGCGACCTGGAAATAGAACTCGGCAATGATCGCATTACCGCTGCGCGATCGGCTCTGGCCTCGTCGACGACAAAGCCAGGTATAAACCGGGGGCCCTGCGATCTCGAGCGCGGACTTATCGATGGTGCATTGGGACTTGTGACTGGTGTCCCGGTAGCTACAAGGGAGACTCAGTGCCTCACCCGGGGTGACGAAATTTGCCGGTTTGAAGCAGTGCTGGATACATCTACCGGCAATCCGGCATTTGTTCCGCAATTGGCGGAAACTATCGAGGAATTCAGATCTGCCATGTCAAAGCCAATACCCGCAAGAGGCCATAAACAGAGCAATTCCGGCTATTCGCATGAGACTCTCCGAACCTGGTATCTGGATTTAGCCGTTAGAGAGCTGGCGAGAGCCCAACGCCATGGCCGGCGGCTTACAGTCATGTATGTAGATCTGGACGACCTGGGACAGATCAATTCGGTTCACGGCAGATCTGCGGGCGATCAGGTCATCCGGGCGGTTGGAACGGCATTGAGCCGAGGTTGCCGCTCCGAAGATTTCCTTTGGCACAATGGTGAGGATGAATTTGCGATTCTCTTGGCTGAGACCGGAGAGGACGGTGCCAATATCGTGGCACGCAGGCTCACGACCGAGGTTCTGGCTGCTGCCGAGTATGTGGATGTGGCGGCTCAGATTTCCGCCAGTATTGGTTTTGCGACCTTCCCCATACATGCCGAAAGCATTCCCGAACTCATCAATACGGCCAGGTCCGCGGTTTACCTGGCAAAATCCCGGGGAAAGGGCCGTACTCAGGCAGCGCATCAGGGTCAACCCGAAGGACAGCCAGCAGGATCGGGGAAAGCCGGGCGGCAACAGGCGGGCGAAAAGGGAGAGAGTCCGAGACGTGATGCCGGGGAAATGGGTAAGCGTGCGCAAACAGGATCATCAGCAGCAGCTGATGCCGCAGTAGTCCCCCCGCTTGCCGAGACCGATGATATAACTGCGCGATCGACACCTGTTGCCTCGGTTGTGATTGCAAGTAGCAGCCCGTTGTTGCTGACCGGAATGAGGGAAGTCCTTAAAGGCGCATCTGGACTCCAGATCGTGTCGGAAGTTCCTGACCCGAGACATTTGGCTTCAGTAGTGGCAGACATGAGGCCTGACCTGATTTTTGCTGATCTTGAAATGGCTGCTTATGACGAATTTGCGATGATTACACGTCTGCGTCAACAGAATCTTCCCTGTAAAATCACCGTTTTTACTGCAGACATCGACCAGGATGTGATCAAACTGGCAGCTGATTTCTCGATAGATGGAGTCATACTTCAAGAATCTGGCGGATCAGAAGTGCTGGAGGCATTAGCAAGCATCTATCAGGGCCGGACTGTCCTTCCCAATGAGGTGCAGGAGGCCATGATCGAATTGAATAAGAACCGCCGCCTGCTCGATGAGCTTTCGGAAAGGGAAATCGAGGTTCTCAGACTTGTGGCGGAGGGCAAGTCAAATGCGCAAATTGCCAGTGAATTATATATCACTGTTAACACGGTTCGGTTCCACCTGGCAAACATCTACCAGAAGTTGAGTGTTTCAAACCGCACTGAAGCCGCTAATTACTTTCTTCGCCAAGACCTCACCCCGGACGGCCAAACCAGACTCCTCTAGCAGTAGAGCGAGATTTATCCGCAGCCGGAGTTGCCGCATAAGCGCGCTTGACGGAAAAACCTCGTATTCCCGCCCAATGCTATACGCTGGGTCAAGTTGTAGTTGAGACTTGGCCCTAGTTCTTGCAAACATGGCTTTATTAAGCTAAATAAACCGCCTTTCCAGCTGATTCAGGTTTTCAAAGGAATGCAGTTTAATTGCGGTCTCAAACCGTCCTTTACCCCATCCCTGGACTATCACTTCATACGTACCAAACTAATTCTGTACTAATTAGACTCTTCGCACAAGTCCCAACAGAACCACTCGGTTGTGATGGGACGAGCCGCTAAAGCATGGGGGTACGCGGCAACAGCGGAGGCTGAGGGTACCCAAGCCTTTCCAGTCACGCTTCCAGGGGTTAATGCGGGGTAAACGGTAGGAGGTGATTAGCATGAGAGTCAAGTTTTTTGCAGCTATTACAACATTGGCGATGTTGCTAGCAGCCAGTGGAGGGAGATGGCGCTGGTAGAGTGAATTTAATCATTTTGTGAAATAACCTTCCAGTCGATGCTTAGGGTTGCTATAATGCGACCACTCGTTTGCGGGTACTGTCCATGTGAATGGGCAACAAATCTGTGACATCGACTACTGGGGAGGGTACCGATGGCCGACATTGTCCGCAGCAAGAAACTGTTGCTGATCGGGCTCACCGCTCTATTGAGCGCGGCTACCGGTGCCCTCTTCTTCTATTTCGCCTCGCAAGCGGTCTGGACCAGTGACATAGTGATCCAGACCGCTCTGCTCACTTTAATTGCATGGGTCGCCGAAACTCAAGCTGTTCAGTTCTCTAAGCGCATCCACGTTAGCAGTGCGAATCTCCCAGTCCTTTTAGGCATCTTCTTTCTTGGACCAGCGCCAAGTGCGTGCATTGCTAGCCTAAGCATTCTTGCGGTAACCAGAAGTAAGGACTACATGCGGGTCGCGTACATGTTTGCCTCAAATGCAGTCTCAGTCATGTTGGTAGCTGCTTTATTCGATCGGCTTCATGACTATCTTGGTTACTCTATCCCTGTTACGTCCGTAACGTTAGGATTCGTGATCTTCGGAATTATGGTTGGGCTTGTTTGGGAAGCGGTCGATTTCGCTTTTGCTTCAGTGGGAATATCGTTACGCTACAATCAGAAAGCAAGATCGCTTTGGAAAAATAACTTTCTCAAAGCACTTCCGTCGCAACTTTTTATCCTGGGTGTGGGCATTGTCATCGCTGCAGTTTATATAAAAGCGGGTATAGCAGCTGCGGCTTTATTCTTCGTTCCGATTTTTGCAAGCCAGCATGTTTACAAACTACTGGTTCAGCAAAAAGAACTGCTTTCAGAACAGACCAAACTCTCAGAAGACCTCATGGACATGAACATAGGCTTGGCGGGTGCTTTGATTATGTTGATTGATAGCAAGGATCACTACACCGCGAGCCACTCAGCTGGCGTAGCTATGTATTGCCGGGACATGGCGCGGATGATGGGTATGTCAGAAGACGAGCAGAGGAGTGCTCATATGGCCGGCTTGCTGCATGACCTTGGCAAGGTTGGTACTCCGGATTCTATCTTGAGAAAGGAAGGTGAGCTGACTACAAGAGAGTGGGAACAAGTCAAAGAGCACCCTGCTACTGCCGCAGATGTTCTGTCTCAGCTGGCTACTCATAAGGAAATTGCCGATGTGATCAGGCATCATCAGGAGCATTATGACGGCACTGGGTATCCTTACGGGATTAGCGGAGAAGAAATACCGGAATTAAGCCGCATGCTTTCCGTAGCTGACACATATCATGCACTCACATCCGATCGCCCGTACCGCCCAGCAAAAAGTCCGTTTGAAGCCCTTATAATTCTGAGAAAAGTCGCCGGAACGCAACTCGACCCCAAATACGTGGAAGTGATGGCGCAAGTTCTGAAAAATGAGGACCTCAGCTACAGGGAGGGAAGCAAGGCCGACTTTCTGAGTGAATTCAGAAGAGGTCGGCCTGCAATTAAGTTGGACGATCTCCGCATAAAAGCGGAAGAAATTTAAAGATACACCCCGGCTGATCTACTATCTCCCACTCATCATCCAGCTTCCGCTGTTTTTGTATTTCCCCACTCTCACCGTTTCCCCACTGCAGAAGCGTAGATCAAGCCTGCCCGAGAACCGGATAACCGCTGGGCGAAGTTTCCGGGTTGTCTCAAGACCCACTTCCCTCTTGTATCTTTGTCCTCCCCTACTCCCCTGCGACGTCTGCGTCAGCAGCGTTCGCGTCAACATCGAAATCTTACCAGCTCTTAAGGTAATGAAAATCGTCCATTGGTTGTATTTTTAATCATCAAAAGTCGTATTCTTTTCAAATTGCCTGTAAAACAATGCTGCATCGAGTCGATTAATAAAACCCAACTTTCTGAATATCCTGGCGACATGTGTTTTCACAGTGCGTTCGGATATAAAAAGCTCACTAGCTATTTGTTTATTGGACTGCCCTGTAGAAACCCACCTCAGTACCTCAAACTCTCGAGCAGTCAGTAACCCTGAAGGCGATTTGAGGTCGCGCCGCAGTTGAGTGAGGGACGACCTTACCAAATCCCGAACCTTATCATCCTCGTCATAGCGCATCCGGCGCAGGAGCGTGAGCGAACCGGTACCTCCTATTTTCATCAAGTGAACCGTAATATTTTCGCGGATTATTGGGTCTGAATGATTTAAAAACGGCTCGATAATATTTAAGGATTTCTCACCCATTCGCTCAAGAATCGTAAAAACATAACCAGGCTCGATGCGATTTTTCAGTGCGAATGAAAACAAAGGTAAGGAAATCAATCCTTCTTGAAGAATGAAATGGTTATGGTGGTATTTCTTGGCTCTAGATAGTGTTGAAGAAATATTTTCAAGGATTTCATTTGTTTCTTCTAAAGCATGAGCTGCCCATGCGCGATGGAAATCAACATGTGTTTGAACATAAAGAAGTCGATGTTTACGTGCCTCTTTCATGGCCACAAAGAATAATTCATTTGCTTCGTCAAAACGGCTTAAACGAACCAGATCAGCAGCGATATTTACTCTACCAATGCAAGCTTCATACACCTCATTCATCGACTCTGCTAAAGAGAGACATTTTTCATGAAGCTCAAGTGCCGAAATATAATCTCCTTGTCTGCGAGCGAGTGTTCCCAAATGACATATCATAACTGCATCTTGGTCATTTCGATTCCGTTGGCCTTTAGTAATTTCAGCCAAAACCCTTCTTAATTTCTGTTTGCCCGCTTCTTTATCTCCGCAAGCGATATCTATTGAAGCCAATGTGTCCTGAACAACGGGGAGCAATTTATTCTCACACTGTTTTTCAATTCTTTTTATACATTGCTCTGCTAGCAATTTCGCATCGGGATAATTGCCCATTAACATTTGACTCGAAGCCATATTGTTTAAACGGATATTCCTCTGACTTTCATTTAGCTTCGTGACATCCAAGCGCTCCGCAAGTAAGGAATATGCTTTGAAAAATTCTCCTTGCCGTAATGAAATCATTATTGACATGAGTGTAGGCCATTGTTCAGAACATGCAGAACCGGGATGTGAGTCTGCTATTTCTATACAAGCTTGAATTCCGTCATAATCATAAGTTGTCCAGTATAAAACTGATAACCGAAACAAAACATCGTTTCTCGACTTTGGTTTTAGTTTCTTTTTCAGGAGTGGTAGAAGCAAATCAATAGCTTCCTCACTCCTTCCCACTTCACCCAAGCATTCTGCTAAAGTCGTCTTCAATTTACACATTTGCTGCATATTCTTACTATGCTGACGATCAACAACAGGTGCCAATCCTCTTATCGCTTGTAGATATTTTCCATCCTTCATCTGCAGTATCGCCCGCATTATTTTGATAGATATCGTCAGAAAACTGTCATCCAAGCTCTCAATCCAGCGCTCAAGCGTTTCATATTCGGCCTGGTCGAGCATGTGCTCCCCAATTTGCTCCATGAGTGCAACCGCCTCTTTTTGGCGGTCTGCTAGAAGTAATTGCTCGACTGCCTGCCGTTCGCTTCCCGCCTGGATAAATGCTTCAGCGTATTTGACACGCGCATGATTTATTGTTTCTGTTCCGTATTCAATCCTGAATCGCTCCAGAAGAAATTCCCGGAACAATGGATGAAAACGAAAAGAGTCGGAGTTTTCGAGTCTCGTAGTGAACAAATTATCTCGTTCGATCAAATCCAACATCCTTGATGAATGCGGCGTCTCCAAAGCGTTGCGACATATAGCCGGATCGATTGGATCAACCAGAGCTGCGTTCATCAGGAAATCGCGCATTTCTTCCGATTGGCTCTGCAAAACCTCTTCAGCCAGATATTCGTAAAGATCTTGCTGCATTCTCCGGTGGGCAAAAAGCTCCGGCACATCATGGCCCTTCCTGAGATAGCTTTCAGTCAGAACGACTCCAGCTGCCCATCCCTCGGTGGTTTTGTGTACCTGCTCAACCGTTGCTGTTGTTGAATCTAAATTCCATGAACTCATCAGATCCAAGAGTTCTTCATAGGAAAACTGAAGATCACATTCGCTCAATTCGCAAACGGCACCCTGGCTTCGTAGACGTCCGAAGTTAACATCACGCTCGCTGCGCGATGCGATGATTACGCTCACACCATCAGCAAAATACTGGGTCAGATAATCAAAAAAGGGCTGGATATAGCCCACTCCGTCCAGCACATGTAAATCATCCAGACAAATCAGAAGTGGAGTGTTGCTGCTTTCACGGAGCTCCTCCATGATGAGCGCTATGACGCTGGCACTCTCCTGGGTAAAGTCGGTGGATTCGCTCAAACGGGCCTGGGCGCGGCTGTCGTCAAGGCCGCATGTGTTCGCAATACCGGCGACAAGATGGCGTAAAAATACGGCAGGATCACGGTCGAGATGATCGATCTGATACCAAACGTAGTTACCTGTAAACGCGAGTGCTATTTGAGCCATGAGCGTGGTCTTGCCGAAGCCGGCACCGGCACAAATATTGATCAGGCCCGACTTTTCATCCAGCACAGACTGTCTCATCAGCCTGGGACGGTCCAACACATGACGGAGAAGTGGCGGACTCAGTTTGCTGACAAGCAACGCCTGGTTGCCCGTATCAATGCCATCAGCTTTCGCAGCCGCGCTCATACGACTTTCCCCACCCGCCATTCTCATCCCCTGTTTGCCCGGTTATTGGCCCGGTAATCTACCAGCTTCGGGCCACCATTACTTTTTCTTCCCCCCGATATTGGCCGTGATTTGGCTTTGCTGAAAATAAACCGCCACTTGTGAGCGTCGTGTCAGGCCTAACTTCTTAAAAACCCTGGTAACATGGCTCTTTACAGTTGGCTCACTGATATAAAGACGATTGGCGATTTCGAGATTGCTGAGGCCCTCTGACAACAAAGACAGAACCTGACTCTCACGCCGTGTCAATATTTTATTCGGATCCTTGATTCCCGACCGGAGAAGAGCCAGCTCTTTATTCGCAGCCTGCCGTACGGAAACATCCTCATCGCGCAGGCCACGGCGAATGTATGGCGCGGCACCGGCGCCCCCGATATCAGCCAACATCGAAATTATCGATCTTCTGAGTGACGCTGACCCCGAACTTATCAACTGATAGAGAAACGGCATGACGTCCGCACCGATAAGTTTAAATATTCGGGTCAGGTACTCCCGCTGAATATCATTCTCAAAAGCGAAGACGAGCAGGTCCAGGCTGATTCTTCCTTCCTGAGTGATGAAATTGTCATGATGAAACTCCGCAGCATTATTAAGTGATCTGGTAATCTCTTCCGCTGCCTGTGCAGTCTCTCCCAGCTTTAGTGCCCGCCAGGCGCAGTGAAAATGAAATTGGGTCAAAATGTATTTATATCCATTTTTATGAGCCACCTTACCGGCTTCATCCAGCTCCGGCGTTGTTCCGGATAGACTATCTTTTTGGCGCAGCTTGTCGGCCCCAAGATTGACGAGGCAAGAGGCGGTTGTGTAATGCATTCCGTCCTTACGGCAGCGATTAAGATTCCGGGAATGGGCCTCGATGGCTAGATCTGCCTCGTTACGGTGACGGAAATAGGATCCGAGGTAGTTTGGATTGAAAAACGGGCCGGTGAGAATTGTATCGTGCTTCTCTCTCTCCAAATCTTCAATCAGCCTGCGCCCCTTCTCACCATCATCCAGATTCAGAAGAACTACGCCGAGCAGAAATTCAAAACCCCTCGTCTGCAGCCTGTCCTCCTTTCCCAAGTAGTCTTCGCGTTCTTCTATGGCCGCCAATGCCTCTCGGTAGCGAGCCATCTCGTAAAGACTCAATACCTTCCAGCAGAGAATCTGAAAGCGAGTAAACGCCGGCGCCTTTGGCATAAACTCCTTCTGCAGCCTGGTCGAACAATCAAGCAGTCTGATGAAGTCACCGGCGAACCATTGGGGCGACAACGTGTCAACTCTCAGTGTAAATCGAGTGTGATCCATTGATTCGTCACAAAGATCCGCGGCCTGATGTAAGTAATCGAGCGCTTCGGCATTCTTACCCAATAGCAGGTTCTGGGTACCCATCCGCGACAGCGCCTTGATTCTCTGCGTTGGAGCAGCCGCAAGCCTGAGTGCCTCACCGGCTTTTTTCAGACTTTTTCGATGCTGATCCCGTAAGAAATATGATTCGGATAAAGCATAGGCACAGCTGTACAGGCCGTAGGTATCAAGAGCCTCACTAAACATTGCTTCAGACGTTTCAAATAAGTTGGCAGCTTTATTAATGTCACCCTGATGCTCGCTGTTACAAGCGGCAAAGTACGTCAACCATGGCCGGCTTTTTACCAATTTTGCGGGTAACCCGGACAACCAGCCTGCCAGCAATTCATGTTTCCCTGATGCAAGAATTGCTTCTCCCTGGATTTCAATGACACGGGCCGCCAGCTCCGGTGAACCTGCTTCCAGATAGTGGTGAATTGAACGGCTGAAGTCGCCGCTATCTGCATAGGCCTCGCCAAAGCAATGGTGAAGCTTGCCTATTTCTTCCCGGCTGCTTCCCTGCTCGAGACGGTTCCGAAGAAATTTCTGCAATATGGGATGAAGATGGAATACTTTGCCGACCTCGATGCAATCGACCATGATATTCCGATGTTCCAAGTCCTTTAATAAGTCCAAGGGACTGCTGCCGTAATCTCTGTGAGCCAGGGCCTGACCGCAGATGTCAATTTCCACGATTTCCATCAGCGAGCAGTCCATGAGCAGCCCTTGCGTCTCCTCGCTTAAATCCGCCCAGAGCTCATCCATCAAGTATCCGGTGATGGCGCCGTTGCTTCCTAGCAGTTTTGCTTTGATTTCTTCAGACGTCTGACAGCCGGGGCCAAGAACGCTGCCGGAGAGCATCAGGGCCACCGGCCAACCCTCGGTGATTTCATGCCAGGACTCAAGCTCATGTTTATCTAGAGGCTGGCCGCCAGATTCCGCGAATATCCCGGTTGCCTCCTGCAAGTTGAACTTAAGGTCTTCGGTGCCGATTTCCAATAACTTTCTTTGAGTCCTGAGACGTCCGAGGGAAAGCTGAGGCCTTTCCCGGCCGGCAATGATAATACGGGATCCGGATGGCATGTGGCTGATGAGGAATTGAACCGAGCTGGTTACCGGCCCCGAGTCGTTTACGTGATGAAAATCATCAAAAAAAAGAGTGCACGGTTCAATAGACTTACTGCTTAGTTCATTGACAAGCATGGTTAGCAACCTGTCCCGGTCGCCGTCGACGTCCTTCAGTCCGGCTAACTCTGCTTCCGTCTGCGATCCGAAGTTTGGCACTTGCGAACGCAATGCTCCGATCAGATGTGCCAGAAAAACAAAAATATCCTGATCGGTTCGATCCAGTTGATACCAGACTTTTGGGCCTTGATGAGCATGGAAATATTGACCCATTGTGATCGTCTTGCCATAACCGATGTCCGAGCAAAGGACAACAAGCCGTTCCGGTCCTTGTGCTATCATCTCAAGCAAGCGCGGTCTTTCCAGCATGCGGCTGCAGTCAGGGGGTATTAATTTTGTTTCCAGAATTAGTGGTTTCATCATCCGCCATTTAGAGCTCGCAGCGGCCGCCATTCAACCAGAGGGAAAAGCAAGAAACGACAGCTCGGACTGTATACAACTATAGTGTGATTTGGTAAACAAGTCTATCATTCTTTGGTTGTACAGTCATTGAGGAAAAGCATGAGTTTATTGTTAAGATGTCAGACTAATAAGGGATAAAAAAAGAACCCCGCCAGCTCAAAACCAGCGGGGCCCTCGGATATTCGATTTTCAGAAAAACTATTGCGGGACGACGTTGGAGGCTTGCATGCCCTTCGCCCCTTCAGTAACTTCAAATTCGACTTTTTGACCCTCGGCAAGGGTTTTATAACCCTCCACCTGAATCTCGGAAAAATGGACAAAGAGATCTTCGCCATCTTCCCTCTCAATAAAGCCGTAACCCTTTTCGTTACTGAACCATTTTACCGTGCCTTCTGACAAGCTTCGACCCTCCCATCTACTCGCCATGCAGTCGCCGCAATGACCGCACTATTACTCCTGCCTGCAGAATAACATCCAGGCAAGCCTTTAACAGGTAAAACCGTACTACAACTTCCAGGTCTTGTAAAGTGAATTTAATGCTTCTGGCAATACTGGAAATCGTTGTAAATAAACAGAGTGCTGGATAAGGTTAGATGATAATCGCCGGAATATCCGCAGAGGCTGCAGCCAACAGCGAAAGTGGGAACTATCAACCTCAACCGTAATCATTACATAATCCTGATGGTGCTATGCTCGGGAATATTTCTGGCCGCGCTTGACCAGACTGTGGTCGTAACAGTGCTTCCGCGCATCATTGACGATCTCGAGGGTGGATTCAGTTCAGCAGCGGTGGAGCGGGCCGCCTGGATCGTCACCGCATACCTGTTCGGTTTTACGATCGTCCTGCCGCTGCTGGGCCGCGTCGCGGATCTTTATGGCTATCGTCGAACCTACGTCGTGGCGATGATCATTTTCGCATGCGGATCGCTGCTTTGCGCCGTTAGTAGCAGCCTCTACATGCTGGTGGGTGTTCGGGCCATACAGGCGATAGGAGGCGGCGCCGTCATCCCCATAGCCATGGCGGTGGTCGGCCATAACTTTCCTTTGGCAAAACGTGCCCTTGCCCTGGGTTTCATTGGCGCTGCCGGCGAAGCCGGTGGCGTCCTCGGCCCGATTTATGGCTCCGTCATCGGGCAGTATTTCGGTTGGAAAGCAATTTTTTACCTGAATTTACCTCTGGTGCTCATAATAATCTGGCTGGTTCGCCGGTACATTGGCAAGAGTGAACATTCCACTGGTATCTCTGTAGACTACCGCAGCGCCACACTGTTTGCCTTGGGATTAGGTTTTTCCACGCTTGCGATTTCGGGGGCCAGGGAGGTTGGCTGGAAAGTTTTCGGGTTGCCGGTCCTGGGCCTCGGCTTACTGCTACTGGCTGCGTTCATAATCAGCGACACACGTGCGTCGCACCCCCTGGTCAATGTCAAACTGTTTCGGAACCGTTCCTTCACTTCAGCCAATATCTCACACTTCCTGCTGGGAATTGCGCTGATCACAGCCCTGGTCCAGGTACCTTCTTTTGCCTACAGCTCCGGCTGGCCCGCAACATCATATAGCGCGCCGATGATTGGCGGTCTGCTTTTAATCCGTTTGACACTGATGATTCCTGTGGGGGCCGTCATTGGTGCTTTGTTGATCGGCCGGATTGGAGGACGCTTCACGGCCGCCGGTGGTTTCCTGTTAAGCGCCCTCGGACTTTGGCAAACAAGCCGGTGGGCAATCGATGTGTCATCTGTAAGACAGACTGTCGACCTTGTGATTACGGGATTCGGCTTTGGGTTGGTCATAGCGCCAATTGCGCTGGCGGTTATAAACTCGGTACCGAAAAAGCGCATGGCCTCGGCCTCGTCGGTTCTGACCGCTAGCCGCATTCTTGGCATGACTGTCGGCCTTGCTGCTTTGAACAGCTGGGGCATTGGCGAATTTCAGGCTACGCAACAAAGCGACCCGGCACCGCTGCCGCGGATCGGTTTAAGTATCGCGGATTATATGGACGAACTAAAGGTATGGGAGCATGATAACGTTCTGGTAATCCTGACAGTTCTAAGCGATTTTTTCCTTATCGCCGCTGTGATTTGCCTGATTGCCATTATTCCGTCACTATTCCTTTTTGGGAAGCGGAACCAGGCAGGAAACGACTGAACCAGGCTGCCGCCAGATCTGCGACCTCTTCCAGCGCTCCCGGTTCTTCAAAAAGGTGCGTGGCTCCTGGGACTATCGTCAGTTCTTTTTCGACGGACAGCCGATCGAGAGCTGCCTGATTCATATCGATAACCTGGAAATCATTTCCACCGACGATGAGCAGTGTTGGCGCCCGGACCTGACTTAAGGCGGGACCCGCGAGATCCGGCCTGCCGCCACGTGATACGATGGCGCGAACTCTGTCCGGCCGGTACGTAGCCGCAACCAGGGCTGCCCCAGCCCCGGTACTGGCTCCGAAGTAGCCAAGATCAAATGAAGAGGTATCATGCTGGGAGGCGAGCCAATCAGTGGCATCCACGAGACGTTTTGCGAGCATATTTATATCGAACCGCAGTTCAGCCGTATAATTATCGATAGCTTCTTCTTCGGGAGAGAGGAGATCGATAAGCAGAGTCGCCAGGCCGGCCTTATTCAGCTCACTGGCAACATAACGATTGCGAGGGCTGTGCCGGCTGCTGCCGCTGCCATGCGCGAACAGGACGATGCCGCCGGCTTCGACGGGAATGGTTAGATCGCCCTCGAGAAAAACCTCGCCCGTTCTAATTCCGACCTGAATCACAGGGTTATTTGTCTTTTTCCCAGCGATATCATCATCCATATCGCTACTTTGCCCCACGTGAAGCTTTATCTAACCGGTTTTTACTATTTCAGTGCTTTCTTTATTTTTGCTATCGCAGTACGCGAATAATAACTGCAGGCGCCTTTTTTTGCATCCGGTTCCAGCCCTAATTCCTTGATGGCTTTCTTTACCTTGGCGTCAGACGCGCCAATTTCCTTGGCAATCTTTCCCGCGGTAAGCAGCTCCTGCTCAGCCATGAGCCCTCCTCAGGTTTTTGTTATGTCGATGACGATTCGACCGGGAGACCCTAGTCCCGCCAGAGCATAGGTGGAAGGTTTCGCCAAATCGATAGTATAAATAAGAGCCTGATCATCTTGAGCAGGCAACCGCTTGATTGTCGTGACCTCGGTGTCGCCAATGTCGAGGCTGGTCGAAGTCACATTGCTGGCGTCACTGATCGATCGTATGCCACCCAGGACTACTTTTACCTGCTTGCCGTCCGGAGACATAGTAGCGTCAGCGTGAGGCACCTGGGTGATGAGAGTGCCTTCCGGTGTGCCCATTTCAAAAACCACGCGGAAATAGGTTCCGTGATCGGACCAGCGAATATCGCGAAGCTCAAGCCCATCTATCAGCATTCCCACTGACTGGCTGGCGGTCGAACCGGCTCCATAAGGATTCGGCTGTTCCACAGGTTGGGGCTCCCCCTCTCCGGGTACCGGAAAAGGTGTTGGAGTTAAACCCGTAGCTGTTTCAGGAATCGATGTTGTGCCGGAGGATGTATCGCTCCCACAGGCAAGCGGAAACGCGATTACCAAAGTCAAAACAGCGACCATCGACAGGCTTGTTAAAAAAGTTCGCATCAAACTCCTCCGGCAGGAAACACGAGGAAATCTGCAAAAGTCCCAAGGAACCTTCAGATCATTATTTCCATCGCGAAGGAAATTCCCGGCCATTGCCGTAATACGCGGGCTCTAGGCTCTGCGTTTCCGTACCGGGCGTCTCCCGGAACAACCCGGGAAGATCGTCGTCCGATTCCTTGGGACTGGAATGATTTTATTCCTATCCGGACGGAGCGGCAATAGGGATTTCAAGAAGCTTATATTTTTTATGCGGAATTTGCGCGGATTATATTTTAGGTCGATCTGATCGTGGGTGATGATCCAGGCAAGGAGGCTGATCCATGACGGTGGCAGGAAAGGCGGACATAGAAAGTCCCAAGAAACCTTCCTTGCTTACCTTCATCGACCCTGCTTCACCTAGCTTCCCCGTACTCTGCGGCTTTTTACTTCCGCATTTCCTCCACTTGGCTTCTTTGCCTGATCTCCAGCAAGCCTTTCCGACTTCTTGGGACCTACATATAGTATAGACCGATCGATGGTGATAGCAAACCTGTTTTCCCCTCATTTTTCCCTTATTTAACACTAAAATTCATGGTATTTGCTCGATTTTTGTTTTATTTGCCGGGTTTGTGGAAAACTTTATGCTCGGACAGGATACTCTCCGGGGAGGATGATTTGAGCTTCCATTCGCTGCTGAAAGCCGCGATAATTTTTTTGCTTCTTTTGCTACTCCTGGCGCCGCTGATGGGTTTGTCCTGCGGTGAGGATGAATCTGTTTCCGAGACATCGTCAGTTGGCGAAACCACCATTGCCGCCGGCCCGGCAGACCGCTCCAAGGTCATATCGTCCGATTTCACAAACGCCGCCATTTGCGGAAGCTGTCATGAAGAAATTTTTAATCAGTGGCGGGGATCCATGCACAATTACGCCTTTATCGACAGATTCTATCTGGGAATGGAAAAGGCAGCCGACGAGGATACCGGCGGTACTCTCGGGTCACATTGCACGGTATGCCATACGCCGATCGGGACTGATTCCGGTGAAGTGCCGCCGACCACGGGACCGCAGATAAGCCTGATCGCAAAGGAAGGCGTCACTTGCGATTTCTGCCACTCGCTGACGAGCGAGGTTGCATACGCGCCACGCAACATCAAGCTCGGCCCCTTTGCCGATGCTCCATCTACATTCCATGAATCGTCGTTCAATCCAAAGCTGACCACATCAGATTTTTGCGGTCAGTGCCACGATCAGAATCAACTCAATGACGGCTTCCCGCTCCAGGCGACTTACACCGAGTGGAAAAACAGCGCTTACGCCGCACAGGGCATCCAGTGCCAGGATTGTCACATGACGCCCGGTCCCGGGGTTACTTATCCAAATCCCGGAAAGGCCGCCAAGGAAGGCCCCGACCGGCCACATATCTATACGCACGGATTCAGTGGGGGGAATGCAACCGCGCTGGCCTCGGAAGAGCATCGGAGACTTGCAATAGACAATCTTAAAGCGGCGGCGGCGGTTTCTTTGTCACCAAGCTCCGGCGCGTCGCCCGGAGGCAGCATTAATCTTGACGTTACCGTAACCAACCAGGGCGCCGGTCACGATCTCCCCACCGGGGCGACCGAGTTCAGGGAAATGTGGCTGGATTTGACCTTGACCGACGCCAATGGCGTAATCATCTATCATTCAGGAGCGATCGGCGGCGACGGGAAAGTCGATCCCACGGCGGTCATGTACCGAACCATATTCCGCGATCGCGCTGGGCAGCCCACCAACAGACCATGGCTGGCCACCAGCATCCTGTCCGACCACCGGGTGCCGCCCCAGGGCAGTATCACAGAAAAATACACCATTACGCTGCCAAACGAATTTTCCCTGCCGGTGACGGCTGAGGCAACCTTGCGCTACCGTTCGGCGCCGCAACAGCTCGTAGATCAGATCCTGGGTGCGGGATCGCTGGAAATACCGGTGATTGATATGGCGTCGGCCCAGGTGGAGATTCGCTAGGGCCGGCTGGCTGGGACCACGTCTTGAGTTCGTCCCGCGAAGCGCTGCCGGCGGGAAGATGTTAAGCGTCTTGCAGCGCGGCTATCCCTGGCAGTACCTTGCCTTCCAGGAATTCCATGGCGGCGCCGCCGCCGGTGGAGACGTGATCGATGTTGTCGGCGAGCCCGTAACGATTAAGCGCGGCTACCGTATCGCCGCCGCCTGTAACCGTCAGCGCTTCGGTATTGGCCACGGCATCGGCGATGACGCGGGTGCCCGAAGAAAAAGGCTCCATCTCGAAGGCGCCCATGGGTCCATTCCAGAAAACCGTGCGAGCCAGGTTGATCTCGTTTTGATAGAGCACCGAGGTCGCCGGCCCGATGTCGAGACCCATCCAGCCTTCAGGAATCTGGTCGACCGGAACGATTAGCGTTTCGGCATCGGCGGAAAATGCATCCGCTACCACCAGGTCCTTGGGAAGCAGGATGCGGCATTTTGAGGTTTCTGCTTTTTTCAGAGCGGCGGCTGCGACACCGATGGCCTCTTCCTCCACTTTGGAGGACCCTACGTCTATACCTTCAGCCTTGAGAAAACCAAAGCACATGGCTCCGCCAATGAGAATCGCATCGGCGAAATCAAGAAAGCGTTCGATGACGCCGATCTTGTCGGATACCTTGACCCCGCCCAGGATTGTGACAAAGGGATGCTTGGGGTTATCGACAAGCAGAGACAACCGTTCGAGCTCCCGCTCCAGCAGAAGACCGGCAACAGCTGGAAGCAGCTTGGCGACCCCTTCCGTAGAAGCATGGGCCCGATGTGCCGCCCCGAAGGCATCCATGACGTAGACATCGGCTAAACGAGCCAGCCCGGCGGCAAATTCAGGATCGTTCTTCTTTTCCTCCGGATGAAAACGGCTGTTTTCCAGCAAAGCGACTCCGCTTACAGGCAGATCCGCCAGACGCGCCTCTACTTCAGGACCGACGCAGTCGTCGAGTTTCATAACTTCGATTCCAAGCAGATCGCCGAGGCGTTTTGCCACCGGGTCCATTCGCAGTGAATCATCAGGACCGTCCTTGGGCCGTCCCAGGTGCGAAATCAGGATTACTTTGCAGCCGGCCTGCCGCAGATAATTAATGGTGCCAAGTGAGGCCCGGATCCGCGTATCATCAACTACCTTGCCGTGATCGAGTGGTACGTTGAAATCCACGCGTACCAGTACGCGTTGGCCGACGACGTTGATGTCGTTGATAGTCTTTTTCATGGAATCATTTGTTAGCGGGGCGGGATGTTTCCGCCGCAGCGTTTGTCGCAGACGCTTTCAGCGGAGGCGGAAACATCCCGCCCCCTTATCTTCAATCAGCTCTACAGCACCCGCTGTACCAGGTCGACAAGCCGGTTCGAGTAACCCCACTCATTGTCATACCAGCTCAGCACCTTGACCATGCTGCCCTGGACCATGGTGGCCTGGGAGTCAACAATCGATGAAAACGGATCGCCGACGATGTCGATGGACACGATGGGATCTTCCATATATTTGAGGATGCCCTTCATTGAGCCGGTGTCGGCGTGCTTGGCGAATGCGGCGTTGACCTCATCCTTGGTGACTTCCTTGCCCAGAATCGCAACCAGGTCGACAACAGATCCATCAGGCACCGGCGCTCGCATGGACATTCCGTCCATTTTGCCCTTTAGCTCGGGGAGGACCAGGGAAACGGCCTTGGCGGCGCCGGTCGAGGTCGGGATGAGCGATACAGCGCCAGCGCGGGCCCGCCGCAGATCCTTGTGCGGCAGGTCAAGGATGCGCTGATCGTTGGTATAGGCGTGGATGGTGGTCATGAACCCCTTCTCGATACCGAATTCATCGAGCAGAACCCGGCATACAGGAGCCAGACAGTTGGTGGTGCAGGAGGCGTTGGAAATGATGTTGTGCTTGTCCTTGTCGTAGTCGCCGTCATTGACGCCGAGAACGATCGTGATATCCGGTTCCTTGGCCGGCGCCGAGATAACGACCTTCTTGGCTCCGGCAGCCAGGTGCTTGCCGGCGCCCTCGCGATCGAGGAAGAATCCGGTGGACTCGATGACAACATCAGCCCCGAGGTCGCCCCAGGGCAGATTGCCGGGATCGCGCTCGCTGAGAATCGTAATCTTCTTGCCGTTAACAGTGAGGGAGTCTTCACCGATTTCGACGGTGCCGTCGAAACGGCCCATGACTGAATCATATTTGAGCAGGTGCCCCAGTGTCGCGGGACTGGTGAGATCGTTGATTGCCACAAAATCAATATCGGCGTTCTGCCCGAGCGCCGCCCTGAAAGTATTCCGGCCGATGCGGCCAAATCCATTGATTCCAACCTTTAACGCCATCGGTTCCTCGCCTCCTGATGTAAGTAATATTGAGATACGAGCGCCATTCTACCACATCGTCAGTTATCTGAGACAGCCAGGCTCGATCGGCGTCTGGACCCTAATTTGCTCACCTCGCCCTTTACTCGTGAGTGGCGCCGCCTCATAATAGAAATAATCATTAACCCCGTCGACATGAGCGTCTGTTGCGTCCGGA
>Ga0172371_10003396_pt1 | contig 24712 bp, 29 predicted proteins | sample Lak12m_FD_114543 | JGI IMG/M metagenome (GOLD analysis project Ga0172371, IMG submission 114543) | Freshwater microbial communities from Kabuno Bay, South-Kivu, Congo - kab_022012_12m | ecosystem: Environmental > Aquatic > Freshwater > Lake | place: Democratic Republic of the Congo: South-Kivu... | reverse complement strand
TCTTAAGCTTCATTGCCGGAAAATATTGTTTTAGGCACTACGCTCCCTGCTCGGCACCTTGCGCTGATTTGAATTGCGCAAGTGCGCGCTTACTGCACGCCTGTCGCACCGTTTAACGCTCGCTTTAGTGTCACTTAAAAAATCCTTACCTGATTTTTTAAGTGGAGCTGGGGGGAGTCGAACCCCCGACCCCCTCGTTGCGAACGAGGTGCTCTCCCAACTGAGCTACAGCCCCAAAATTATGTAAATGATTTATTATCAAGTATTTCTGGGACAGGAGATTTTTCGGGATTTTCGCTTTTCCCTTCTGGTGTCCAAATAGTGTCCATTCGCTGCCCCAGAATATCAACCGCGCGTTTCTTGTGGTCCGGAGATAAATGGCTATATCGGAGTGTCATTTTTATGGATTTATGCCCCAAAAGCTCTCTTACGGTGTTTAAATCCACTCCGGACATCACAAGCTGAGAAGCAAAGGTATGTCTAAGATCATGGAAACGAAAATTGATTATACCTGCCTTCTTACAGGCTGTAAAGAAGGATTTTCGCACATTTCCATAAGGCTTGCAGCCTTGATTGCAGAATACATACTGGCTTTCCGGATTCTTCAATACGCCTATGATGGCCTTCTGGACTGTTTTATTCATAGGCACTTCGCGCTTCTCTCCGTTCTTGGTGTCGTGAAGATGAATAATGTTGCGCTTGATCTCTATATCATGCCATTTAAGCCCTAAGATCTCGCTCTTGCGCATCCCAGTATGCAAGGCAACGATAACTATGGGCTTTAAATGCGTATACTGGCCATGCTTATTTCCAGCTGTTAGCTGATCAATTGTAGTTAATAATTTCTCTATCTCTTCCTTCTCAAGATAGCGGATCCGTTTATCCGGGACCTTAAATTGCTTGATCTTGCTCATGGGATTATATTCAGCCTTTCCCCATTCAATAGCCCGGTTATACAAGGAGCTGAGGCAATTCAGGGTCCTGTTTATGGTGGCCTTGGAAACCTCCTTAAACCTGGCTGCCCGGTATTGTTCAATGTCTTTCGGAGTGATTTCGTGCAGGCACTTGCCGACGAAGTACTTCTTTAAACTCTTAAGGTTAACGTAGTCTGACTTATACCAGGATTTATTATTAGGCTTGCAGTGGATCTCTAAATACTCATCCGCGAAAACTTCAAATCTGACTTTGAATTCTTTCTTAATGTCTAAGAATTTACCCTCTGCAATTTCAACCTTGCGTTTCTTGAGGACTGTTTCGGCAAGCTTCTTGGAAGGACCAATCTTTTCCCTCTTGCGGCGGCCGTGCACGTAATAATCAATGTACCAATCTTCGCCTTTCTGGTATACGCCCATAGCACTCCCTGTTTAACCGTATTCTATGCGCTTTAAAGCAAAATTTCAATTCATTTCTTTAACCCGGTTTTCTTTGGCCCAATCTTCTATCTCCCGGAGATCAAACCTGACTAAACGGCCGAATTTATGATATGGGATGCGCTTCTGCCATATCCAGGAATATATGGTGTCAAGCTTCAAGTCTAAGTACTGTGATAATTCTTGCGGCCCTATAAAGCGCTTTTCCATAACCTTTGATCTACTGTGAATATCAAAATATCCAAATCCTCGGCGGTTCATCTATCTGAACCGCCCCGAGGCATGCCATGGCCAGTGCAATGAACAAATCGATCTTCTTTGTGCTTATGCCCTTAACGATCCTGAAGCCGCGGGGCGTCTCCTGCGCACGCGCGTTCTGTGCATGCTGGCGCATGTCATCGTCTTTATAAAACAAAAGATTCTTGCCCTTTATTAGATCATAGAGATTCTGCCCCATATCGGTTAAATTGGGAATAGTCTGCGGAAACTCAACCATGTTCAGGCCTTCCTTAGCTAGGGACACGCCGCTGCGGTGGAATTGATAAGGATCATAACGTACTTCCACAATGCTGAACTTCTTGCTAAGCTCAAGCAGATACTTTTCAACCGTCTCTTCAATGTCGATCGGATTCTCTTTGCTCGGTATCCATTTCCTGTGCGTTACGAGGATAATTCGGTTATCTTTCTTCGTCACGGCAACAACGGCGCTGGTGTCGGATTTCGTTCCGATATCCACAGCAACAACGACTCTAAGCCCTTTATCCTCAAGCAGCGGCCTATGATTCGTATCAACACAGGCGTCATAATCAGCCATTTCGATGAACTGGTCCTCCCCGGAGGTCCAGCGGTTCTCGTGCAGCCTTAAATATGCGTTAGGTCTCAATCTTTTTCTCTGAGTATCCAGATATTCTTGCGTAACCCAGCTGGCCAGGTTGTCATACGCCCAGAAGAAGAACATCTTAGGATCTGTATTTTCAAGACCCGTCTTATAAAGCTCGAAGAGCAACGTATCTTCATTGTAACCGGCATATGAGGTGATAATCGTAAGCGGCTGCTTGCGGGTTGGTACTGTTGTCAACTCCGTATAAAATTTGCGGGCATTGCCGGATTCGGTGTCTTCAAATGACCAGAGCTCATCAAATACCACAAGTGAAGGATTGCTGCCGGATGCGGTCTTATAGTTCTGCGCGATCACCCGGGCCACGGTGCCGGTCTTCCTGTTCTCGATATAATCATCATTGATAGAAACATGCTGATACTGATGCCGGTTCATCTGTAAAGACTTCTTGAGCTTATCGAATATAACCCAAGACGATTGCTCGCGAGAATTCGCGGCCAAGATCAACTCGCCATATTCTTCACCTTGGAATAAAAAATAATTGAGCAATAAAGCGGCTAAGCAGCTTTTGCCATTCTTTTTAGGCATCCCTATCAGGGCCAAGGTATGCTTTCTTAGGCCGGTTAAAGGATCAACATCGAACAAGGGTATCAATATCCTCTCCTTCTGCCAGGGCTCAAGGATAATAGGCGCCTTGGTTTCTGCGATAAAGAAGTGATCCTGGGCATATCGACAGACATCATGCTTATAAACAGGGTCAAAAGGGTCGTTTTGGGGCTCCTGGCTGACCACAATAGGCGTAGCCCTTGTGTTCCCTCTCTTGAGGTTGGCAAGCTGTCTGGCTCGCGCTTCCGGGGTCTTGCCAAGCCATGATTCTCTGCTTCGATATCCCTTATAGACCATCTATTAAATCTCCTGTTTCCCTATAATCGATATTATGTTAACTACGTTGCAAAGTCCGATTTTCATCAGCGACGAGAAACGTATAAAAATATCGTGCTTAACTATAGGTTTCTTCACTCTTGGCTTATGGGTAGATACTCATTATCATAAATAGCTTCCCGAGTATGTCCGAGTTCTCGAAAAAAGGGAGAAAGCCTCTGGCTCCTCCTTTTTATAACGTTGCTTTGGTTACATTCATTGTCCCGTGACACAAGTGACGCTCCTTTTCTATTTAAACCTATATACTATATATCCCCTCTTTTAGGTAAAAAACCGAGTTGTGTTTAAATATAGCAGCTGTGTCACCTGTGTCACTTTTTCGCATTTTAAGCTCTTTTTCGTCATTTCCGCAATTAACTGTATCACGGATATGTCACCACTGTGTCACGGGTACCGGGCATGATAATTCTATCCCTCGCCAGATCCTGCCGGTATTCAGCCGGTCATCCTTGACGTCCTTAAAATGCCTTTTAAGCTCAGCGCCAAACTTATTCTTACTTACCGGCCTGTGGCCGTTCTCTTTGCAGGATGTTTGATAAGCGGCGTATAGGCCTTTCTTGTCTACAGAATAGTCTATCCCCAGACGGCACTCCTCTTCTATAAAAACAATAACATTATTGTTGTCTCGCTGATATCCTTTAATCTCTGCGTCTATTTTCCCGGAGATATCAAAATAGCGGCGCGCCCTTAAGCGCCTTAGTCCTTCTAAGCACCAAATAAATATGCCGTCGAGTTCCGTAAGCAGCTCTTCTTTTAAAAGTTTATTTTGCTCTATCTCGGTAAATTCTTTTTCAAATCTTATAAGCAGCAACCTTCTAAAAAAAGCGTTTGTTTTATCATCAACCCGCGGCAGGTTATTGACGGCGAAGATAAGTTTACAGAACGGCCTGAATTTGAAAGAGTTCTTGAATTTTAAATCTGCCTGGACCGGATCACCCGAGATTATGGCCTTAAAAACGCTGTCATATACCTCTGAGCCAGCCTTTGTCTCAATGCTGATATTGGCTATCTTACCAAAAAGGCTGGCGGTATAATGCGCATCATTAAATTTCTCAAGAGGAATGGACGTGCAGTTTTCTTCGCCTATCAATTTTTCTAAGGTATTCAGCAAAACGCTTTTGCCGTTGGCTCCTTCTCCGATGCAGATCAGCGCCTTTTCGTATCTAGTCTCCCGGGTAAGGCATAGACCAAAGAATTCTTGCAGTGTGGAAGCTTTTTCTTCATCGCTCTGGAGGATCTCAAACAACGCCTGGATCCATTTCTCGCATTTAGCCGTCGGTTCATAGGTGACGTTTAGCTGGATTGTAGAATATATATCCGGGTTATGCGGCAGCAGCTCGTACGTATCGATGTTAAACAGGCCATTCTTAAGGTTCAATAAAGGCGTATCATTTAATTTGTCTATATCTTTAAAGGCGCTGATTCTAGAGAATTTAAGGATCTCTTCAACCTTGCTGAATGATATGTTAAGCCCTGTAACCCATAATATTTTCTCGCGCATTTCCTCATCATCTATACATTGATAAACTCCATCCTGGTAAGCATAAAAGCTACGCCCACAATAAATAATTTTTTGCTCCTGGCAAAGCTTAGCCGCTATCTCGGCCGGAGTAAGCTTTTCTTTCGCTGTACTCTTATTCCGCGCGATATATTCTTCGTAACTTAACGGCGCTTCGATGTATTGCTTTTTAAGGTCCTCGATGTTACCCTTGGAGATGAAATCTTTAATTTGATCATCAATACCTTTACCTAAGGCCTTATCCAGGTTAACGATGCCCACCTTTGCACCGCGGCGCCGTAAGTATAGAGCAAATTCATATTCTGCCTTGAGGACGTGCGCGTTTGAATATTTGTCTGCATCATAAAGAATACAACAAGGCCTGTCTTTAAGGACCAACTGTTCAATGGCCGGCAAGACACGCCCTTTTGATTTCCAGCCCCACACGCCATTCAAGCCTATTGCTGCATAGCCCAGTTGCTCTAAAGCCAGAGCTTTCTTCTCACCTTCGCAGAAATAAAGGGGATAGCCTTCTTTTCCGCGCGCCAGGTTAGTTATAAATAAATCTATCTCCATGCCTGAAGGTGAAAGGTATTTGCAGTCCGGAAGAGGATTATCAAGTTTGATTTTAAAAAAATGCGATTCCGGGTATTGGATAAGCCAGCCGCTACCGGTAATATCATTGCGGCCAAGCTTCGCGCGGACCTCTGCTTCAGAAAGCGAAGTGATCTCATAGCGCGCGATTGTCTCATCGGTAAGGGTTGAATTGCGAAGGTCCTCGAGGTGCTTAGTGTCCATAATACCCCACCCTTCTGCTCAAGTAATCCTTGATCTTCTTCAGCATTTCGTACGCTTGGATTGGCTCCCAGATCAACCGGCCGGCACTGCTGCGCGCGATCGGAGCGATCACTCCGCGGCGCTCTAGCGATCTAAGATACTGATAGCGCATCCCCGTCCGCTGCCGGATCTCCCGAGTGGTCCAGATTGCTTCATAATATCCAGGATTTTCAATCCGGCGCAGGGTATAAGTAATATTGTCGATAACGATAACTTCGATCATGGCCGCCATTTTTCCTGTGGTTTATCGCAAACCTTATCCAGGAGCTGTTGAAATGCGTAAATCACCTGTTTTTCGATGGCCTCTGCGGCATCTTTATTGATAGGATAAAAACATTCGATCTTAAGCCCATTGTTAAGAATCTTGTCGGGATAAGCCAAACGATATCCCTCGCTGCCTAGTCGGGAATATATGCCGACGCTTCCAACATAGAATGAACCGTTGATGACGAACGAACAAAAGGCGAGTAACCCTTTTTGCGGTTTAACCGGGGTAATCTGTATTTCGGAGAGTAATATCTGCATCGTCGCGCTTCGCCCTTAATCGGTACTTTAACTTAATGCCTCGTTAGCCATGCATCCTTTCAACTTCCAAGGCCAATTTTCTTGACATTTCTTCCACTAAGGCATCGATATCGGTTTCAGATCTGACTACAGGATTGCTGATCTTTATATCGAAATTATTAATGACCTGTTGTGTATTACCTCCGGATCTGTCTTTCCATAGAGGCGTAAAATTATATCTTTCCGGACCAGCCTCGCCGGCCAGGAACAACGTCGGCTTAGTAACTGTGCCTTCGCCGCCCAGCGCCATGGCTTTCGGCGCAGCCAAGGCATACGCCGTTGCGGTTGTCGCAACCATGCCTGCCTGCGCCGGCACGGCATTTCCACCAAGGGTGGCCAAGGAAACAAGAGCTGCGGCCGGCGCCCATGCGGCTGCCAACGAATTGGCCAGGGTAATGCCCGTAGCCAATATGATCCCCTGCATTACTTTAGAGATAGCAAAAGCCACGGCCTGCTGCACCATGTAATCGACGATTGCCTTCACCATTGCTTCACCGAAAGCTTTAAACGCGTCTCTGGCCTTAGCTTCTCCTAATATGATGCTTGAGAGAGCCCCGGACATATTCGCATGGAATTCATTGGCAAGCATGTTGCCAAAAGCATACATATCCGCATGGCCCTGCATATACATCTGTTTATAAGTATTAAAAAAGTCCATTTTCCCTTGAATGGAAGCCTGGAAATTCATCAGATCTGCATTACTTATTTCGGATAGAAGCGCAAGATAGGCGTGCGACTGTTCGGCGATTAACGTATTCTGTTCAATAATACGGGATTGACCGGAAACAATTCCGTTAAAATATTCCCTGGAAGAAATCTGGCCAGCTATAAACAGAAGATCGAGGTTCTGCTGCGCTTGGGAATAATTATCAAGCGCGACCCTTGCAGCTTCGGCGTAGGGAATATTTTCCTGGAAAATATTCCCCATCTTTTCTTCCATCTCCGCGGAAGATTTTGTTGCCTCAAGAATTGCCTGTCTATAAGCAGCCATTACCCCGGTGCCGTGCATTACTTGATTAGTAAACTCTTTCATAAAAACAATTCCATAAGTAAAGCCCTGCACCAATGCTACTAAACTGCTATGAACTGTTTTAAAGATATTTACCATCACACCTAGGGCTTCCTTAGTTACTGCCGCAAGCACTATAATAGCAGGAGCCAGGAGCGATCCGATAAGCGCAGCTGCCTCTTTTACCGATGCCCCTAGGCTATTAAGAGCATCCCGGGTCTGTTCATTATGCTTCGCCCATTCTTGAGTCGTAGCGGCTACGGCCGCCACGGCAATCGCAACAACAAGCAGGTTACGCCGGACCGTACGGAGGGCTGCATTTACGTCTTTAAAGCCCTGGCCTAAAGACTTGGACGCTTGCTCTGATGCTCCTCGTAATCCTTCTGTAGATTTTTTAGCTTCTCCGAATCCGTGGGTTAATGAAACAGTAGTTTGCTCTGCTGCCTTTTGCAAGCCTTCTGTTTCTTGGCCGATGCCATTTAATGATTTCTTGAATTCTTCAATTTGAGCAGAAGCCTCATCCTTAAGCCGCAGAATTATATCAATTCCATAGCTTCTATCCCCGGCCATAAAATCCTCCGCGGAAGTTAAGCTGCATAACCTCGCTCCACAATTCAATTACTACAGCAAGAGAAAGTTCGTTAATTTTGCGATCGTTAAAATCAACAATGCCAACATGAAGCGTACGATAAATAAACTTCCCAATTTTCTTTCCTTTGTGTGTTGGCAACATATCGCAAAGAAGATTGTGCTTTTCCTGATCAGATAACTGACGAAGCTTAAAAATCTTGGGGCTAGCCAGATTCTTCTCAAATTTAGAGATAAAACCTATCTCGGACATAGAAACCCCCTCTCTAAATTATCTATCTTCCCAGCTACGCTATCAATCTTTTGCCTTAAGGTCGCAATAACTCCTTTAACTGCTTCCTCCGCCAAACCTCTAAATTCCTTCACCGTTAAAGGCATAGCTACTACTGGCCCAGGGGAAGATTTATTAAATTCGGCAAGCGCTTCACTTGACATGACATCAACCATCCCCTTTAGGTAGCTTGCAAAAAGCCTTGGATTCTTTATTCTATTATCCATTTATGATCCTGCAGAACGCATTCCTGTCTGCATATGCGAATCCCCACCTTGAAACAAATCTAAATCTCGTCTGATTTTTATTGAACAAGGTAATAGGGTCAGCGCCCACCGGAATATCGCCATTACGCCGGCCGAGGAAAAACTTCTTAAGGTTTCCAAATGCACCGAAAGCTTGACCTGTTCCATCGGTTGAGCTGATCTTCTCGCTGACCTCCGAATTAAACCCGTAGCAGTCACCAATCCCCGGCTCACCTGCCCGGCCATCGATAAAGATAGGCCTGGACTGTTCATCTTTAATGTTGCGCAGGTAATGCGCGGGCATACGGCCGACCACGAAACGCGAATCTTTGAGGTAACCTTGCTCGATCTTGGAAATCACTGAAGAAATATCTGTTGAGGTCACTGTGCTGAAAGATGTACCGCTTAAGACTATCGAATGCCCGGCTGCCGCGGTTAAGATGCCCGAGACCATAGCGCCGTCTCCATTAAGCATTTGATTATCCAGTTCCTGACCCATGGCATCTAAAAACGCTTCTGTTAAAACAGAAACTATGTCAACCGAATTATCCCTCAGCAGCTCGTTAGACAGGGTAACTAAGGCGGCGATCTTCTTGGCAGTGAGCGTCACAGTATCGCGCGTCTGCAGCAGAGCTTGCCCAAATGTCGGATTTTGCGCGGTGATCTCGCCTTCCTCCTCTATCCACGCAACTTCACATTTTGCAAACTCTGTTGGAACGGAGCGGATATTTTCCGACATAGGCCAAATCGTAGCATAGCGCAGGGCATAGCTGTAATTACGCGCCAGGAGCGCCAATTCCGGCTGCACAGCGGCAGGGATTAGGTATCCCCCGGTATTAGAAGTAAGGAGCGAGGCCTTACTCACAAGACGGTCGGCTACACGCTGCACAAAGATAATCATGTCCTTTGAATACTCGGCGAGATTCTCTTCGTTGTTCAGGTACGGGAATGACTCCGGGTTTTGCGAAACCATTTTGCGGATCAAATTCCCCTGCTTTTCAAGGTCCCGGCCTAAGCATTTGCCGAGGGCCTTTCGCGGCGTGATGTAAAAGTTTTTATGAAGCTCATCTTTAAAATATAGTGCTTGTTGAAGTAGTCTTAACTCAGGACTATCTTTCATGCTTTTCTCCTTTTTAAGATATCTTCTATTTACAGTATGAGTATAAAATAAATCCTCATTCCTATCAAACGAAAGAAATGAGGATTATTTTCGTTCTACAAAGTTATAACGTTATGGAAGAAAAAAAGGGAGAGAAGAGGTAGGAATCACAAAAATATTTTTCGGTATCCGCCGTTAACTAAGCTTTTCGCTTCCAGAAAAGCTTTGCTAACCTTATCTTCGGCACTTCTTTGGCTGTCTTTAAACTCTGCAGGGTATATCTTTTTCGCCACTTTCTTATTGGAGTAGCCTTCCAGTTGACGCAATTTATAAATCTGTAGATATCTATCATATATATCCAAGGTTAACCTATAATTACGCTTGAAACTGAAATATTGACTTCTTTTTTCCTGTTTTTCTTTGACTATCTTCTTAAATTCATTTTCGATATCTGAAAAGTCAGCATTAAGATTAACTACGAGTTGTAAATACCTCGGGATTAAAACAGAGACGGATCTCAACTCTTTTTTGCCTTCCCATATTTCCATTTTTCTACAGCGTATTAGTTTTACTTCTTGTACAGTTTCGTAATTCTTGATAGGGCCTTCGCAGACTGCAAATTCTATTTCTGGCCTCTCTCCGCTGATCTCTATTCTTACAGGAATTTTCTCCTTATGGTAATCATAAGGTTCATTGATGCCGTAACGACTAATTATATCCTTTCTTACCTCTGCTACTCGCTTAGGAATAGGATCCTTTCTGTTCTTGATAGTTTTCCAATGATCGAAATCTTTCTGATAGTCTTCCCAAAGCCTTAAGAAGCTCCATCTGTACTGATATATAAGATATTTACTTTGCCCTTCTGTTAATTTCCTGCCCATCATTTCCTCTCATCCTCGCGCATCATCAATGCTTCGTCGTCATGTTTATTAAGGCTGACAATCGCTTCAAACTATCCTCGCCGCCCATTTTCTAATCTTTACCTCCAGTATTCTAAATTCTTTGGCTGACCCCTTGCTGAGGGGGCCTTCCTCTCATATCCTGCAGCATCTTCCAAATGCTATCGCTCCCTGTTATTATCTCCCCGGGTTAGACTAAACCCACTTTCTTATTAATCGCCTCAATTTCTTTCTTCATGTCTTTCGCGATGCAGTCAAGGGGGACGGAAACAAGATCAGCGTTGGCATGAGGATACTCAGGTAAAGCAGCCGCTAAAAAATCTATCCCTTTTTGCAAAATCTCAAGCCTGTTCAGGTGGGTTTCAATATCCAATTCAATTCCGATTCTTTTCATTATGTCTCCTCCTTTATTTTACCTTAGTTATTATCTTCCGGATTTTCTCAATATCTGCTTCGGTATAGATACGATATCCTGACATTGGATCCCGGCGGGCCTTGGGAATCTTGCCGGCTACTTCCCAGGCAAACAAATTAGTCTTCGGTACGTTTAACTTCTTTGCTACATCAGCCGAAGTCAAAAACTTACGTAATGCTGCTACCAAAAAAATCACCCCCCTTCATTTATGTTTCTCCATCATCCTAATAATATCTTCCGTATAGAAGCGAACCCTGGAATTCGGCCGCATCTTGAGAATCCGAACTCCATAATCACACCAAAGGTGGTAAACATGGCAACCGTAGCTGTAAGATATCCCGATAAGCTCGCAGGCATTTTTAAGTGTTATAATCTCAGGGTTTTTCGGCATCTCATTACCCTCCTAACTATATATAGTATACTGTATAGTATGTATACTTGTCAAGGATTATTTTATTGGATTTTCCGATATTGAAATTAGCGTTTCGGATAAATTAATTGATGCGGAATGTATAGGTAAGAATTGAACTGTGGCAGTCGGTTATACTTCCCGGCTGCAATACCGGCATACCTTTGCTTCACCCCGGATTATCTCCGCGCAGTAAGGGCATTTTTTCATGCCTTCATCAAGCTTCTTGTTATCTATGGTTTCTTGATCGGGCTTAATCAAAAGCGCATGCGGTAGTGCGATTATGAAAAGGGCTGCGCCATAGATCCACCAGGCTGCGAAGCTGCGGCCTTTGTTCCCTGCGATTGTAGCCGGTATCAAGCCAATTAGGACCGCAAGGATGAGTATTTCCATTATGGCCTCCTTTTTATTGGAAGGGTTAAGCGGCGGACCTTCGCCATACTCGACTTAGGTTGCCCTCCGCCTTTGTCAGCTTCGCCTTTTATCTCTGAAGATCCCTAAAGCAGCCAAAAAACCTTTGGGTTCCGGTTCCCCGGGCCAAAAGCCAACCCTTCCACCACAACCCAGCGAGATCTTTCATTTAGGATTATCCAGAGCTCAACCAGAGTATTGGTTTAAGGTTTCCGGGTCCTAACTGCGAGAAGGCAGGGGGCAATGCAGATGACGCGCTATAAAAGCGCTCATTTTACTGCCCTCCTTTCGGGTTGTGTAACGCACATATTATCCTCCTCCGGGACTTAATTTCAACTCTTTTTATACAAAAAAGGCGGCCCTTTTTGAGCCGCTATTGCTGGTTTAAATAGATCTACTTAGTATTTACACCAGATATTTAAATCCTCAACTTTACCATAATCATGCCTATCAAAACAAGCTATATTGTTCTGTGATCCATATAACATAGTAGCTATATGGATAGAATCGGCACGTTCCAATTGATATCGACATTGCAATTCTAAAGATTTCGTTATAATACCGGGTTCTGTAGGGAAAATAACGCGTGAATTAGATTTAAACTTATCTAAAATATCCTTAAAAACAGTAAGATTCTTTTGGATATCGCGAAGGTGTGGATTAATAATTTCTTCTTTTTTTTCTGATAAAGCTTTTCTCGCACGGCTTTTGCTGAACTGCGATTTTTTTAACTCGTTAATGACTGCTACTTGGGTAAACTCATCAAGCAATATTGAAGAAAATGCGATACAAATCTTTTCCCTCACTAACCTCTCAATAAATCCAATCGCAACCCTACGCATGTCACTATTTGGATGATTAAAAATTGCCGCAGCAGGCAAAGAAGTATCCCAAAAAATTACATGGTTATTAGGAAGAGAATCGCGGGTAAGGTGCTTAAGGAAAGTATTATTTCCGAGCTTCATTGATCAAATCGGAAATAGTTAAACCGGTTGCAATGCTTGTTCCAGAAGAACAAATTTTAGCAATTGATTTATTGGAAACATCCGCAGAACAATACAGAACTGCAGAACCATTGTACTTCTTAAAGATAGCTTCAATTTGTTTCTCCCTCTTATTCCTTTTATCTGTCATTGGTTACCTCGTTAATTATCCCCTAAATAATATCTCAAATTCCTTATCCTTCCTATTAAATGCGACATTAAAACGCGTCAAGAATGAATTTTGTCCTAGGAGACAAATTCCCGAGTTGTTCCATGAATCTGAGTAATAAATATTCATTTGTAATTTATGCCCAGATATAACTACGTTCGTTTGATGTAAGTGAGCAATAACCGTGCCACCAACGCCGTTAAAAGGTCTGGCATTACCTTTTAATAGATTGTGACCTAAGTAAGTTGCTAATTCACCTGGGAAACAACATTCATCTGCACCGGTATCGATGATCGCCATAGTAGTGAGCTCTTTCGGACCATCAATAAATGTAACGGGTATTATAGGCCTGAAAACTTCATCAACCTCTTTGCCATCGCAATTTAATACTGGGAACCTTGTATAAGAGAATTTTATTGGGCTATCCATCAAATGATCTAAAGGATATAGCCAAAATTCTCTGTGGGGATTTTTGTAAGGACTGGATTGAAGCTACCCTTCTCTTTTGCTTTCTTAATAGCTTCTTCAATAGTTTGACCGGCAGCGACAGGCTTAGATTTCTTATCAAAGGCAACCCATAAACCAGTGTATTGTTTTGTTATCTTAATCATATCAATAGGAGCCATATGTTTTCCTCCTCTTTCTCTAACTAAAGGATACCATTTTTAATGCAGTAAAATCAAGGGTGGATAAACTAAGACCCGCCTGTTTCATTGGTAGACAAAAACGCCCCAGCACCTATGCCAGGGCTACCTTGCCTATTTTACCGCCTTCCTCAGTATTTTCATGGAATAACCGTATTTTAGCCGCCATATGCTCCTTTGTCAAGCACAATCTTACCAGCAAAGTACCATATGAAAAGGGCGTTTTTCGTGTTTTTATTGATTATTTTCCCATATGAAGAGGTTAACATATGGGAAACACGTTTATCATATGTCCATGGCGCCATGTTGGCGCCCAAAAGTGCAGACGTCTGCAATAATTTGGCGCCTATTCTTAGCTTATAACCATGGTTGGCGCCATGGCAACGTTTCTAGGATCATTTTAGGCGCCATGTCTGGCGCCGAACCCTTATTTCTTACGCTGTACCGCAATAAATACCCAGATTTACGCCTTTTCTTCCTATCTTTGGCGCCATACGGCTGGCCAATAGGCTTGGTCGTGGCTTTCTAGTGCGCTCTAGGGCGCTCAGATGCATTATACTAGGCGCCTACGTTACCTAACCAGAATCAACCTCCCCCTGGTGCTTTACCGGAGCCCAACCAGATCCTCCAGGTGTCCAAATAGTGACTAAACTTCCTCCGGAAACACCCAAATTCACACAACAAGCCACAAGATTAAGAACTCCGTAACCTCATCACGGAACTCCTATTTACAGCAATTTCATTGGGTTACGAAAAACTATCAGAACGCTTTGCGAACGAGGTGCTCTCCCAACTGAGCTACAGCCCCTTTAGTTTACAACTGCTTTATTTTTAAAATTGATTATACCTACTATTGTTAATGCTGTAAAGAATGATTTCACAACTAATACTCCCCCTTACCGGGAAAACCCAATTATTTATATCTTATAATAATCACGATACTGACAAGAAATATAACCAGGCCAATCAAGAAAGAGGTGGGCCGATAAATCCACTCAACTTTGTGGAAACCTGTTTTTTTAACGCGGTAACCCCTAAAACCTTCTGCCTGGAAACCTTCGGCCCTGGCGCCATTATCATAACATTCCCATCCGGGGAACCATGAATCGGCTAAAATCAAAGTATCTCCGGAATTCGCCTCAAAAGCTATCTTGACATATAAACCGGAGTTTTCTATTATATCGGCGCCCTTGATAAGACTCCCCTTCCCATCAAGAAGGTAAGACCTGCCGACAAACTTAGGATTGCTGTAAATTAAATTTTTTTCGGTTTCCTTCACAAAACACCACCCTTCCTTAAGGGGATCGATTTCAGAGGATTTCTTCCCAATTAAATATGAAACTCCATAGAGAGTTAACAGATCTAAATTTAAAACATTGTTATTTTTAAAATGGGTAGCGGCATCAAACTTTTTAGGGAGCAGTTTATCTCTCTCCATTCTCAAGAAAGTTGCTTTCGGGAAAAATGAGCCGTAGCCCCCCATCGCCCTGATATTATTATAGACACCCCAATCATCAAGATAATCGGCATTACTACCGATATTTACAAACCTCCCTTTTCTCAGGAAGAAATCTTCAGGCAAGAGATCCTCCTTCCATGGATTAATTTCTCCTATCGCAGCATGTTTCACGTTATTCGCCAAATAGTTTGGCATTGAAAAACAATTTACCGTAAGAAGGAGAATGGCGCAATATTTTAGGTATTCGCCTTTAAAAAACAATTTATCCTTTTTAAAAGAAACTATAATGGTAAAAATAAATAAGGCCGGTAAACCGAGGATAAAAATAAGGCTCCCATTAATAAAAATAAACAATAAGGTCAAGCTAAAGGTCAATAAAGTTACGGACAAAATGGCCAAGCTTTCTTTCCCCCTTTTTAGCATTAAAAACAAGAAGAAAACAGATATTAACAAAATCCCAAGGATAAAAACCTTAATTTTATCGGATGTTAAAAAATCATTTAATTCAAACTTATATAGGGCAATAATAAAGGTAACCACCCCGGCAATCAGTAATTCATAAGGCAAGATTAAGGACCGATTTTCAATTTTTTGTTGATTTACTAAAACATCTACGGCCTTGGCAGAAAGTATGGATAGCGAAAGAATAAATATAAACATGCCCCTCCAGGGATCCGATTCAACTTTGAATTGAAAACCTAAGGGTAAAGTTTTTAAGCAGACGAAGAACAAGGCCGCAGGAAATACAAGCGAATAAAGAAAGAACGGCTGAAGGATGGTTTCTTTTGGAATTTTCCTAATTCCGAGCGCGGATAAAGCTATCAAAACTATGCCAATGTAATAAAAATAATTGGGATAACCGTGCTGGTTAAAAGAGGTCCCGTATAAAACCATCGGCAGTAAATGAAATTTTTCCGGTATAAGTTCTGTAAAATAAGGGATGAACTTCCTATGGCTAAATATGCCCGCTTCTATAATCGGCAATATGATGAATGATGCCGAGAATAAGGCTAAAATTATGGCAAAAAATCTGAGCCTGATGATCCTTTTCAGCTCTCCTAAAGAAAATCGTTCCAGCCCTTCAATAATGCACGAAAAGGCTGCAATAAGAGTAAATTGTATGAACCCCCCGATCGCAGAAAGAAACATCAATATAAAAGCAAGATTTCTCCATCCCTTCCTTTGCGTTTTTTCGAATTTTCTAAAAGCGAGCAGCGTGCATGGAAAGAGGCTTAAAGATAGATTCATCCCGTGGTAAAGGCTCCAAAACAAAACCTGGCCGCTATAGGCATAGCCGATTGTCCCGATTATAGATGCTGCCTTGGAAAAGCCCCTCTCCCTGAAATAAAACCACGTTGTAATTATTAGGAACGCGAAGAGAATCAGGACTTCCAAAGTATAAGACCAAAGGGGATTCATGAAGAAGTAAAGGAGTGTCAACGGGTTAAAAATATTAGTGTTTCCGTCAGCTAATAATGTTGTCCCGCAGAATTGATATTCGTTCCAGAAAGGCATCCTTCCATTTATAATTTCTTTTACCGCAAAAGTTAATCTTGGCACCCAGAGCCAGTAACCATCGCTGACCTGCACAAAAGGAAAGGGCAATAAAGAGCAAAGATACCAAAGGTATAAGGATGACAGAATCAATATCTCCATTCTGTTCCTTATTAAAAAACCTTTAAAGCGCGCTTTAGCCTCTTCCATCACTTGAATTTTTACTTAACATGAATACCATATGCTTGAAAGGGTATAAAAATGGGCGGGAGATTTCTCCGATGCTATAAACTAAACCAAGCTTATCGAATAATAAGCACCATTCTTTAAATGTTTTGAAGTTAAGGGGACGAGGCATCCCTGGAGAATAAAAATGATTTAAGGCTAAATCAACCAATCTCAGCAGAAGGCCTTCCTTGTCTTCAAAAATCAGCATGCGCTTAGCCACCCTTGCCCCTTCAATAAGCAACGGTTCTATATCCCTGGTATGATGCAAAACGTCATTGAACATAATTAAATCAAAGGACAAATCCTCAAAAGGAAGGGCATCGGCTTTCGTCATGAGCCTAAAAGGAATATTTACCTTGCGGTAGTCAATTATATCGGTGCCTGTTAAATTAAAACCAAGCTTTTCTTTTAAAATTTTCGATACAACACCATTGCCGCATCCAACATCCAGGACCCTTTTGGCATGTATATCCAATTCCTTGTAACTTCTAATTATGATTTTAGCGCGGCACTTTTGAGAAAAGCTCATTTCTCCCTTAGGCCTATAATACCCCTAAATGCCTTCCAATAATTTTGTAGATTATCACGCCTGATTTCTAAAATTTTCCTTAATATAAATCCGGACGAAAAATAAAATTCGCGATACGCCAGACCTATCCATTTTTCTGCATCTTTAAACAAATAAGGGACCCTTGGGCAATTTTCATCCAACAAGAATTTTTCCCAATATCCCGCGTCAACTAACCCGGCTCCGACCGCTTGCTCAAAAAGCCTGGTGGATGGAAGAGGCGTTGCTATATTGTACATAATCAGGTCCGGTTTTATTTTTCTTACAAAATCCAGAGTTTCTCTTATGGTTGCTTCTGTCTCATTTAAATAGCCTATTATCAAATAAGCGAATGTTTCTATCCTCTCCTGCCTTGCCCAATTAAATGCCTGCAATGTTTCTTTTTTATCAATATACTTGCCCATGCATTCTAAAATTTTGGCCGAGCCGCTTTCCACCCCGAATCTCAGGCTCCTGCATCCGGCCCTTTTCATAAGTTTGAGCAGTCCAGGCGTAACACAATCAACTCTCGTAGGCGCTATCCAGGAAACTTTTACCTTTCTTTCTATCAACTCTTGACAAAAATCTTGTATAAAATTTTTATTGAACGTTAATGTATCAGAGGTAAAATTGATTTCTTTAGTATCATACTTATGGACTACTTCTTCAATTTCATCCACAACTAATTTAGGGGTCCGATACCTGATCTTTTGATCGGAGGGCTGCTTAAAACAAAACCCGCAATTAAAAGGACAGCCCCTTCCTATGGCCATAGTAGTAAATCTTTTCTTGGTTATAATAGAAGAATACCTGTCATATAACAAAAGGTCTCTGGCAGGTATCGGCAACTCGTCCAAATCTTCATGAATGTAAGGTGTTTTTTCTATAATCTCACCGAGATTATTCTTGAAGATAAGCCCGGGGATATGGTCAATAGGCAGATTATTGCTCAGCGCTTCAATTAGTTTAAACATCGGATATTCACCTTCCCCCAGGACACCAAAGTCTATAGGAAAAAACTGCATCGTTTCAATAGGCATTGCATTAATATGAGGGCCCCCTACCACAACCTTAGCCCCTATTTCCTTTGCAATCCGGGCAACCTTAAGATCATCGTGAATGGTCGGTGTCATAGTTGTTATCCCGACTATCCCGGGGCGCGCCCCCAGCATCCTCTCCTTGAGCTGCATGATTGATAAGTCTTCGGCATCGGCGTCTATTATGCCTACGGGTATGCCTTTTCCCCTTAAATATGCCGCTATTGAAGCCAACCCCAGAGGCATAACACACCCCACTTCCTCTCTTAAGCTTTTTGGAAGCCTGGTATTTATTAATCTTGTGGGTTTTGCCCTAACGAGTAAAACATTCATGCAATATATTTATCTTAAATTATTTAATAAAATACCCTGGATTTTATTAACCCCATTTTCGCAAAACGGTAAATCAATGCCGTATATATACATCCAAAACCATACTTTATGCTGTTCCAAAAACTTATAACCGAGGCTTCGGGAAAGTAATTTGTAGGGCAGCTGACTTCCCCGATTGAATAATTGTACCACAGGATTTGGAGTATAATTTCATTATCAAATATAAAATCATTGGAATTAGCGTCCAAGTGGATATTTTGAAGTAATTCCGAAGAAAAGGCCCTATAACCGGTGTGATACTCCGATAAGTTCCCGCGTATTATGAAATTTTCCATAGCAGTCAAAAACCTATTTATAACATACTTCCAGAAAGGCATGCCTCCGCTTAAGGCGCCTGCGCCTAAAACTCTTGAGGCCAAAACGCAAGAGTAAAGCCCGCTTGTAATCATCCCCACCATTGCGGGTATAAGTTTAGGCGTATATTGATAATCCGGATGAATTAAAAGAACGATATCGGCGCCTTCCGCTAAAGCCAGCTTATAACATGTTTTTTGATTCCCTCCGTAACCCAAATTCTTTTCATGCGCGCGGATTATAGTTTTAGCATTATCGGAACGCAACTTATTCGCTATTTTAACAGTTTCATCGTTACTGGCATCATCGACGATTATTATCACATCGACAATCTTCTGATCAATAATCTCATAGTAAGTGCGGGTGATTGTTTTTGCCGCGTTATATGCGGGCATCACCACGGCTACTTTTTTTCCTTTAAACATTTAACTGTCTCTTTCTTTTTAAATCCGAAAAAAATTCTTGTTTTGAGCATCTCCAAAGGCGGGATTATCCCAGGTAAACTTCTTCCTGGGATAATCTAACACAACTTGGCTTGCTTGACAATGGCGATCTACGGGAGGAATACGTTAATTTGTAGAAGCGTTATTACAGAGTATTTTTGCTTTCATTTTTACCTGAGGATTTGCCAGGCGGGTTGCCACGGTATAGGTCTCAGCCGGCTTGTAGCGGCCGACCAAACCGACCTCTACGATATTGCCTAAATCGTCAATATCAATATAGAAACCGCTTGAAGGATTATCCGTATCCGGCATAATGGTATCGCCTGCAATTCCAGAGATTATCTTATTAGTAAGATTCTCTGTTGTAAACGGACAGGTGCCGCCGTTTGCGGTACAGGTTGCCGTAAGAGTATTTGTAGCAGAAGTAAGGATATAATCAATCCACCCATCATCCGCAGGATCAGACGGCGTTTGGGGATTTCTCAAATCAATGTAAGTACGGAAACCGGTGGCGCCTGCGGCTAACGGGCCCGGATAATACTGGATAGCCTTCCTGCTGAGGCTCCCGTTTGACTGCTGCACATATTTAGTCATATGTTCCAGGGAGTAGCCAAGTTCATTCTGTACCTTTGTCCTTCTCTCTGCATTGATCACCTGGCTGTGGCTGTATGTATAGATACCATAGATAGTCAAAATCATTGCCGAAACAGTGACAATACTGACGATCAGTTCAAGCAGGGTTATTGATCTGGTGCTATTGCGGTTCATTCCAGGTAATTGTTGTGATTACCTTGCGCATGTTAGTATCGGCTGTTGTTATCACATAAGTTGCGGTAAAATCACGGTTATTAATCTCTCGCTGGGTTGCGGAAGGGCAGATAGGGTTTTGCGTGTGGCCGCCTACACTATCACAGTAGGTGGTGCCTAGGTTAAGGGCATTGCCGGCCACGCCCCAGGTATCCTGGCGCACATGCGATTGCAAGGGGTCAATGAATAGCTTACCCAGCTGCGATCCAACCATGCGCTCGCGGGCATGTACTACCTGTTTATGGCCGGAGACAAAAGCGCTGAGCATCCCCACTATCACCAGGGAAAATAATACCGACGCCACAAGTATTTCCATTAATGTAAGGCCTTTTTTAGTCATATTTTAAGGACAACCTGTGCCGCTGCAAGCCGGTTCATCAGATGAGCCCGCAGGAAAAAAGATGGTCCAGACCCTTCCTCCTGCGCCTACTCTGGTTGCCATAGCTTTTTCGCTCCCTGGAGTAGCAGTATCTAAGCTATATGTCCAATTCGCCTGGTTAATAGGCAAGCCAAGTTTCAAATTGGTATTTATATCGCTGATTGAGCCTGTGGTGGATGCGTTTGGATAATACGTATTCTTCTCCATTATGTAAGTCTCTTCTGCTCCTTGGATAGACACAAGGTTGGCTTTGGCCTCTTTATTCAGCGTGCTTTCCTTCATACCAGTATAGATAGGCCAGCTTAAAGAAGCCAGAATGCCGATAATAATAATAACGATCACTATCTCCATCAGGGTAAAGCTTTTCTTGCCCGGAAAAGCTCCTGCTGGAAGAAAACCAAGGAAAGACCTGTTGGAAATTAAGGACATGTATCGCTATTGGGCGTGCAGGTAATTGTATCGGTAGTAAAGCTTATAGTAAAATCCCTGCCTCCGGTCTTGTTACGCGTAGCCTTTATCTGCTCGCCGGCCGCATCAACGTTGTAATTCCAAGATATGGTTTTAGGAGGGGCCGGCAGTCTGAGCTTCAAGTTGGCATTAATCGAGCCGACATCGCTGGTGCTTGTACCGGGAGGATAATAATAAGCCATCTCCAACTTATAAATCTTTTCTGCCGCCTGGATGAGCCTTAAATTTGCTTTGGCCTCCTTATCCATGGCGCGTTCTTTCGTGACCCCAAAACTGGACAAGGCTAAAGCAACGAGAATCCCGATAATAACAATAACAACTAATATTTCTACCAGGGTAAACCCTTTGTTCTTTAGCACCGTTGGCCCGTTTCCTTCCAGTAACCAACATTCCCCGCGCCTAACTTAATAACCTGAGCACTACTAATAGCCCGCATCCCCGCCCCAAACTCCGGCTATAGTTAAAGTCTTGGTATAAGCAGTGGCATTGGGTGTTTTGCCGCCTGAGGCGCATCTGGTAGCTGTGCAGGTACCATCGGCTGTAGCGCAGGAATAAGAGAAATAATGCGTGGTTGCGCAGGCTGTGGGAGCAGCTACCCCCAGACCGGATACAGCCAGATAAGCTCCGTTTTCATTGTATTCAGCCACCTCTGCAGTCCTCAGCGAACCTAATATGACCCTTGCCTCTCCCGCGCGCCCTTTTTCCACGACCTTGGTGTATTGGGTCATACCCACAGCAGCCAGGATACCGACGATAATTATTACTACGATCAGTTCGATAAGCGTAAAACCCTGTTTCATTTTACCCCTCCTTCTGTTGAACTACTCCTTATCTACTTTAAATTATTTTAAACTAATTTTGCATTATTGTCAATCTCTATCCTCCGATTTTTGAGATCTCGAATATAGGCAAAAATATCCCTATGACCATGATCCCTATCACCGCACCGATAAAGACCAGGACAAAAGGCTCAAACATGGCAACAAATCTCGCCAGGAAGGTTTCGCAGATCTCCTGGTAAAATGTATTTATCTTTTTAAACATCTGAGGGAGCTCGCCGATCTCCTCGCCGATACTTACCATCTGGACAACCATCGGATCAAAAAATCCGCTGGCTTCAAGCGGCTCCTTCAAAGCCTTTCCCTCCCGAACGTCCTCCTTGACCTTGCGGATGATATCGGCCATTATCAGGTTATCCACGCTGCGCTCGGAGATCTCAAGAGAATAGAGAATGGGGACGCCTGATTCCAGAAGCGTGGACATTTCGGAAGAAAATCTTTCCATGGTCAGGGCCCGGAAGAACTCCCCAAATACCGGAAGCTGTAACTCAAATTTCTCAAATCTCTTCCTGCCGTCTTTGGATTTAATATACTTTCTGAAGGCGAAAACGATCCCGCCACCCCCCAATAACAAAATAATGAGGTTTTTTCTAAGGAAATCGCTTATCCCTACGAGGATCCGGGTAAGCAAGGGCAGGGTGATGCCAAAACCTTTGAATATTTCCGCGAATGTAGGGACGATCTTTATTGAGATGAATAAAAGCGCGCCGAGCCCGGCGAAGGTCAAAATCACCGGGTAAATCAAAGCAGAAACGATCTTCCTTTTAAAATCCGCGCTTTTTTCCAGGTAAGTGGCAAGGCGGCTTAATACGACCGCCAGGTTCCCGCTGGCCTCCCCGCTTTCCACGAGGTTGACCCAAAGATCAGAAAATATTTTGGGGTGTCTTGCCATTGCCTCATGAAAACTCAACCCCGCTTCCATATTCTTACTTAAATCCAGGATTACCGCGTAGAATCTTCTGCTGGTTATCTGCTTAGAAATAATATCAAGGCTTTTTAGTATGGTGACCCCGGCACCAAGCAAAGTTGACAGCTGGCGGCAAAATAAGGTAAGGTCATCGCTGGTAACCCTGCCATGCTTTGGCTTAAAGCTTATTTTCGCAGCTTCAGCAGCACCCAGCTTGCCGATTTCCTGGCTGCTTTCGGGTATAACGGTAACCACGATAAGCCCCCTGGACTGGAGCTTGCTTACCACATCCTCTTGAGTTTGGCCTTCCTCTGAGCCTGTCTCCTTGGCTCCGGAGCTGTTCCTGGCAATATAATAAAATTTTGCCATTAATCCCCTCCCAAGGTAACAGCAAGGACCTCTTCAAGAGAGGTTATCCCGCTTTCAACTTTTCTAAGCCCTGACTCATACAAGGTACTCATACCCGCAGCCCTGGCAACTTCGCGTGTCTTCTGAAAAGAAACCCTTTGATTAATTAACTCCTGAATTTCCAGCGTTACCGGCATAACTTCCACAATACATGTTCTGCCTTTATATCCGGTATTATTGCACTTTGAACATCCTGCCGCCTTGTAGATCAACTCGGCTTTGATGCCTTGCTTAAGCTGTGCGGGAGAAGGCTCATATGCCTCTTTGCAATCCGGGCATAACTTACGGATCAGCCTCTGGGCAATAACAATACGCAGGGAAGGCGCAAGCATATACGGCTCGATACCGATATCCATTAATCTGTTGACCGCCGATGGCGCATCATTGGTATGCAGGGTACTTAAAACCAGATGTCCGGTAAGAGCCGAACGGATACATATCTGGGCCGTTTCCAGGTCCCTGACCTCTCCCACGAACATTATATCCGGATCCTGACGCAGGAAGCTGCGCAAGGTCGTGGCAAAGGTAAGCCCGATTTCGGGCTTGATCTGAACCTGGTTGACCCCATCAATCTTATACTCCACAGGGTCTTCGACCGTAACAATATTTACCGCGGTATTTTTTATTTCACTTAAAATAGCGTAAAGCGATGTGGATTTTCCGCTTCCTGTAGGGCCGGTAACTAAAACCAGCCCATAGGGGGAAAAGACCGCCTTGCGCACCTGCTCGAGTTGCCTGGAATCAAACCCCATGAAATTCAGGTCCCAGACGGTATTTCCCCGATCAAGGATCCTTAGAACCGCCTTTTCCCCGTAAATAGTGGGAATGATAGAAACGCGGATATCGATCGGCCTTTCATCAATTTGCACTAAGATCGCCCCATCCTGCGGCAATCTCTTTTCCGCGATATCAAGTTTGGCTAAGATCTTCACGCGGGAGACAAGCGGTAAATGCAGGTGCTTTGCCGGCGGAGGTATTTCATAAAGCTTGCCGTCGATCCTGTAACGCAGCGAGAGCTTGTCTTTAAACGGCTCGATGTGTATATCCGAGGCCCGTTCATTGATCGCCTGGCGGATTATCAGGTCCACCAATTTTACGACCGGCGCCTCCTCTGCCCTGGCGATCAACTTATCAAGACTAAGCTCCTGGCCGACCTCCTCCTCGGTCTGGGTAATCGAAACATTCGTTTCATAACTTGATTTTACGGCATCCTTAAGCATTGCGGATTTACCGTAAAACTCCTCAATTGCCTTCATAATATCCGAGCGCGTGGCGATCACCGGGTTTATCTCGCAGCCGGTTAGTTTCCTAAGGTTATCAATAAGGATGAGGTCTAAGGGATCAAACATCGCGACAGTCAAAGATCTGAGCGTGCGCGAAAGGGGCAAAACCGCATTTTTATAGGCGAATTCCTGGGGGATAAGATGCTCAAGGCCCTGGTCAATGGCCGGCTTAAACATCCCGGTACCGAGGGAAAAATAAGGCATATTCAACTGTTTGCCCAGGACCGTCACCATCTGGTCCTCCTTGATCATCCCCAGCTTGACCAGGATCTCGCCGAGCCGGCCACCCTCCTGCCTTTGCGCGCTGATGGCTTGTTCCAGCTGGCTGGCGGTGATAAGTCCCTCTTTGACCAAAAGTTCACCGAATCTTGAATATTTCTCTTTAGCCATTTACTGCTTCTTTTTAGTGTTTCTTTTCAAACTGGTTCATATTGGCGTTAATAATGTAATCCCGTGTTATGCCTGCGGCGGCGGCCTGCTCCCTGACCGGTATCTGGACATTCTTTATTTGTGCAAGCTTGGTATTGCTCCCGGT
>Ga0172371_10003391_pt1 | contig 24737 bp, 28 predicted proteins | sample Lak12m_FD_114543 | JGI IMG/M metagenome (GOLD analysis project Ga0172371, IMG submission 114543) | Freshwater microbial communities from Kabuno Bay, South-Kivu, Congo - kab_022012_12m | ecosystem: Environmental > Aquatic > Freshwater > Lake | place: Democratic Republic of the Congo: South-Kivu... | reverse complement strand
GCAATATTCTCACGACCAACCCCATTGATCGCGTTAAAATAGCCGCCAATAACAATCTTATGATCCGCTTGGACAGCTACAGCATCAACAAACCAACCTGTAACCGTCGGGGAAAAGGCGCTATCCAGACTGCCATCCATATTAAAACATCCAAGATAGGATCGATTTTGATTATTGAGTTTCGTAAAATCGCCCCCAACGATAATCTTATCATCCGCCTGCAATGCCAGCGTGTAGATCCCCCTATCAGCTGAGGCTTCGAAAGGCGCTTCCAGCGACCCATCACGGTACAAACGCGCAAGTCGCAGGCGTGATTGGGAATCAATAGCAGCAAAATCACCGCCCACAACCACTTTGCCATCCGACTGCATTGCCAAACTGAGCACAGTGTTATCGGCATCGCAATCAAAGGAGGCATCTAAAGTACCATCGGCATTCAAGCGCGCCAGATTTTGATGGCTTTGACTATTCACCAGATCAAAATCCCCGCCCAGGATAAGTTTGCCATCCGACTGCAGCGCAAGCGCGCCAACGCTCCCATTGACCGGCAGATCGAAATCAGCATCCAGCGAGCCATCCGCGTTCACGCGAACAAGATGCTGATGGAATTGACTATTGACTTGGGTAAAATCGCCGCCGAATATGATCTTTCCATTCGGCTGCTGCACAAGCGTATAGACCGTCGCATTGGCTTCCGGAAAAAAGCTGCTGTCCAAACTTCCATCGGCGTTCAAGCGGGCGATATAGTTACGTATTTGACCAGCGATCTGCGTGAATTCACCCACAACCAAGATCTTACCATCCGGTTGTTCAAGCAGCGCATGCACTGTGCCATTCGCGCCTGGGTTAAAGCTGCTGTCAAGAGAACCATCGGCATTGAGTCGGGCGATGCGCTGCCGAGTCTGTCCGCCTATTTGAGTGAAATAACCGCCAATCAAGATCTTATGGTCTGACTGCACAGCGATCGACCACACCCGATCATTGGCATTCGGATCGAAGGTCGTATCCAGCTCGCCACCCGAATCCAGACGGGCAATATAATTGCGGTCCTGCCAATCCAAATTGGTGAAATCGCCTCCCACGAGTAACTTCCCATCGCTTTGCTGTGCCAGGGCAAATACGAGGCTATTTGCAGGGGCATTAAAACCTAAATCAAGAGACCCATCCGCATTCAAGCGACCGAGGTAATAACGTGGGTATCCACCCAAGGTATTGAACTGCCCGCCAACCACAATCTTGCCGTCTGTCTGCGTCAATATTGTGTAAACCTTGTTATCCGCGCCTGGATTGAAACCCTCATCCAGCGATTGAGCAAAAACGATTTGGATTGTCTGCGTTGTAAGGATCAACGGGAATAAGATCACAAAGATGAATAAAAAACGTGACGAAATGAAGGCGCAGCGCGCCAATCGTTTAACGAACATGTTTCTCTCCTTTGCTTCTTTTTTTTATATCCGATTTTAGACAACCATCCCATGGGTTGGCTGCAAGTAGGGAGATTGAGCGATGCGGATGTATGAAGATACAGCGTTGAAAAAATTATGCAGTTATACCCAAGATCATCTTGCCAACCATCGATCTGACATATTCGGAGCTCTTTTGTAAAGAAAGCGTTTTGGCGTCTCGGAAGTAACGCCCGACAGAAAAGTCTCTTGTGCAACCATAACCGCCATGAAGTTCGACTGCCTTGCCGGTCACATCCATAGCAATTTGATTGCAGAACATAGCGGATAATATACCGACTGGGTCTGGACCTTTCGGTTGAGGCGGCAGAGCGGCGCGATAGGAGATCAGGCGAGCAGCTTCAACGGCAATGGTCATATCGGCGATGGCGCGCTGAACATTCTCGAAATTCGCTAACGTATCTGGCTCGACGACGCTTCTCTCTTTGGTATATCGAATCGAGGCATCCAACGCAGCCTGGGCGATGCCGACACATACGCTGGCTTGGACGGCGCAATCTAGGGCAGCGATCGCCTGGAAGATACGAAAGCCGCCGCCTTCTTCGCCAAGCAAATTCTCTTTCGGCGCCAAACAATCCTCAAAAAAGAGTTCGCCGGTGGGGTCAGCGCGCAAACCGAACTTGTCCTCCTTGCGACCAAAGGTGAAACCCGCAGTATCTTTCTCGATGATGATATACGAGAAACCCATCATCCCTTTGTCAGGGTCTGTGCGCGTCATGATGACATACAGGTCAGCTTCGCCAGCATTACTGGTGAAACATTTCGAGCCGTTGATCACATAATGATCGCCATCAGCAACTGCACGCGTTCGCAGCGTGCGCGCCCAATTCGTTCCGCCACTGGGTTCAACCAAGCCATAAGCGGCGATCTTCTTCCCTTTTGCTAAAGCGGGTAGGTATTTCTCTTTTTGCTGTTGATTGCCAAACGCCATAAGCATAAACTGGATGACCGCATTGGTAGCAAAGCTCCAGCCAATGGCAGCGCTGGCGACCGAAAGCCCCTCAATTGCCAACGATAAGTCCAATAGACTGCCTCCAGCGCCGCCGAAGGGTGGCGGGATGAGGATGCCAAACAAACCCGCCTCGGCGATCTTTGCGATGATTTCGCGAGGGAAGCGGGCGCTCTCATCGATCTCGGCAGCAATTGGCTCGATCTCATTCGCAGCCAGCTCTCTGACAACTCTTTTCGTCATTTCTTGTTCTTGCGTAAGATTCAATTCCATTTTTGTGATCTCCTTTCCACCTAAGAAAAATAATCGTTTTGACTGAATTCAATAGAACAACCGAAAACAGAAATAATACCAATATATTTTGTGATTACCGCGAAGGAATACAACAATAAATAATAATATTATACAGATAATAGATTGAAAGTCAATTAGTGTAGACAAATTCATGGTCGCTTTGACATCCTTGGTAATTTTTGACAGGGTTGCAGATGACTTCAGCGTCTGCACCAGATTGGCAGGCAGCATCGTCAGGCGCAAGCCGCATCTGTAGAGCAGGCGCGCAAGGCGTTAGTACAGCCCATCTATTTCATTCAACACCTGGCTGACTTCACTTTTGGGAAACGCCGTTGTCAGGTGTTGGGCGGGTTTAGCGCGCAGTTGGTCGAGCAGTTTTTTGGGTTTGGAGAATGGTTGATTGGTCATGACGGATGGCTATGGTGGTATAATTAATCAGGCATGAGTATGCTCAATTCAGCAAGCAGTAATGTACATCGGGACAGGTTGGAACGGTATATTATCGTGGTTGTCATCAAAATAAGCCCTACTGGAAAATTGGTTTTCATAACGACCTATCGTTTGTAACAAGTAAAGGTGAAAACTATGATTTGCGATATTTGTGGCAAAGAAGGCGCTCGTATTCGCCAAGTTACTCGTAACTATGGCAAAGGCGTAAATTTACTGATTATTGAAAATATCCCAATGGTGACTTGTCCTCATTGCGGCGAAAGTTACTTTACTGCGGACACGTTACATGAAATTGAGCGAATTAAACTTCATCGGCAAAGTTTCGCAGAAAAACGGGAAGTAGCAATCGCAGAATTTGTGTAATCCCCAAAAAACAGCGGGCTAGCAAAGCGTGCACCCGACGCTGGGGATTGGGATCTTCCTTGCCACAAACAATCCTTCTTCTATGCTTTCTCTCAGCAAGCAGTACGCGACTGCGACGACGGACGCAGAAAGATCAAACCTCCTGGCGGTAGGACAGGCGTTGTTGTCCAATACGAACCAGCGCGCTATTGACAGTTTCAACATGGGACTATTCCTGGTATCTGCTGCGGGGCTGATAGTTTCTTCAGTCATGCTCCAGAGCGCTTACTTCAGCAGATCAACCGCCTTTGTGGGAATTCTGGCACATGGGTTGTCATTAGCCGATTATCTCAGACAAGCTCTAACATCATCCGCAATTATTACGCTGCTTGTGATCCTGCCAAATGCCTTGTTCCTAGTGATATGGAATATCCTGGTCGGACGACGGCTCTACCAGTTGGGGCGCCTTGAAAGGAAAATGTTTATCCAGCAGTCTTAGTCGGAAGCGTTGGTATTGATGACGCGCTGAAAGTAGACAACTATTTCATCTTTGATTATCGTAGAGTATGGAACTCGTTACGGCTCAGCTCAAGAAGTCGCCAAGACAGTCGCGGCAACGTTGCGCGAATGTGGGTTTCTCTTAAGCAAGATGGCAGGCAGCATGGTCTCGCGTCCTCTTTTGCCTTTTGCTTCCCAGACGATATTTTGAGTTTGCTCGTTCATGGTTATTTTGGTTGCGAAAGGTTTTGTTGTATAATTTTATCAAGGTTGGATTGCAGCTTTATGCTTGGAATAACCAAGCGCAATGGCAGGTTAACCCAATCTAATGAGGTAGTTATACGGAAAGTTGCAGCGTATCATAAATCCGAATAATAAATAGTTGGATGGTATAAAACGATGAACTTTGATCCGAATGAAAACCACAAAATTATTGAAGACTATTTGAGTAAAAATCTTGGCTACCAGGTAGAGTACGTTCAAGCAACACGGTTAGCAAAAAGCACACGAGAAGCCCCCTGGAAATTAATCGTCGAAACGAATAAAAAAGCAGCCTCTTATGTGCTCCAATTAGACCAAGACACAATCGAGCACGAGTATCAAGCGCTAAAAGCCATGGAAAAAATCCCTATTCCCACACCAAAGGGATATGGTTTGGATTTATCAGGGAAAGAAATCGGGCTTCCTTGTTTCTTTAGCGATTTCATTGAAGGCGAATCGCTCCTGGAGCCAATACTTGCGGGCGAGTTATGGGCTGAAGAGCTGTATCTCAACACCGTCAGCGAATTGCAATCTGTTACAACAAATCAGTTGGGAAACTTCGTAAAAAGGTTGGAATATGAAACGGCTAAAGATGTGTTGGAAGATTCGTATTATGATCTAAAAAGCGAAACGCGTTCTTTTGCGGATGTAGCCTACAGAAAACTGAAAAGAACGATGCCAAAAATGCCAACCGTTCGGTTTAGTAATGGCGATTTGTGGCTCGAAAACTTCATCGTGAAAGATCAGAAATTGGCAGGCGTGATAGATTTTGCAAACACAACCTTTAGCGATCCGATATTTGAGTTCTTGTTATCGTTCTTTGTTGCGCCAGAGCTAAAAGGGCGGGGTATTGAAGAACGGTATTGTCAGCAAATGGGTTATGACCCGTCGATAATTACTTGGTATCATGGTTTAGAGTATTTCGATACCTGGCGCTGGGTATTGAAAACGGGTGAAGATTTTGTTCATCATACAGCCGAAAGTTTAGAGAATGATTTGCGAAATTGGTTAGGTGATGAATGAGCAAGAAGCAGCAAAGGCTGGTTTCGGTGCGACAGTGGCTCATTTGCACCTTCCATCAGAAAGCCTCTCTGCCGGTGGATGAATGGCTACGATTGCTCGAGCAGTTGGAGGAGGTATTGCAGCGTCAGGATTCCACCGCCTTGGCGATGATCAACACTCCGTTCGACAACGGGAGTACGAGTAATGGACATCATTTATAAGGATAGGGACTTTTGGAAAAACTATATGATTATCTGGTTTGGGAAAAAAATTTAATAGCGACATGGGAATAATCCGCTTTAATACAACAGATGGAAAGATTTATTGGCAAACAGCATGGTCTCGCACCCTCTTTCGCCTTTTGCTTCCCAGACGATATTTTGAGATTGCTCGTTCATGGTTATTTTGGTTCCGAAAGCTTATTGTTGTATAATCTTATTAAGATTAGATTGCAGCTTTATACTTGGAATAACCAAGCGATTTTGCAGGTTAGCACAATCTAATGAGGTAGTTATACGGAAAGTTGCAGCGTATCATAAGTCTGTAAAATTAATAGTTGGGCAGTTTATTTAAATGCACAAGGAGGGTCTTATGTCCCAGGAACTAACAGAACGAGAAAAACAAATATTGAAATTAATAGCAGAAGGTCTAAAAAATAAAGATATTGCTTGTACGCTATCGATATCAGAGTCAACAGTTGAAAATCATATTCACAAAATTTACCAGAAGCTAAATATATCGAGTAGAGCGCAAGCAACCGCTTACGCTTTTCAAATCGGAGTAATTCTAACTAAAAATATAGATGAGAAATAACAAATAGAGGTAATCCTTCATTGCAAGAGGCATGGCAACTAATACAATTATCGACAACGTTTCAACTTTTCCATAGACAAAGGAGATTTTCTTATGAAAAACAAGCTTGTTTATTTTTTTCTTGTCACTGTTTCTGCCTTACTCATATTTGCAGGGGTTATGCAACAAAGAGCATTGGCTCAAGGTATCTCGCTTAGTGAATTGTTGTTTCCTCCATCATCTTCAGAAACTACAGTAATTGAAGATGTGTCTACATCACATAATGATTTACAATCCATCCCACCAGAACAAAACTCGACTTCCGTTGATACTCAGCCACAAGAAACAACCAATGATGTTATCGCTTATGCAAAAACGCTTATAGAAAAGGTTAACAAAACATATCTTACCCCTGGCTGGCTACATATTTCGTCTCAAACAGAAACTTTTATTACAGCCTCAGATACTTTGCCAGATGGAACACCAAGTCCAACTAACTCATTCAATAACTTGTGGGCATTAATTGACACTGAAGGGGGTGTTATTAAAGCAGTTACTATTGATGACACTGGTGATACATTCACTTCGCAAACATCAGTGTTTCAAGATGGATTTTGGACAAATCTGACAATCCCAGAACTGTCATCTCAAGAGAAAGAACTTTATCAAATTACCACCCTAGACAATGGTTTTCTTGCATCTATAACAAGGATGAAAGACTCTCTGGAGATTCACAAAGAAGAAGTGGAATTAAACAATGAAAAAGTTGTGGTTTTCTCATCGGTCGAAAAATTTCCATCACCGATCGCTGTTGGCAAGTCTGACCTGGTTATTGTTGGCATATATAGCAAGTACTATTTCTCGATAGACTCTGGCTTGTTGCGAATGGTAGAAGATTATCAGATTTATCCAAGTGGAGGTATTAAGCTTTGGAATCGAATAACCTATCTAACCATCGAAAAAGTTGATGTTCCTCCAAAAGAAATTTTGTCTTATTTCACAAAATAGGAGAGAAGCCATGAAAACACTACACGTTAAGAATTTCAGTCTTGCTTTACTTTTCGCTTCAGCAATTTCATTTGTGCTTGTTATAACTGCTTATGCTGCTAGCAAGAATTACTATGGTTTAACAACTGTTTACTACAACAACTATGTGACAGACCAAGGTGGTTGGAATTGGAATGGCAGTTATAGCGACTATACCAGCCCATCTCGTTCTATGGACCAATTTGGATTAACTTTTTGGAGTACCTACTGTAGTTGTAATAATAATATTCAATGGGGAAGTTACATTTCATATGATTCGAGTTATCCGTGGATGATGCAATATAATAAAACCGCTATAGCCGATGGCATGGCTCGATTAAAGGTTCGATGTCCTACGGGACAGACCTTACGCGGACACAACTATATTCAACATTGGTGGCAAGATAGCGGAAAACCAGGATCTGGTGGAAATATTGATTACAAAAAAGTACTTGCAAATCCATAAGATTTGCTTATTTCAACAGGAGCGATATTTCGCTCCTGTTTTGTTTTTCTATTCCCAAAGCCACCTACCCCTATAAGCACCGATATATGCAGTGTTAAACAGAAGTATCAAATTCAAAATCTTCTTGCAAAAGCTGCCCAACATTGCGTGCAGCGGACGGCGGGGATTCTGCGCGACTTACAGGCTTTTTCTCCGCCCGAACATTTTTCTGCTCTTGGAGTTTGATCTCGTCCCGCCCGCCGCCGCTAACGCCAGCCGTTAGGCTGCGTGAGGCGCTTGGGACAAGCTTATGACGTCTGGGTTGACAATCAGGCAGCTCGTGCGTGAAGAAATCGGTCAGGTTTGGTTTATCGATCGGTCTGAGTTGATCGAGAAGATCTACTACAACGAAAGCGGTCGGTCGGCGGCTGTTTGAAGTGGCTCTGGCTAAGGCACAGGAGCTCGACGATATCCATATGGCGCTTGAGATCAAGAACTGACTGCGGCGAGAGGTTGTGATACACCGATAGGAGACGACAATGGCTAACGAAGCAAGTAGGTCAAGAGAAGTGGATATGTATATCGCCACTCAACCACCGGAAACGCAGCGCGCACTTGAAGAACTACGCTCATGTATCTGGCAAGCAGCGCCTGGGGTTACCGAGTTGATGAACTACAACATCCCAGCGTTTGCCTTGGTCAAGGGCGGTAAGCGAGACAAACAGATAATGATTGCTGGATACCCCAAGCATGTTGGCTTCTATCCCCACCCTGATACCATAGATGCATTTTCCGAGAAGCTTGCGATGTACAAGTTCGCCAAAGGTTCCATCCAGTTCCCATTGAACAAGCCCATCCCCAAGGCGCTTGTCATCGAGATGGTGAAGTTCAGGTTATCCCAATTGCAGGAATGAGTGTTTGTCGTATAACAACCGGTTGCAGCGGACAGCGTTCCGCTGCGCTCTATTAGCGCAGGTTAGCTTGGTGGTTGGGCGGCTTAAACCGTCTCAGTGAGCTGAAAGGGGCTAAGAAAAGGAGGTTGTGATATACTACCTCACATAGTTTTTCAGAACCGGAGAATTTAATGAATACTGAGGTAATAGAAAGTAGCCTGCCACGTATTATTAGCGAAGCAAGTGAATTATACCGAACCAGAATTCATATCGGTTATACAAAAACTTGCGACTGCCCCCCTAATCATTTAAACTGCATGACTGCTAAGAAGTGGATAAAAAGTCAACTTGGCGTTTGGCAATTTAACTACGAAAGACGCGATATTCGAGACAAAAATTTGCACCCGGCTACTTTTCCTATCTCATTATCGAGAAGGATAATCGAGCTATTCACCCACGCTGGGGAGTTAGTGGTTGATCCTTTTGTGGGTAGCGGCACAACTCTTGTCGCCGCACAAGATTTGAATCGCAATGCAGTTGGTTTTGACTTACAAGAAACATATATAAAACTATGTCAAGAGCGTCTGGCTAGTAATAATTTTTTTAACCAAGCGCAACAAATAGCGATACAAGATGATGCTTTACACATAGACCACTATTTAGAACCTGAAACCGTCAAGTTGATTTGGACTTCACCCCCATACGCTAATCTGCTCAACCGAAAGCGGAAAAACAAATCACGCCGAGGTGATGAACGTAAGAATGAACAGTTTGGTAAGGTAGAACAATATTCCCAAGCCCCCCGTGATTTAGGAACGATGCCACTTGAAAAATACACAACAGCAATGGGGGATATTTACGAACGCTTACTGCCACTCTTGCAACCCAAAGGACACTGTGTTATCAATGTACCTGATATGTGGTGGGAGAATCAGAGAATTACAATTCACGTCGCGCTTATTGAAGAATTGCGCCAACGAGGGTATGAATTGAGAAATACCATTATTTGGGACCGCACCAATATTGTAAACCGTATAGGAATTTTTGGTTGGCCGTCAAATTACATAACAATGGGGACAACTTTTGAATACTTGTTGGATTTTTGGCGTCCACCGAATTAACCAATTATTCGTAAGAAATTTGCTGTACAACAATATCAACAATTGCCCTTGATAGGTGATGATCAAGTTCCCAATGTAGTTGCTCAAAGTAAAGGTGATATTTTGAAAATTTATACGAAAGAATCCCTCATCAAAGAATTGAAGATAATACGCGATATGGGGTGGATAATCAACGCTAGGCCAGGAAACTCAGGTGGCATTGGGAATACATTGGAAGATTTGCTAGGCATTGAAGAAAACAACTTGCCGATACCGAACGCTGCTGAATGGGAATTGAAATGCCAAAGAGCAAATACCACTTCGCTGATGACACTTTTTCACATGGAACCCTCGCCACGCGCCTTGAGGCTTGTTCCACGTGTGTTCCTACCTCTTTATGGTTGGTAACATCAAGAAGCTGGTGGTCAATATGGAACAGAAGAACTGAGTTTCCGACAAACAATTAGCGGAAATCAGAGAAGTGATCGCGGCTTTATGGTGGTGGTAGATCGTTTTCAAAACAAAGTACTTATCTCATTTGATGCAAGCGCGGTTGATGCGAGACATAATGAATGGCTGGATTCTGTAGACGAACGGGTGGGATTGGATGAATTGAACCCACAACCTTATTGGGGGGTTGAGGACTTGCGTAACAAAGCCGGTACGAAGTTATTGAATTGTTTCTATGTTCAAGCCGAAACAAAAAGAGAAGGGGGACAAGAATTTTTCCACTACTCTAATATTCTGATACTTCAGGGCTTTAGTATCAATGGTTTGTTATCAGGCATTGAACGAGGATATGTATACGTAGATTTTGAGGCGCGTACAGGCCATAATCATGGCACAAAGTTCAGATTGCGCCAAAATCAATTCCCGTTGTTATACAGTAAGAGAACAGAAATTTAACAAAACACATGATAAAAATACCGCCTAACCCCGCGTAGTGTGTTCTGAAAGCTATCCTCTACTAGTTGGTGAAAGTCCAACCCTGGCAAAGGTCAGGCAACCAGGCAGCAGGCAGCCAGTGCATCTGGGTGACCGGATGTGCGGAAGCGTTGAAACTCCCTACTAAAAAACAAATTTTTTGTTTATTATATTTTGAACAGTGATCTATTCCACTTTGGTTTTCTCAGCAGCAAGATAGTTTTGGTTTGTTTCCAGGTCTTCAGCGGTCAATTCTTTGGGGTGTCGTTTGTCATGAATTATTGTGTGTTTTGGGATATAATTTTGTTTGGTTGTGTTTTATGCAAGAATATTTTGGGTTATTACCTCGTCGGGCGTTTTGAGAAATACATTGATGGCTTAATATCCTTGTGCTATTCCGGAAAGTTATGTATACTACAGTTAGCAACATATTCAGGATTTTATATGAGCCGCAAACAAGATTTTCAAAAAATAATTAGTTCCGTTCAAGATGATGAAATATACAAAACTTCTCGGAGTCTTCTTGTTAGGGGTGATTCTTTAGAAGTTATCAAGAAGTTTCCTGATCACTCGGTGTCATTAATACTTACTGATCCACCTTATCATTCAACAAAAAAGAAAAATATTTACGGAGACACATCATTCCTAGAGGATGAGCATTTTCTTGAATGGATGTCTGCTTATGCTAAGGAGTGGGTAAGGGTTCTGAGACCGAACGGCTCTTTATATTTATTTTGCTCATCTTCTATGGCTGGAAAACTTGAAAACATCTTTGCTTCACATTTTAATATCTTATCCCATATTGTTTGGACGAAACCGAATGATCCTGGCTATGATGGATGGAAGCAAAAAATGAATAAAGAAGCTTTGCGGCAGTGGTATGCACATTCTGAAAGAATCGTTTTTGCAGAACCAGCGGTAAATGGAAATCTTTTTAGATCATATTTTGGTAGCGTTATAAGAGAAGCAAGAATACAATCTGGGTTTTCCATGAAAGATCTCACCGAAAAAGTCGGGGCTCATGGAAAAGTTAATCATGGTGGGGCTGTTTCGAACTGGGAAGCTGGTAGGAATGTTCCAAGCGAGGAACAATACGAAAAATTGCGTAATGCTGTGTTAACTGCTGGAAAAGTAAAATCGATGCCAGACTATAACGATTTGGTTAGACCATTTTTTGTGGATAAAACTAAAGAGTTTACAGATATTTGGACTTTTCCCAGTATACGTCCATACAAAGGCAAACATCCAGCAGAAAAACCAGTTGCTTTATTAGAACATGCTATAGAAGCAAGTACATTTATCGATGATATTGTTCTGGACTGTTTTGCAGGTTCGGGTTCGACCGCTGTAGCAGCTTTAAATTTGGGTAGATTTTCAATTTCTGTGGAAATAGAGGAAAAATGGTGTAAAAAAATCGAGAATATTTTAAAATTCCTCGAATCTAAAGAATATACTGTTTTTCCAGATAACTATGAGCCAAAAACTATGAAAGTTGATAGCTATCAAGCAAGATTATTTTGAACAGCCTTATTCCTATCTAGTACCTCTTCCATCCATTCCAAAGTTTTCTTAATCCCCGCGTCTTTTGTTACTATATTGCAATGATGATGCCCCCATCCTAAATTGTAGGGTTTATGGTTATACCTACCAAATTGCAATTCTTCGATGTGGAAAAGGTTAATATCAGTAACCGTCAGATCAGGTACTTCTCTCCCCTCAGCTTGTTTTACTCTGTTGAAAAAACCATTCCCTGATAGTTTTTCTCTGCAAAGAGGACAAATGGTTTGATTATCTCTGTCAATTATGCGAGCTTTTTTCATCAAAGTGAAATCAAGTAACCCAGCTTTTTCAGATTCTTTTAGTATTAGGCTACGTCTATTGGCAGCATCTTCATGTGACATGCCAAATTTAACTACAGTTTCAACAGCATCAAAACATAGCCAATAAATAGCTTCCAATTGCAAACGCGTTTGTTTTAGTGTTACTGAACTTGCATATTCGTATTGTCTGATGCCTGCTCCTTTACAAGCTTTTGTGGTGAATCCACGCGTAATTTTTTCGCTTTTTTTTACTGCGGTTGTAGCTGGAATGCGAGCAGCATAAAATCCACCCAATGGCGCGTTGCGGCTATTTGGTGGTTTCCAACCTAATTGGTCAGGGTTAAATCTATCCCAATCCTGTCTCGTTTCATAAAACACGAGACAATTTTGCCCCAAAACTAGACTGCGTTCTCTAAGTTCTTGCTTAATATTTCCACTAAAATACGTCTCTGCAGGGATTAAGACAATAAACCCTTTCTCAAAGTTGTCTTCTCCTTCTGGATAAATTATTGGAGATGAGAAATGATATGGGATTAAAACTGTACTATTTCTTGCAACCCTGTTTTGATATATAACATCATCATCTGCACCCCTTGTTTGGCCTGTTTTGTAAATTTTTCTGCTCAATAATGAGGGAAGTTGGGGTTTCATAAATCAGTCAACTCGCTTATTGTCAGGCTCAGTGCTTTTGCTATTTTTTCAATGTTGATAAGTGTAATATTCTTTTCACCTCTTTCAATCATGCCAATATAAGTTCTGTGTACACCTGCTATAAGTGCAAGTTCTTCTTGAGAAAGTCCCAAACTTAATCGTTCGCTTCGTACTTTTTGACCAAATTTTATAAGTAAAGAGTTATCCATAAACATCCTTATCAGTTGTAATAGTATAAGTCCATGCTAACTTTAGTTCTACATACTACGATTAGCACAACAGTTGAGAAAATATTTTGTATACTCTTATGAAACGCCTACCCAGACTGCACCTGACTGCTGCTATGCAGCACGTGTAAGCGACGCGATTCTATACAATTCAACTAGGGTAAATGTGCGTCAGGGTTAGTGCCGCAGAGGCAGGTGATCAAACCGTTGGGCAGCCAATCATTCTGCACAATCGTAAATATGTGATGAGAGATTTTCTGTTTTCAAAGGAAAAGTGGGTAAAAAAATCAAGAAATATTTTTACTCGGATATGGAGAGTTCACAATGCCACCAACTGCAATGGTAAATATTCAATTAGATGCAGAAGCAGCTCGCATTTATCAGCAGGCTTCAACAGAAGATAAGAAGAAAATGCAGGTTATATTGAGTCTATGGTTACGAGAACTCGGCAAGCCAACAAAATCACTTCGTTCTTTAATCAATGTAATCAGTGATAAGGCACAAGAGCGCGGTTTAACTTCCGAAATTCTGGAAGCCTTACTCAATGACGAATAAGCCTGGTTTTGTATTTGACACCAATGCACTCATATGCCTCGCCAACGACATCACCGCCGAAGATTTTCCCTGGGAGTGGCTGGGTTTACCGCAGACGGTGGAAGTCAGGACAAAGACAAAGGAGCTGGTTGTGAACAGACTGATCGTTGATCTGAATGACGAAGGAGGTACCGATGCCCACTGATAAGCTCATTCTTTTAACTGGAGCGACGGGTTATGTAGGCGGCAGATTACTGCCGCTGTTGGTGGAAGAGGGCTGGCGTGTGCGGTGCTTGGCGCGGCAGCCGGAGCGTTTGTCTTCGCGCGTGCCGGCGGGGGTGGAGGTCGTGCGCGGCGATGTGCTCGATGCGAAATCGCTGTTCCTTGCCATGCAGGGCGTTGAAGACGCATATTATTTGGTTCATTCGATGGGAGCGACGGGCGATTTTGAAGAACAGGATCGCCTAGCGGCGGACAATTTTGCCGCTGCTGCCTGCGATGCGGGCGTTCGGCGGATCATTTACCTTGGCGGCTTGGGCGAGGACGCAGCGGATTTGTCGGCGCACCTGCGCAGCCGGCATGAGGTGGGAGAGCGACTGCGTGCGCATGACGTACCAGTGATTGAACTGCGCGCTTCCATCATCATCGGCTCTGGCAGCTTGTCGTTTGAGATGATTCGGGCGCTGGTAGAGAGACTGCCGGTAATGGTGACGCCGCGCTGGATGATTCCAGCGCCGCTGCTGACACCCCATCTGTCCAGTCTCTGGTTGGGTTTGGTCACACCGCTGTATGCCCGAGTTGAGCAAAAAAAACCTTGCCAAATGAAAAACACCTCTGACAAGATAATCATTCTAGTGGAATGAAATTGTGAAGTTAGCGATAATCAGACTAAATATCTTTATTCCTCCAATCGGATTGATGCACCTTTTGTAATCCAATATTGATCCTGGCAATATCCACATCTTCCGGATCAAATGTACCATCCCACCATTCCGTATGGAGATCGTGATCTTCGTGGTCAGGATCATTTAAAGCTTCCAAGAATATTGCATAACCCCATACCCCACCAACATCCTCGGGAGGACAAGCTCTTTTCGCTTTTACACAAATTGGGTATTTCATTTTAGGATCGGCGGGGATAATTTTCTCGATTACGATTTCATGCAGCCAACTATCGCCAAAATCATATTCATATTTGAATCTTTTTCTTCCACTTGAGATAATATCAGCTAGGAAAAAATTTTTTTCATCATTTACCTGGATCCAATCATCCATACCGGGAGCGCTGTAGTAATCACGATCGATGATGAATTGGTGCAAATGACAGTTTTCCCAACCCATTGATTCCTGAATGATTTTATGTAATTCTAACAAATTGGTGTGCTCGGAAACTAATAATCGCCTCCAAATTGGCGGTTTGCTTCTTTTTAGAGTTACCTTCAGTTGTACAATTTGATCTGTTGATGATGATATCGGATTAATATTTTTCTCTCCTTGAAAATAAAAGGATATTTTTCGAAGCCAATCTCCATTCCTTTCATAATCTCTCGCTTTTTCACCAGACAGTTTTCCAATTTCATCCAAAATCGCTGGCGTAGGTACTGGCTGGGTTATCTTTGGGAAGTTTCTCCCACATGCGATCATAGATGATCGCGAAAAGCGCTACCACGATGAGTAGTATCTGGCTGGTTATATTAACCGAGAATTGATTCCCGAAGGTGTTCATGGCAGGATGGAATAGAGCGGGCGCCAAGATGCTGCCATGCGTACGGTTGTAGAGCCAGGTCATAATGATCGAAACTGCTAGGTTCCAAACGATCCGATTCTCAAGCATCTCGAACAGCGAGATACTGCGTCCAATATCATAAGGCAGATGCCAGAGCGCCCAAAAGAACCACACGATCACAGCGGATACGATCACAGGATAGCGCGCTTGCAGGCGCGGCAGAGCAAATCCGTGCCATCCACTCTCCTCATTGATCCCGCCGGTCAACAGGAATCCACGCATGTAATCAAGCAAGAGATAGATAGCTATCGTCTTGAGACTCATTTCAGCGAGATAAAAATCAGCTTGACCTCCAAAAAGGCGCGTGATACTCATGGAGACAAGCGGGATGCCGGGGAAGATGACAAAGATCAGCTAATAACCATGTAGGGATAAATATGATCCAGCGCATTTTGTCGCCTGGCAATCTCGGCTGAGGTTCAACGATCCCCGCGATCAACATGGCTGCTAAAGCAGGGTTGAACACGATCGGCATCATCAAAGCCTCAACCAATTGGTTCCCCGGAAAGACATAATAGACCATAATCAAACCAGGCCATGTGATTAGAAAAGCGAGGACAAAGAATACCAACACCTAATGGTCTTTGAGATATGCGTTTTTCTTTTTCATGGGCAACATAATCCTTTCCAGCACAATATGGGTTAAGGCGTACGATTCGCTGTTAGCTCATCACGCGTGTAGAAGATTTCCCCAACGCGCTCGATATGATCCAGTAAATCTGGATCGCTAATATCTTGATATATGGATATATCAAAGCTATAGGGCAAGAGCAGATCGTCGATCTCGGAGAGAATTCGAGCAAGTATGGAGAGGTTCAGATCATCCCCCCCGAGCAGCGTCAGATCAATATCAGAACCATTGCGATAATTCCCTTTTGCGCGTGAACCATATAAAATGGCTTTGTTAATCACTGGGTAGCGACAAAGAACCCTATTGATCTTATCAATCGTATTTTCTGTTAAACCATATTTCCTTTTCATCGTTATTCTGCAAGAGGGTCAAGTGTTTTGATAAGCTGCTTGAATTCATCATAATAGTGATCTCGAATCGCTTGCACAATTCTTTTCGCAAGATCACGGTTATAGGTATTCGAGCTCAGATTTCGGCTCTCGATCATCTCCATCCAAATTTCACCGTTTTCAATCAAATTATATTTATAGGCTTCTCGAGTGCTATCTTTCGAGCCATATAAAGTAGCAGCGCCTTGATTCTGCAGATAATCTTTGAGCGTGTTCCAAGCCAATTCATGGGTGAATTCAAAAGCTTGTATCATCCCCTGCTCTTCTAATTCTGTCAAGGGACGTTGGTCAGCCAGCACGACAGCTTTCTCCAGTTGACTGAAGGCTTGTTTGAAATGGTTAAAACGTTGAATCCAACGGATATCTCGATCGGACATTTCTTTGTACGCTCTCCTAATAATGAACCAGAGAATTGATCATTAGATCTTATTCATTTTATTATACCGTTAATACCGAATGACCCAATAGCGTTGTGGATTTGGAGAAAACTAGTGAGAACAGCGAACGGTTTTTTGGTGATTTGATATGGAGAAAGGGGGGTGAATTTAAGAAAGGGAGAACAACGAATTAGGGGGATTTACCGAATATGTGTGGAGACAATTCGTGGATTATTTCCGTTCCTATATACATCAAACCCAAAAGTTTTCGTGATTATTCCCATTTGAACAAGCATAAAATGAAACTTATAGGGTTTCTACTGGCTAACCGAAAAATATGATGCTACATCATTTGTTACTTACAATCAATCGTTAACCCTTATATCGTTAAAGTCAACATATTAACCCATATATATTGGGTTGCTAACTCGATAGAATGCTTTGTCCACCCAGGTATAAATGCTAGGGCTACAGAACAATACCGGATGAATCTGGTTGATGATCGCGCATGTCTCATATGAATAAATTCATATGCTTTCATCAAACAAATCTGATAAATCAGATTCACCACACTTTCACAACTAGCATTAGCTAGTTTGGAGTCATTATTATGTCAGTCTTTACAGTTGCAGACCATCAAACGCTTGCAACCGATCACGAACGATTGATTAAGAATATGTTTTTTTACCATCGAGATTAATCCAATCTTATTTCTGGGATGTCTTTTGTTTACCATACGATTTATCACTGAGTGGAGGAAGAATTCGAGTGGGGTCGAGAATAAAGAATTAGCAAAAAAGACCGAATTTTAATACGAAAGAATATTAGTTGGATTGTAAACCCAATTCCGGTAATTAACAGGCTATTGATATTATCTATATCACAAAACACACATGACAATTATCACTATCGTGTTGATGAAAAAGGCGCGAAAATTAATGTACAACGTTATACACAACGCTGTACATTTATTTCAAGATTATCCCTAGCAATTTTTCGAGCATCATACTCTTGGTTCATATAAAATGAGAAAGGTGTGAAAATGACAGACCAATTAGCAAATCGATGGAACGTAGAAAAAATCCGTAGTTGGTATGACAAGCAACCATGGCTATGTGGTTTTAATTACGTGACTAGTAATGCAATTAATACAACTGAGATGTGGCACCACAGTTCAGTTGATTTTGACATAATTGATCGTGAGTTGACTTGGGCTGAAGAAATTGGATTTAATAGTTGCCGAATTTTTCTTCAATATTTGGTTTGGCAAGAAGACCCTCATGGTCTAATTGCTCGATTGGATCATTTTTTAACCATCGCAAATCATCATCATTTATCAACTATTGTTTGCCTTTTTGATGATTGCGCATTTTCCGGAAAAGAGCCTTATTTAGGGCCTCAGGATCCCCCGCTCCCAGGAGTCCACAATAGCGGTTGGGTACCAAGCCCAGGTCACGTTCGCGTTGTCGATCAATCTACATGGAAAATTTTACGGAATTACATATCAATGATTATAGGTTGGTTTAGGGAGGACGACCGAATCCTTTTTTGGGATTTATATAACGAACCCGGAAATGCCGGAATGGGTGAAGCTAGTTTGAACCTGTTGAATAATACTTTTTTATGGGCTAGGTATGAGAAACCGAATCAACCTATCACTGTGGGCATATGGAATTCCGAATACAAACAGATAACCAAAGCTTCTATTGATGCATCAGATCTAATTACTTTCCACAATTATAGCAATGAAAATTCTCTTAATAATCAAATTGAAAATCTAGAGCAATATGAAAGACCAATTGTATGTACTGAGTGGATGCGTAGAAATTATGGAAGTATTTTTTCTACTCATCTACCAATTTTCAGAAAGAATAATGTAGGCTGTTATTTTTGGGGATTAGTTAATGGCAAAACTCAAACCCATTTTCCGTGGGGATCACATGAAGGCGCCTCGGAACCAGAAATATGGTTTCATGATTTATTACATAAAGATGGGAATGCTTATGATAACGAGGAATTATCATTTATCAAAAATTTTCTAAAAAGTTCATAATTTCCGAATATTTTGGAAAATCAAATGATTTCAAATCAAATTTTTTCTACATAAATAAGAAGGAGGTTTTTATAGAAAATTCGAATCGCTATGATATTGCCAATCTTGATCAAAATTTCCGAAGATACTATTGAGAGGAGTCAAATTATGAAAAATCTATTCTTTTTTTTCCTTTGTATAACAATGATAGCTAGTCTAGTATTGGCATCTTGTTCAAGCCCAACTTCGATACCAATAACTACTGAAACAATCACACAAGAGAGCCAACCTTCCAAAACGGAAAAAACTGATGTTGTAACCCTAACATTCTGGAATGGTTTCACAGGCCCAGATAGACCATATATTGAAGGTTTGGTAAGCGAATTCCAAGAGTCTCATCCGCATATCCAGATTCAAATGGATATCCAACCTTGGGATAGTCTTTATCAAAAGTTACCTACAGCCATTTCATCTGGTCAGGGTCCAGATATAATGGGAATTCACGCCGAAAACATCCCACAGTACGTAAGTAAAGGTTTCCTAGTTGACATCAGCTCCGAATACAAGGAAGGATCAAATCTAGATGAAAGTAACTTCGCATCAGCAGTCATAGATCTACTCAAAGTTGATGGGAAAATATATGGCGCGCCCATGGTTTATTACCCTCTAGCGTTATACTATAATAAAAATCTTTTTGAGAAAGCTGGATTAGATCCTGAAAAACCTCCAACAAATTGGGATGAGTGGATTGAAGCAATTCTCATCACCACTGATGAAGACGCAAAACAATATGGATTAGCATTGCCGGAAATAAATACAATCCCAAATTGGCCAATACTTCTTTGGGGAAATGGCGGTGGAATAATGAAAGATGGCGAATCAATTCTAGCTACACCAGAAACCGTTGAAGCCTTAGAGTTGTGGTCTGATTTGGTCATCAATAAAAAAATTAGCCCAATTGGATTGTCGGGAGGAGAAGCTGACAAATTATTTCAAACTGAAAAAGCAGCTATGGAAGTAAATGGCCCTTGGTTGACTCCAGGACTAGATGAAGCTGGTATTAACTATGATGTTGTTCCTGTCCCTGCAGGTCCAGCAGCCCAAGTTACATATGCTGGCGCGGCTGCTTTAACAATAAACTCAAAAAGTGAAAAATTATCTGCAGCAATGGAGTTTTTAGATTTTTGGAATAGTAAAGATGCTATCATCTATTTAAGTTTAGGAACAGGTTTTCCACCCTCTCGCCTGGACATAAAGGATGATCCAAAACTTGCTGAGGGAGAATGGGTTGCTAAATTTGCTCAATCAGCCCCCTTCGGGTTTGCTCTTCTTCCTGGAATGGAGCAACAAGGACAGATTATGAGCGAAATCTTCACACCAATGATCCAAAAAATCACTACAACTGAAATGTCAGCTGAAGAAGCTGCTTTTGAAGCTAATCAAAAGCTTATGGAGTTGCTTGAAGATTAGAAAGATTTGAACGAAATGAAGTGTGGTCGGGTTATCAATTATAAATGCCCTTCCACACTTCAACTAGCAGGATTTTGTTATGTGCAGCGAAAAGAATCAGAAAAGAAAATCCCTTCCGAAAACTCGTAAATGGAAAACTAATCCTAGAAGGAAATTATTGAACCGGGAAGCATTTTTTGGATACCTTTTCCTTTTTCCAAGTATGACCATTCTTTTAATATTTGTATTTTGGCCAATTTTTCAAGCAATATTACTTAGTTTACAGGACTTTCAATTTTTTGCTAACAGAATAGATTGGGTTGGACTTGAGAATTATCAGAGACTTATCAATGATGATAGGTTTTGGAATGCGCTTAAAAATACAATAATCTATACTATCGCCTATGTACCTATCACGGTAATATTTGCTTTAGCGCTTGCATTGGCACTAAACCAAAAAATCCCTAAACGGAACCTTTTAAGAGGTGCTTTTTTCCTCCCAGTAATAGGCTCATTCGCTATCGTATCAATTATTTGGAAATTTCTCTTGGATCCTGATATTGGATTAATTGCATATTGGTTCAGTTTTCTTAACATATCTACCCATGGATTTCTTCGTGATCCGAATTGGGCTATGTTTGGTGTAATTATCGTTAGTATTTGGAAAGGTTTAGGGTTCTTAATGGTAATCTATTTGGCAGGTTTACAGGGAATCCCTGAGGTTTACTATGAAGCTGCAAAAGTTGATGGGGCTACTGCCTGGCAAAGATTCTGGTATATAACACTTCCACAATTACGCTTCACAACCTTGTTCGTCTTAGTTATATCAGTGATTGGAGCTTTTCAAGTTTTCGACGTTGTTTGGGTATTAACTCCAGGAGGAGGTCCTCTATTCAGCACTGACGTACTCGTAACTTATATTTTTTATCAAGGGATAACAAACCTCGATATAAGTTATGCGTCTACAATTGGTATTGCTTTACTTATCATAGTATTAATACTGACTCTACTTCAATTAAGAATTTTACAATTTAGTGACAATAATTAATGGAAAAATCGATGGAGAATTTTTTTTCTAGATTAAATATAAGAATAAATATTATACAATTCTTTTTATGGATAATAATAGCCTGTGGAGCATTAATATTTATCTTTCCGTTTATATGGATGTTTTTCACTTCCCTAAAACCAGAAGCCAGTGTCGTTGTTTACCCGCCGACACTTCTTCCTAATCAATGGACATTTGAAGCTTACATAAACATCTGGAAACGTATCCCTTACGCTAGATTCTTTATGAACAGTATTATATTTGCTGGAGGAGTCACAATTATCGAATTGTTTCTTGATTCCTTAACCGCATATTCTTTGAGTAGGCTTCGATACCCTGGAAGAGATTTCTTGTTTATAATAATATTAATAGCTCTAATGTTACCATTTCAAGTATCGTTTGTGCCATTATATGTAACAGTAGTGAAGTTTAATCTCGTCAATACCTATGCAGGACTCATTATCCCAAGAGCTACAAATGCTTTTGGTATCTTTTTATTACGCCAATTCTTTATCACACAACCACGAGAACTAGATGAAGCTGCAAGAATTGATGGAGCTAGCGAATTCTTTATTTACCGACGCATAATTCTCCCGCTCTCTAAACCAGTTCTTTCAACCCTAGCAGTATTTCATTTTACATATAATTGGAATGATTTTCTATGGCCAATGCTGATTACCTCATCTACAGAAATGCGAACCTTACCTGCTGGTTTAGCACTATTTGTAGGACAACATGTAGTTGAATACGCAGTAGTAATGGCTGGCGCAACCCTTGCATTATTACCTTTGTTTATAGCATTCATATTTGCACAACAATATTTTGTAAAAGGAATCGCGATGACAGGCTTGAAAGAATAATCCAAATTCTTCATTTTATAGGTGTTTTATGAAAACAAATCGCAAAAATAGAATTAAGAGGAATGTTACGTTAAAGGATGTTGCCCAAGATGCTGGCGTTTCGGTAAAAACCGTATCTAATGTAGTGAACAATTGGCCATATGTAAGTGATGAGTTACGGCAAAAAGTATTAGATACAATTGATCGCCTTGGTTATCGTCCCTCGCGGGTAGCACAAAGTCTTGTGACGGGTAAAACAAAAACAATTGGAATTGTCCTTCCAGATATTTCCAATCCGTTTTTTGGGATGGCTATACGCGGCTGTGAGGATATTTTTTCCCAAGCAGGCTATAATTTATTCCTATGTAATACTGATGAAAATAGTGAAAAAGAGACGAACACATTAGAAACTCTTTTAGGTAGAGGTGTTGATGCAATTATGCTTTGGGGTTCACAGACTTGTGGGGAGGATCTTTACAATCTTGTTGAGGAATTACCAATCGTTTCAATCGATTGTAATATTTCAGAATCTAGAACAAACAGCACTGCAATTTTAGTCGATAATGAAAAAGGAGGTGAGATTGCTACTTCTCACTTAATTAAAAACAATCGATTACCTATTGCACATCTATCTGGTCCCAGTCATAGATATACAGCTATGCTTCGATTAGCTGGTTATCATCGAGCCATTGAGAATGCCAATATTCAAATTAACAGAAATCTCATTCTTGAAGGACAGCCATCTATTCAAGGTGGTTATCGTAGCGCAATAAAGCTATTCCAATCAGTGATCCCAGGTTCGATTTTCTGTTATAACGATTTGATGGCAATTGGAGCAATGATGGCTGCAGAAGAATATGGATTGAGAGTTCCAAATGAAATTGCAATTGTTGGTTTCGATGATGTATTTTTATCTTCACTCGTGACTCCTTCTCTTACTACTATACGAATTGACCAGTATCAATTAGGAAAAATGGCAGGACTAATGTTGCTTGAACGAATAAATAACCCTCTTTTGGAAAATAAGGAGATAATGTTTCCAATTGAACTACAAATACGCGAATCAAGTGTATTAAAAACATTTTCAAAAGAGGAAAAACGACAAAATCTAGAAAAACTCGTCGCAATGATATCTCAAGACAAATACTCTTCATACCATAAATAATCTTAATTTTTTGAAAACAACAATAAATATTATAAGGAAAAAAATGTATTATAAAACTGATTGGGAACAAGCAAAGAAAAGATTAACTGCTTTCTGGAATCACGATGTTATTGATCGTTGCTGCGTTATTGTTCATGCTCCTAGAAATAAATCAAAAAAACCGCCATTTCCTGAACTACAGTGGGGACCTTGGTTGGAAGATTTAGAAAAATACGATGATTATGATACCGAATCAATAATTAAATGGTGGACTGATCCTGAAAAAAACTATCAACGTATGATCACTTGGTTTGAAAACAACTACTTCGGAGGAGAAGCTGTTCCAGCTACCTATATTAACTGGGGTGCAAGCGCAGGCGCAGCCTTTTGGGGTAGTCCTCCTAAGTTTTCAAAAACAACGGTTTGGTATCCATCAGTAATTAAAGATTGGGATACATGGAATTGGGATCCAAATCCGGAATTAAATTTTTATTGGAAGAACATCTTGGATATTCAACAAAAATTCATTGACGAATGTCATGGACGCTATTTTATTGGAGTCCCAGAGATTGGAGATGCTGCAGATCTATTATCACTCATGCGTGGAATGGATAATTTAGCTTTGGATTTATTTGATCATCCTGAAGAGGTAAAGAAAGCTGTCGAAATAATGTCTGACCTATGGGTAAAATTGCACGAGGATATTTATCAAAAAACTGTTAAAATCAATCAAAATGGCGGTGTATTGCCCTGGATGAATCTATGGGCACCTGGTAGACACGATCAATTAGCAAACGATTTTTCCTCAATACTATCAACAAATATGTTTAAAGAGTTTTTTGAATCTGAAATTATTAAGATGGGAAAATGGTGCGATTATGCAACCTATCATTTAGATGGAAAAAATTGTATACTAAACCATCTCGATTATTTGCTTAGTATCAAAGAAATTGATAATATTGAATTTACTCCTGGAATTGGTCAACCACCTACCTATTATCCAGAATATATACCTTTATATAAAAAAATTCAAGCGAGTGGAAAAAATCTCTATCTCCTTACAAAACCTAATGAAATTGAACCAATCTTAACTGAACTTTCACCGAAAGGATTATTGTTATCAACAAATCTCGACAGTGAAGATGATGCAAATCAATTACTAAAAAAGGTGAGTAAATGGTCTGCACGGAATAATACATTTCCATCAGTGAAGGATTAACAAATTTTATTACAAAAAGTATATGATCATGAATACTACTCAAATTTACTTACATTCAAAATACCAAATAGGGAAGATAAATCCAAGAATATTTGGCGGATTCATTGAACATATGGGCAGAGCTGTTTATCAAGGATTATATGACCCTAATT
>Ga0172371_10003390_pt1 | contig 24747 bp, 20 predicted proteins | sample Lak12m_FD_114543 | JGI IMG/M metagenome (GOLD analysis project Ga0172371, IMG submission 114543) | Freshwater microbial communities from Kabuno Bay, South-Kivu, Congo - kab_022012_12m | ecosystem: Environmental > Aquatic > Freshwater > Lake | place: Democratic Republic of the Congo: South-Kivu... | reverse complement strand
CGACGTTATTTCGAACAAATTAAATCCGAAATTCCGGAAATTGACGGTTTGTTCGGCGTCGATTCGCAGGCTGAGGTCATCGGCTTTCTGACCGGAAAATCCGGCGCCTGCCCGGACCTGGAAACCAGCCGACATCTGCTGACGCCGCGCCATTTTGCTTACCTGAAATTAGCCGAAGGTTGCGATAATTCCTGTTCCTTCTGCGCCATTCCGCTGATTCGCGGCCGCCAGCGCAGCCGTCCGGTCGATTCGCTCCTGCATGAAGCCGAATTTCTGAAAAGCCAGGGGGTGCAGGAACTGATCCTGATTGCCCAGGACACCACCCGCTACGGCCGCGATTTGCCCGGTAAAGTCAATCTCGATCTCCTGCTGAACGAGTTACTGGCGGCGCGGCTTTTTCCCTCGGTGCGCCTGATGTACGCCAATCCGGATTTCTGGCGCGCCAGCCTGAGCGAAACGCTCGCCAAATATCCGGAATTCTGCCCGTATATCGACATTCCGGTGCAGCACGCCAGCCCGCGTATCCTGACACTAATGAACCGCGGCGCCGAACCGCAACGCCTCCGTAAAACACTGCGCAATATTCGCCATCAGCGCCCCGAAGTCGCCCTGCGCACTTCGATCATGGTTGGTTTTCCGTCGGAAACCGAAGCCGATTTCGACGAACTACTGAACTTCGTCGAGGAAGTGCGTTTCGAAAGGCTGGGCGTTTTCACTTACAGTTGCGAAGAGGGCACTGCCGCCGAAAAATCCGACGATAACGTGCCTGTCGAAGAAAAGGAACGCCGCCGGGAAGTTTTGATGCAGATTCAATGGGACATCGCCCAGGCTTTCGCCCGCTCGAAAATCGGTGCGCGGATTCCGGTTTTAATCGAAGAACAATCCGGGAGCGATTATCTGGGACGCTCGCCCTGGGACGCCCCGGAAATCGACTGCATTGTACATGTAAAATGCGCCCAGCCGTTACCGATCGGGCAATTCTGTGACGCAACCGTGACCGGCGTTACTGAATTGGATTTAATCGCCGAGGCTGGTCGTTAAAACTTTTGTTTGTTAAGCGCGAATTGGATAATTTCCGTTCAGATATTTCTGAATCAAATAATTACAGGACGACAGAACAATGAAGGCATTAATTACAGCAGGTGGTCATGGTACACGCCTGAGACCGATTACTCATACTCAAAACAAGCACCTGATCCCGATCGCCAATAAGCCAATTCTGAATTATGCACTCGAATATGTGCGCGAAGCCGGCATCCGCGAGGTCGGCATCATCACCAATAAAGAAGGCGATGAAGTTAAAGCGGTTTACGGCGACGGCCGCGCTCTGGGCCTGAAGATCGTCTATATTCCGCAGGAACGCCCCTCCGGTCTGGCAGATTGCGTCCGGATCGCCGAACCGTTTATCGGAAAGGAACCGTTCATCTTTTATCTCGGCGATAATATCATCGTCGGCGGCATCCGGCGCTTCATCGCTGAGTTCGAAAAGAATCAGACCAACTGTCACCTCGTTCTGGCCAAAGTTCCCGATCCGGAGCGGTTCGGCGTGCCGGAAATCCAGGGCGACCGCATCGTCAATATCGTTGAGAAACCCCAAAAACCCGCCAGCGACTTTGCCGTGACGGGAATTTATATTTACGATCATACTATTTTTGAAGCAGTCAATAATATCAAACCGAGCGCACGCGGTGAATTCGAAATCTCCGATGCCCATCAGTATCTTTTAAATAAAGGCTATAAAGTCACTTTCTCGGAAATCACCGGCTGGTGGAAAGACACCGGCAAACCCAGCGATCTGCTGGAAGCCAACCGTCTGGTTTTAGATAATATCACGTCTGCCATTGAAGGCCAAGTCGATCAAAACAGCCGCATCAGCGGACGGGTAATGATCGGGGAAAATGCCCAAATTATCAACAGCAATATCCGCGGCCCGGTGATCATCGGCAGCGGCGCGAAAATCATCAACGCTTATGTCGGGCCTTACACCGCGATCGATAAAAATTGCGAAATCAGCGACGCCGAGATCGAATTCAGCATTGTTTCCTGCGACTGCATTATCCGCAATCAGAAAATCCGGATCGAGGCCAGTCTGCTCGGCAAGAGTGTCCAGATTATCGAATCGCAGGCCAAGCCGTTTACCAATCGCTTCATCATCGGCGACCAAAGTCAGATCGAGATCAGGTAGTTTTGATCGCGACGGTCGCATTTCGGACATTGGGCTGTCGCCTGAACCAGGCTGAAACGGATGCCATCAAATCCGAACTCGGCAATCATGCTCTCCGGGAAGTCAAACCCGACGAACTGGCCGATCTGACCGTAATCAATTCCTGTGCCGTCACGCGCGCAGCCGAAGCCAAAACCCGCGGCGCTATCACGGCCGCCCGGCGAGTTTCGCCTGATGGCCGGATTGCGGTGGTTGGTTGCTACTCGCAGCTGGCAGCGGTCGAATTGCTCGATCTTCCTGGCGTCTGTCTCGTTCTGGGCAATAATGAAAAATATAACCTGTTCGATTTTCTCGAAAGCCTCGACCACGGTGAAAAGATCGTACAGGTTTCCGTGCCGGGCTTATCGGCCACGACCTTTCGGGCGGAGTTTCATTCTCCAACTGACGAACGGATTCGCGCCAATCTGAAGGTCCAGGAAGGCTGCGACTATCGCTGCGCCTATTGTATCATTCCCGACCTGCGCGGCAATCCGCGCAGTCGCGCCCCGCAGGATTGCATCGCCGAAATCAGCCATCTCGCGGCCATCGGAGTGCAGGAAGTCGTTCTGACCGGCATCAATCTCGGCCGTTACGAATCGGCCGACGGCGACCTGTCGGCTTTAATCCGCCGCCTGGTAAATGAAACCGCGATCCCGCGCATCCGTCTTAGTTCCGTCGAACCAGACCTGGTAACGCCGGAATTGATTGAACTGCTCGCCTCTGAAACGCGTCTCTGTCGCTATCTGCATATCCCCCTGCAACACGGTTCGGATAAGATTCTGGCGCTGATGAAACGCCGGTACCAGACCGCCGAGTACACCGACTTGGTTAACCAGATAAAAGATGGTAACCCGGAAATCTGTCTCGGCGCGGATGTCATGGTCGGTTTTCCCGGCGAAACCCAAACTGAGTTCGAAGAAATGCTCCGGTTCCTCGAAAATCTAAATATCGATTACCTGCACGTCTTCCGCTATTCTATTCGTCCCGGCACACCGGCTGCCCGTTTGACCGACCACCTGCCCGATTCGAAGAAAAAACGGCGTTCGGAAATTCTGCGCCGCCTGAGTAATCAAAAACGCGCCCGGTTTATGCAATCCATGAATGAAAAGGTCGCTGCGGTTTTAATCGAAGAGAAAATTGCACCCGAAATCTGGCAGGGACTGACCGACAATTACATAAAAGTTCGCCTTAATGCCAAAGAGGACTTGTATAATCGCATCAGAAAAGTTAGAATAACTCATGTTTCGGGAGACTTCATAAAAGGAGAATTGCTCAGTGAGTGAATGTCCGTATTTCATCGGAATTGCCGGCAATATCGGCGTCGGTAAAACTACTATGACCGACATTATCGCGCGGCGTTTCGGCTGGCGGGCTTTTTACGAATCGGTCATCGACAATCCCTATCTCGAAGATTTTTATCTTGATATGAAACGCTGGAGTTTCAACCTGCAGATTTATTTTCTCTCGCATCGTTTCCGCAGCCACAAACAGATGACCGAGTGTGAAGTCGCCACCGTCCAGGATCGCACGATTTACGAAGATGTGGAAATTTTCGCGCGCAATTTATTCGAAATGGGCAATATGAGTGAGCGTGACTGGGAAAATTATCGCGCACTGTTCGAAATCATGACTTCCTACCTGAAAAAACCGGACGTGATCATTTACCTGCGCGCCAGCGTCGATACCCTCCTGACCCGGATTAAAAAACGTTCGCGCGGCTTCGAACGCGACATTTCTCCCGAATATATTTATATGCTTAATCTGGCCTATGAGCGCTGGATTAAGGAAGAACAAAAACGCAATCATGTCCTGATCGTCGAAACCGACCAGTTCGACGTTTTCCGCGACCAGGATAAACTGGAAGACCTTTTACAAAAAATTCATCAGATTTGCCCCTGAAGCCGAGCGGATGAATTGCGGACGATTGTCCGGGAGTTTCAATGCAATTCAGTCAAAGATTAAGAAATGAATTATTAGTCCTCGATAATCATACCATCGCCGAACATTCCCCAAAGGGACGACCATTAATCCTGTCGAATTGCGAGCATCCCAGGGATGTCGTCACCCGTTTCAGGGAGTCAATCGCGGCCGGGGCTGAAATTATCACAACCAATACCCAGTACGGTCTGCCATCCGATCTGAAGAAATTCAAAGCCGAGCGCGATTTCGAGCGACTGAACGCCGAGGCAGTCGACCTGGCTTTACGTACCAGTCACGGGGATGTGTACGTCGCCGGAGCGATTGGCGGAGCTGATTTACGGGTCGCGCCCTCCGGCGAACTCAGTTTCGATGAGGCCGTGACGGAATTCCGCCAGCAGATTCGCATCTTAGTCAATACCGGGGTCGACCTGCTCCTGCTGGAGAAGGCCGGCAGCCTGCAAACCCTGCGCGCCGCCGTCATCGCGGCCAATACTCTCCGGCACCGCATTCCTTTAATCTGTTTCTACGATCTGAACGATCAGGAAATCAATCCGCAACAACTGATCGCCTTTGCGACTATCTTCGAAAGTCTGGACGTCGATTGCCTGGGACTACGCGGCACACCCGAAAAATGCCTGTCCGCCCTGCGGCACATTAAGACCGCCACCAACCTGCCGCTGGTCGTGCGGCTCGAAATCAGCGAAGCAACCGATCCGGCCGCCCAGATCGAAAAACTGATTACCAATGGCGTCAACCTGCTCGGTGGCGGCCGCGGAGCCGATCCCGAATTAACCCGCCTGATCGCTAAAAGCATCCAGGGTAAAACTGTCACACCGCGTCAGCAGATATTCCCGCTGCGGATCGCTTCCGGCAATCATCTCGTACGGATCGGCGACGGTCTGCCGTTCGTGAATATCGGCGAACGAATCAATCCGACCGGGCGCAAACAACTTTCGGCAGAATTAGCCGAAGGACGATTAGATACAATGCTGCACGACGCTAAAGCCCAGTTTGAGAACCAGGCCGACGCGCTGGATGTCAACGTCGGCGCCCCGTTAGTAGATGAAATCAGGATGATGGCGGCGGCAGTGCGGCAGATTCAGGAAATTGTGCCATTGCCCCTCGTCATTGACAGCGCCAATCCGGAAGTCCTCGAAGCCGGTTTGAAAATGTTCGTCGGCAAGGCCTTAGTCAACAGCGTCAACGGCAAGGACAAACGCCTGACGGAACTCTTGCCGATCGTGAAAAAATACGGCGCGGCGGTCATCGGCCTGTGTATCGCTGAGGAAATGCCCGACACGGCCGCCAAGCGCCTCGGCGTCGCCCGTAAAATCATGGATGCCGGCTTAGATCACCGCATCGCCCGCAATAATCTGATTATCGATCCGGCCGCGCTGGCCATCGCCACGGATGAGAACTCCGGTCGCGAGGTCCTGAACGCCATCCGCCTGATCCGCGAACAGCTCGGACTGCCGGTTTTGCTGGGAGTCAGTAATACTTCCTTCGGCCTGCCACAACGCGCTTTGGTACATAATGCTTTTTTGGTTCAGGCCATCGGCGCCGGATTAGACGCCGCGATCTTAAATCCACTTGACGAACAAATCCATGACTTGATCGCCGCCGCCAGCCTCTTCGCCGGCCGCGACCCCGACTGCCGCAATTACCTGAAAGCCTACCGCGCCAGGAAGCAGGCCGCAAAAGGTTAGACTGCATAGTTGCACCAGATTACAACTTTAACAAAAAGCAGATATATTTTCTTTTTATTGATCCTATCAATAATAATAAACCCGTTATGCGCTCATGACATCGCCGACGTTGACAGTTTAAAGAACAAGCCGGACAATCTGGCCGTAAAAATGATCACTGTCTGGCAAAAAATATCCTTTAAAACTTCCCTGTTGAATTGTCAGTTCGAGCCCTGTTGTTCCGATTACAGTATTATGGCGATTCAGCAAAAAGGAACTGTCCGGGGTATTCTACTGGGCGCTGACCGAGTGGCCAGATGTCATCCGGCCGCCTATAAATATTACCATAGAAATCAGAATGGTCAGCTGTCCGACCCGGTTACGACCAATTCTTTTAGGGTCAATAGAAATCTGTATTCCCGGGCAACGGTTGGAATCTCTGTCGTTCTTCCCGGAACTCATAAAATGCTGCACCATCGTTTTTATGATGGTTTATCGACCTTGTTAATTGTCGGATTGGCTGGCTGCGGTGGTTATAAATATGAAAACATGAACAATATGTTTTATGTCCCTTTATACGCTCTTGGAATGACATTTTATTTGAGTGATATTTACACAAATTTTAGTTCTATAATCAAATAAGGAGGCTTAGTGTTCAAAAGGTTAGTTCTTGTATCGATCTTTATTATCGGAATTGCATATTCTCAGGAGGTCGTTCGTGAAATCAATCCGGAAAATTCTGAATCCGTCGAAATAGTCTGGAGTGATGACACCATTAATCAATCTTCAACCAGTTTAGCAACAGCGCCGGTCTTTTCTGAAAATCGGAACATTCTGCCAGTTAATGATAATGCGGCAGGAATTGACCCGGTTAATCCTCCTTCAGCAGAATTTTTAGATAATGCCAGCTCAGGGACCTACACAACCTGCACGTGTTGTATGATACTGCTGGTCGTTTACCTGATTACAGCACTCATATAAAAAGGTCATTATCACCGGACGAATGCAAGCTTTAGAATATCCCCGGGATCATTCTCCATTTCACCCGCTAAATGTACTGTTTATAATCATCCGGAAACTGCACTGACAGCATTTTCTCCTCTTTCAGCGCAGTGATTATCCAGTGAAAAATTGCCGACCTGTTCAGGGGCTTGTTTATGAGCCTTTCCGGCCCAGCAATGAAGGGTAAAAGCCAAGATGACCAGAATCCCACCGAAAACATTGGCTACGGGAAAACCGGTATTTTGTCACAATCGAAAACCAAGCCGCAGATGCCGCTCCCGATCAGGAATCCCATTTTATTGCTCTTCACAACATTTTATTCGCTGTTAGAAGAGAAATACCGGAGATAAATACGCGTAGATCAGACTGTTTTGCTTTCCATGACGATCTGGACGCCGGCGCTGGTGCCGAGGCGATTGGCGCCGGCGGCGACCATTTTCATGGCATCGGCAAAGGAGCGAATCCCACCGGAAGCCTTGACGCCGAGGTCGTCGCCGACTTCCGCGCGCATCAGACGCACATCTTCGACAGTAGCCCCGGCCTTGCTAAAGCCGGTCGATGTTTTTACGAAATGCGCACCGGCTTTGAGAGCCAGGCGGCAGGCCGTGCGCTTTTCTTCATCGGACAGCAGCGCAGTTTCGATTATGACTTTGACCAAATTGCCGCTGGCGGCGTCCACCACGGCGTGAATGTCGTCTTCGACGTATTCCAGATCGCCAGCCTTCAGGTGGCCGATATTGATAACCATATCGAGTTCGGTTGCGCCGCGGTCGATGGCCTGGGTGACTTCGGCGGCTTTGATTTCCATGGTATTCGCCCCGAGCGGAAAGCCGATCACCGTCGCCAAAGCGACTTTGGAACCGTACAGGCAATTGGCACCCAGCTCGACGAAAGCCGGATTGACACAGACGGCGGCGAACTGATATTCCTTAGCCTCTTCGCACAGGCGAATGATATCGGCCGGAGAGGCTTCCGGTTTCAGCAGGGTATGATCGATTAACTGCGCGATTTCCCGGCGGGCTTCTTCGGGGTTAATGATAGATGCATAGTCCATGATGTATTCCTTGTGGTTTTAACACTAGATTAATTGGTTAATTCTTCGAGTTTTTCGATAAAACGTTCGGCCAAACGATCGGCTTCCGGCCGCGTCGGCGCTTCGGCATATATCCGGACAATCGGTTCGGTATTGGATGTGCGGATATGCACCCAGCGGTCGGCCCAGCTGAATTTCAAGCCGTCCTCGGTATTGATCTCTGCGTCGGCGACGGACCGCTGCAGGCGGCTGACAATTTCACAAAAATCGGCCGAACCGCGCGGTGTTTTACGTTTCGCCATAAAATACTGCGGCAGAGTCTGCATCACTTCCGACAGCGGGCGATTTTCTTTGGTCAGTAATTGCAGTACCAGCGCCGTGCCGACCAACGCATCGCGTCCGAGGTGGGCTTCCGGCAGGATTACACCACCGTTGCCTTCGCCACCGATCACAGCCTTTTTGATTTGCATCCGGCGGGCAACGTTGATCTCGCCGATCGGAGTGCGGATGACTACGGCGCCATATTTACGGGCCATGTCTTCCAGAGCGCGGGTCGTGGAAAGATTGGCGACCACGATTTTCGGTTCCGATTTGGTTTGGGATAGAACCAGGTCGGTCGCCAGCACCAAAGTATACTCTTCCGAGATCGGCAAACCGGTATCCGAAACAATCGCCAGACGGTCACCGTCCGGATCGATCGCCAAACCAAGATCGGCCCGATTTTCACGAACGGTTTGCATCAGATCGGTCAGGTTTTCCGGTAATGGTTCGGGCGTATGCGGAAACGGCAGATGCGGATTGCAATGAACCGGAAAAACTTCACAACCCAGTTCGGCCAATAAAGCCGGAATTATTTCCGAACCGGCCCCATTGACGGCATCGACCGCTAATCTGAAATGGCGGGCCCGGATGGCGGCCACATCGATGTAAAACAGATTCAGTACCGATTTAATATGATCGCGGTTGGCAAACTCGTAATGTTTTACTGTGCCGTGCGGGCTGGCATATTTTGCGTACAGACTCTGCCGGTGATCTTTAATCCAGAGCATCTGATCGGGATTCAGAAACAGTCCGTCGGCGCCGAGAAATTTCAGGCCGTTCCAGGGCAGGGGATTATGGCTGGCGGTAATCACGATCCCGGCCTCGGCTTTGTGCCTAACAACCGACATCTCGACGGTCGGCGTCGGACAAACTCCCAGATCGGTCACATCCACTCCAAGCCGCAACAATGCGTTCGTCATCTGATCCTGAATGCGGACGCCGCTGACCCGCGAATCGCGCCCGATGACGACTTTATGACAATTTAACAGTTCTTTAAGTGCCCCGGCGTAGGAATCCATCAGTTCGGCGGTTAATAAGGAATCATAGCCCCGCACTCCAGACAGGCTTTCAATCAGCATAGCGATTTTCCTCTACCCTTGCGTGAAATAATTTACAGTTTCCGTGGTTGTCGTCGTCCATATCCGCATCGAAATTTAGTATTCGAGAACCAAGTTCACAAATCAATGCCATTCTGCGCTGTTTTCAGAGAAAAGCATATCCCTCCGGTTTCAGATTGAAGCCTGGCATAGTAACACAACGATATACGATTAACCCAGGTGGGATTTCAATAGCGAACTGTACGATTTATGCCGGAGACGGCGGATCGCGCGTTCCTTAATCTGGCGAACCCGTTCGCGGGTCAGGTTGAAATGTTCGCCGATTTCATTCAATGTCAGGGCATATTCGCTGCCGATTCCAAAGTACATTTTCAGGACCTCGCGTTCGCGCTCCTTCAGGGCCGACAACGAAGAGTTGACGTCCATACTGAGGGATTCGACCATCAGCTGGTAATCCGGATCGAGGGCTTGTTCGTCAGTGAGAACATCCATCAGACTGTTGCTGTCGGCGTCGGCCATTGGTTCGTCCAATGAACGGTGGCGGCGCGCAATCCGCAGGGTGGCAGTGACCACATCGCGATCGACATCCAGTCCGGTGGCGATTTCATCATGGCGCGGAGCGCGTTCATGCTGTTTTTCGAGCAATTCGGCTTCGCGGGCGATTTTCGTCAGGGTGCCGACCCGGTTCATCGGCAGTCTGACTAAACGCGACTGTTCGGAAAGCGCCTGCAGGATCGACTGACGAATCCACCACACGGCGTACGAAATGAATTTAAATCCGCGGGTTTCATCGAAACGCTCCACGGCTTTGATCAGGCCAAGGTTGCCTTCGTTGATTAAATCCATCAACGGCAAGCCCTGTCCCTGGTAATCTTTGGCGACACTCACGACGAACCGCAGATTGGCTTCCGTCAATTCCCTGACAGCGATTTTATCGCCTTCGCGGATGCGCCGCGCCAGCTCGATTTCCTTATCGGGTGGCAGAGGCGAAAAATGGCTGATCTCTTCCAGGTACCGGCTCAGAGAGCGGCTGGAATCACGGCTGGTTGTTTTTATTTCTTTACTCATTTTTAATTCTTTTACGTTTCCATCAAATTGAAGATAAGGTTATTTTATAACTTTGTCAACCACTACTCTGTTTTAATGAAAATATTTTTGTGGAAATTGGAGTCCGGGTAAATATTTCGGTCGACAAGTACCGTTAAATTCCCGATATTGAACTTTTCATTTTTCAGATATCACGTTGAAAAATAACCACTCATTTAATTGCAGGCCGGACTAATAGTTCCGCCTTAACGGGCATAGCAATAAGCGCAGGCGTGGCGGCAGGTCTGATATTCCCCGATGTCACGGCTGAGATAACAACCACATCCTTTGCGGGTGGGCTGAATTTTAACCGGAAATTCTTCGTCAGGGAATAATCGCTTTAGCAAGTCAGTGTCGATACAGTGGCCTTTGGGAATGCCCGCTGCGGTGCCGGATTCGTCTTCGCAACAGGTGAATAATTGAATTCCGGCGGCGGCCGCAATTGGCTTCAGGCTTCCGAGAAAAGTGCTTTGCTGGGCTGGTTCCGGTTTAATAAAGCGGATTTGGCCGGTAGATTCGAGGTCGACGAAGCGCCGCCGGACTTTGCCGTACCGATCGACGAAACTTACATAACAGCGGCGTGTCACCCCAGCCATTTGCCCGGCTAATTCGCGGAAGGCCTGCAACCGTTCCTCCGGCGGCGTCAGATCGGAGAAGATGATTGGATCGAAGCGCCACAGAACTTTTTCGGCGCCGAATTCGCGGCTTAGTGAACGGGCGGTTGCGATGGCCGCCGCGCTCGGCGGAGCGCCGGGTTCCAGTAAAGACTTAGCCAGACCGCTGAAACCATTGATCGTAAAATGCAACAGAAAACGCGATTGATAGAGCGGCGTGATTTTTCCTAGAACCGGTAGGAAAGGTTGATAATTTTTCGACCAGAAAACAATGGCGCTAACCTCAGCCGGGGACAGCGAAACCGGCCGACTTTTCCGGGAAAAAGGATTAAGCACGTTGACCCAACCCGCGCCGACCTGTTGTAAAAACCACTCACCCTGGAAAGCCGGAATGTCACAGCGCCGGCTGGCGGAAATGATCTGCTTCATAAAGGTTGAGTTACGATTGAAACCGCGGAGCTCGCTGAGAGCGCTGAGATTACCATAAAATTCTTTTATTGGTTATAAATAAACTCCGCGTCCTCGGCGCTCCCAGAGATGTATAAAATGCTATCTGAGCGTATCGATTAATGTCGATTCAAAGACCGGTTCGAGAATCTTCTTGCTTCGGATAATCTGGATCAGCCGGAAATTATCGTCGGACGGATGCAAATCGAAGGAAATCTCAGCCTCCTTGAGAGCATAGTCGTACCAGCCCTTTTTGGTGTAGGCAATCGCCAGGCTGTGATGCGCGAGATAAGAATCGGGATTTTGCTGGGTGGCGGCCTTGAATTCCAGAATAGCTTCGTTGATCAGGCCTTTTTCATAATACCATTTACCGAGATCATAATGCTGCTGCGATTCCGTGGATGAACAGGCGGAACCCATAATTAATGCCAGGATCATTACCGGAACCAAAGCCCAAATGCCATTCAGCCGCTTCATATTACATCTCCTTAAATTGCTCGCCATTTGGACATTAATTTTAAATTGTCCGGGCATAAAAACAAGGTAAAAATCTATAGGGCGATTTTAACCCGACCAGGCGGCTTACCAGTAATAAGTCATCGATAAACTAAACGATCCGATCGTGTTCTTCACAGTGCGCTTGTCTAACGAATACCGGTAACGGTAATAATCGATCCCACCGGAAGATGTCAGAGACCATTTCGGCGTCAGATAATAAGTCAATTGCGCCTCGATCGAACTGCTGGTATAATATGTGATGTCATCATTGACTGAATCAACCCGCTGGCGGCTGGCCGAATAGTAAATATTCAGCGGAACGCTCAGGTACGACCGGCTGTTGAACTGATAATTGAACGTGGCAAATAGCGAAATCTCGTCGCTGCGATTCTTATTAAATGTCCTGCTTGTCCATTCATATCGTGTCGTTCAGTATATCTTCGGTTTCTCGCTTATTTTTATATGTGTATCTTGTCGGAGTAAATGTATGATTGAAATAGGCCCCGTAGTTGTACCACAAATGCCAGGATTTTACGATATACCGGTTAAAGCCGATCTCATAACCGGATGAATGAGATTGATTTTGGATTTCATCATTCATGAACCTCTTATAATTGGTAGTCAGACTATCATGTTCAAAAACGCCATTATTCACATACCAGTTGCGTTGCCAATAATCACTATTATAATTTCGGATAGAAGGGGAATAGCGAAAATTGCTCCGGAAATAAAATTGCGTGCCGAAACTGCGCGTATTACGCGCCGGACTGAACAGGTAGACGTCATTGATCGTCACAAAACTGGCAATGTCGAGTTCTTTCAGCACTCCAACCGATTCGAGATAGCCGATGATGTCCTGCAGGGCTTCAATATTTTTCAGGCGCGAATCGTAATGATAGGCGGTAGTACGGTTTAAAATACGCTGGGAAAATTCCTGGAACTCGGCGGCGGTCAGATCGCGGATCAGCAGGTTTTGTTTTTGGAGTTCGGCGATGATTTCTTCGGCCTTGGCGGCGTAATTGCCATTATAAATGCGGCCAAAAACCACACCGGGAGACAGACGGTACATTGGAGTAGAGTATAGTCGGTCTGTATCCTCATTAGTAATGCCATCTGAATTAGAGCCCTGATATTGATTCTCATAAATTGTTAGTCTCTTGGATTTAACCAGAGCAATATAAGCCTCAAGCGACAGACCGAGCCGGTTTCGGCAAAACATATACTCCGCCCAGGACACCGATCCGTAAATCTGGCCGTCAAGGTTTTTTAACGTTCTATCTTCCTCACTAGTTATATTGGATAAAATATCTTCGCTGTGCGTACCGTCATAATCTCTCGATATACTGCCTTTTAAATAGGAGTAAACACTAAACTCACGCTGTGGAGTAACCTGCCAATATTTGAAATATACCGTCGGGGTAATTCCGACGGTGGATTCGTCACTATAATCCTTCGTTTCGTTTACACCGGTTTTCTTTCTAACGTCGTCTCTGTCAGTGCCTGATAATGAAGTGCTAATCGTTCCGTAAACCTGCCAGGTCCGCAGCGAATCCGGAATAAAATCCGTGATGTGATAGTTCTGTCCGAAGGCCACGGTGCCAAATAACAACCATACCAACACCAAAAAATACTTCTTCATTTTAACCTCCCTTGGTTAACTAAACAGATTTTTCCCGTTGCCGAAAATCTGTTATTTGTTGCAAACCGCTAACAATTTGAGTGCAATATAATCAAAATCAAATTCTTTGTCAAACATTTTAACCGATGACGGAGTATAAGAACAGTCCGTTAAATGATTTCTAAGAACAAAACAAAAGAATTTTTATATTTAGCACCGATGCAGATTCAGGATCAGAATAGATATTCAGGTACTTTATGGAATAAATTTCTCCGGACGAATCTGAAAATTATTCATTCAATTCCGGCGATTATCGCTCTATTAATCCTGCTCAATCCGGCCTTGTCAATCTCTTACGTCACCGATCAGTCGGGAGCCGGCCCATTGCCCGAAAAGAAAGAACCGCTGCGCCTAATCCGCGCCGACAAACTCGAGCAGTTTTACCACGCCGATGTGCCGGTCAAGAAGCTGACTGGTAACGTGCTCTTTCAGAAAGGCGAACTGACGCTGGCCTGCGATCTGGCCTTCTGGTACGAAAAGGAACAGCGCGCCGATTTCTTCCGGAAGGTCGTCGCCACCAAAGGCAGTAAGATTCTGTCTGCCGATTCGCTGATCTATTTCAACGAGCCGGATTCGATCGTGGCGCGCGGCAAACCGGTTCTGGTCGACAGTACGATGTCGATCAAAGGCCGGCGGTTAATTTACCTGGTTGAGAAAGAGATCGCCCATGCCCAGGGCAATGTTTTCCTGGAGGACAGCAACCGGAATGTGAGTGCCAACCTGGTCCATTATTATTCGGACGAAAAGCGTTCGGTTGCTCTTGGAAAAGCCGTTCTGTACGACGATGGACGGCGGATGTCTTTAGCTTCCGACAGCCTGATTTATCACAATTCAACCGGTAACATCGAAGCCCTGATCGCGCCGGTACTGACGCGTTTCGATTCGACCGGGGCGGAGTCGTTCCGGATTCGCGGCGATACCATCCGTTTAGACGAAAAGGAAGGCAATTTCTTCGCTGATGGCAATGTCCAGGTCTGGCGCAGCGACTTCACGGCTTATTCGAAAACTCTCAATTACTTGGACTCGACTGGTTTTGCCATTCTAACCGACAATCCGCGCGTTCTCAGCGACGGCCAGGAATTGACCGGCAAACTCATGCACCTGAAATTCAGGGACGAAAAGATCGATGCACTTTTCATTTACGAAAACGCCCGCGCCAATGCCGTCGGCAAGGCCTATCTGCCGGGCGATTCCAGCAATGTCACACGCGGCGATTCGATCCAGACGTACGACGAAGTCACCGGCAAATTCATGGAAATCTACTTTAAAAACAGCCAGGCCGATTCGATTGTGGTCAGTACCATGGCTACCTCCCTGTATAATGTTTCGGAGGACAGCATCATCCAGGGCGTCAACGAAGTCAGCGGCGACACTATCCGGATCAAATTTGCCGACAAGAAAATTTCCACGATTACCGTCATCGGCGGTACCCAGGGACGTTATGTCCCGGATAAAACCAACCCGGATATGGATACGACGGTCGTTTATGCCGCCGAAAGGATCGAATATTACGTCGATCGCAAGATCACCGATCTGTATCAGGGCGCCACAATTCAATCGGCCGACATGGAACTGACGGCCGGAAAGATCAATGTCAAATGGGACGAAAACCTGCTCTACGCCAATCCCCTGAACCCGCCGCCCTACGATTCCAGCGGAGGCGACCTGCCGACGCTTAACCAGCGCGGCCGCGAACCCTTTTCCGGCGAAAGCATGATCTACAACCTGAAAACCCAGCGCGGCCGGATCGTCGAAGGCAAGACCAAGGAACAGGACGGTTTTTACTACGGCGACAACATCAGCAAGGTCGATAAAAAAGTTTTTTACGTTTCGCAGGGCGTCTACACGACCTGTGACATCCCGAAGCAGCCGCATTACTATTTCCGCAGCCGGCAGATGAAACTGATCTTCAAGGACAAGGTCATCGCCCGGCCGGTGATTTTTTACATCCACGACATTCCTCTGCTGGGTCTGCCATTCATTATCATCCCGGACCGCGGCGGCCAGCGCCATTCCGGCTGGATCATGCCGTCTTACGGCGAGAGCAATTCCGCCGGCGGATTCATCAAAGGTCTGGGTTACTTCTGGGCGCCGAACGACTATTATGATTTCCGGCTCACCGGCGATTTTTACGATAAACAGGGCGTCATTCTGGATTATCGTCTGCGTTACGCCTGGCGTTACAAGTTCAGCGGAACAATCAGTGGTAAATTTACCAACGACTTTTTCTCGAATTATCCGGAGCGGCAGTGGACTTTCAACATTAACCATAAACAGCCGATCAATCCGACCACGAACCTGAGCATCAACGGTCGATTTGTCAGCAGCGAGAGCCTTTATAAAAGATACAGCTATGACCTGCAAGATCGCCTCGACCAGCAATTAATCAGTAATGCCACGCTTTCCAAGTCCTGGACCGGCAAACCGTACTCCCTGTCGGTCAATTTCAATCAGACGACCAACCTGCAGGCCGATGCCCTGAGTCAAATTACGCCGACCGATTCCAACCTGACCATTTCGCACATCAGTCGCTCGCTGCCGAATATTTCCATTACCCGCAGCAGAAAGCCGCTGGTAGCTCTGAAAACCGGTCAGGACGCCACCAAAGCCAAATGGTATAACAATATTTATTTCAGCGCCGGTTCTTCCCTGAAAAATAACCAGAATATCTATTACGAAAGCATTTACAATCCGGATACCGATTCGCTCGAATGGCAGGAACGCAATATTCAGAAGAGCGCCATCACGCACAATGCTTCCTTCACCAGCTCCCAGAAAATTCTTGGCATTCTGACGACTAACCAGACCTTGAGTCTCGATGAAGGTTGGGTTTTAAAGTATGATATGCCAGTCTATGATGACAGCGGCCGTTTCATTCTGGATGAGAAAAATAAAATCATATCCCAAAGTGTTAGCGCTTTCAAAGCCCGTCACACCGCCAGCTTTACAATGAGCGCCCAGACCAAGGCCTATGGCCTGTTTCCGGTCGGGATCGCCGGTCTGCAGGCTGTCCGGCATGTCATCACCCCTTCGGCCAGCATGACCTTCCGGCCCGATTTCACCCAGGAAATTTTCGGCTGGGATCCGGGCTATATCATCCGGGGAATCGACACCGCCGGAACCGAACGAACTTTCGATCCGCTGACCAATACTATGCTCGGCGCGCTGTCTTCCTACGAAACCCGCTCAATGTCTATAAGTCTGACTAATTTGTTCCAGGCCAAACTCGGACGCGGCGACCAAACCCGCAAGATCGACCTGTTTACCTTGAACTCTTCGACCGGCTACAACTTCGCGGCCGACAGTCTGAACTGGTCAACCATCTCGACGACATTCCGTACCCAGGTCACTAAGAAAATCACGATCAGTCTCAGCGCCACTCACGATCTGTACGCCTTTAAAAATAACCGCCGGGTCAATGAATGGAATAAAGCCTGGAATGGCATTCCGATTCCGCGCCTGACTTCGGCCAGCGCCTCCACCGGCTTCTCGCTTTCCGGAAAGCGCTTCGGTGCGCCTCGGGCTCAGGGCCAGGCAGCGCCGGGTTCACTCGCGCCGCCGGATACGACCGGCCCGGATTTATTATCATCTTCTTTCAGCCAGCGAGTCGATAAAACTTCCCCGGCGGAAATGGAAAACACCGGCAGCGAGCTCTGGACAGCCAATTTCAATTTGCGATATTCCCTGAGCCAAACCAACCCGCTCAAACGCACCGAATCTTTCTTCATGGCCACGAGTCTTACACTCAACCTGACCTCCAAATGGAAAATAAGCTATCGTAACAGCCTGAACCTGTTGGAAAAGAAAATCGTCAGCCAGAGCATCAACGTAACCCGCGACCTGCATTGCTGGCAGCTGGCTTTCAGCTGGACGCCTTCCGGTTATGGCAAACAGTACAGTTTGATGATCAACATCAAGTCGCCGACCTTGAGTGACATTAAATATGAAGAACGCGGCGGGCGCAGAAGTAACCTCGGCTGGTAAAATCAATGTTTTTTTTCTTGAAAAATGTTTATTTTACTCCGGCATGAATCACACCCGGAACATAAAATCCGCCGCACTTGCCGGAATGTTGTTTATAATATCCGGACTGACGCTCGTTTCCTGCCCGCGGCCGGTCAATACCATCGTCCGCCCGGTCAAAGCCGACGGCCAATATGACACCGAATATCCCTCCGCGAATTGCGCTGGCGAACTGGAAAGAATCAGCCAGTCAATCAAACTGCTCAATTCAATCGCCTATTACAAGCAATACGTATTTCCGGATTCCATCCGCATCCGCTATAAAGAAATCGACCGGACGATCCTGAACAGTCCGGACAACGAGATTAATTACTTCAACAACACCGCCTCCGGAACGGCCACCCTGATCCTCAGCACGCAGAATTCGGTGGCTCTGGTTACCTGCGCCCACATCGTCGATTTTCCCGACACGATCATCCGTTATATGCGTGGTGATTTTCGTAATAAAACCTATATCAAGAGCATCGCTTATAAAGAAAAACAGACCAACTATATCAACGATCTGCCGGACGGTCGCGACATCGAAATTCTGCTGATTGACCCTGAAAACGATATCGCCATCGCCGGCCGGCATAATGAAATCGCCACCGGTAATGCCCCGCCGCAACCGGTTTTACAGTGCCCGATCGGCAAAGCCCGCGATTTGCAGTGGGGCAATTTCGTCTACCTGATGGGTTTTCCGCGCGGCAATAAAATGATTTCCAGCGGATTAGTCAGCGATCCCAACCGCGGGCGCGATGGCGGATTTCTGGTCGATACACCCTTCAACCGCGGCTTCAGCGGCGGCATCGTGCTGGCTATTCGCGACGGTGTGCCGAATTTTGAACTGGTCGGTATCGCCAAATCTGCTGCGGCGGAATTCGAACACATCCTGACTCCTTCCGAAAGAACGGATTTTTCGCAGTACGATGCTTTTACACCGTATGATGGCGAGATGTACATCCAGAACAAAGCCTCCATTCAGTATGGCGTTACGAATATCGTTCCGATTGAAACCGTGCTGCGGATTATCCGGCAAAACAGCCGCCATTTTTCACTATTGGGCTACGACTTCCGGCAATTCCTTGAAAGCAAATAAAACTCACTCCCCACATTCCGGTCAGTATCCGCCAGCCGACTCGAAATGGTCCTCTGACGCGCCGCGATTCGATTCGGCGACCGATTATCTGGGACTCGACTTCGACGGTGTAATCGCCGACAGTATTGCAGAATGTCTGACCGTCGGCTTTAATGCTTACCGGATCGTTAATCGGCACATAGAAAGGATCGCTGAACTCAGCCAGTTGCCAGCTGCTATCCAGCGCCAGAGCCGCCGTCTGCGCAATTATATCCGGCACGGTGAGGATTACGTTTACATTTTCCGGATAATCAACGAAAATCGGGCAATCCGGAATCAAAGTGATTTCGACCGTTTCATAGAACATAATCGGTCTTGCCGGGATGAATACCGGAGTGCGTTTTATGCCGAACGTAGCCGCTTTCTCCGGGAAGAACCCGAACGCTGGCTCGCTCTCAATCCTTTATACCCGGGCATGGCCGGATTCCTGCAAAATTTCCGACCGGCTAAACGACTTTATATCATTACTACCAAAAAAACCGAATATGTTCAGACGATTCTCGATCATGCCGGAATAACCGTTGCAACAGAGAACTTATTGGCTGCCGATTCCCGGCGCAGTAAATCCGATATCATCGGCGAAATACTTCAAACGACTAAAATTTCACCGGAAAATTTCCATTTCATCGACGACCAGGTCGATACTCTGCTGAAGCTGCAACCGCTGAACATTCACCTGTTCCTGGCGAGATGGGGTTATACCAACGCCCGGCAAATTGCCCAGGCCAAAGCCGCCGGTATTCAGCCCCTGACTTTAGGTGAATTCTTCCGTTTTTCAGCGCAGCCAAAGGAGTTTTAACAGACTCTCGATCGTCATTCAATCGTCATTCAGCCCGATGCGGGCTGTCATTTATAGTCATTGATGTCAGAATGAATACCGCCAGACAATAAGCGATTCGGTCATTGGTTGGTTGCAAGTTACGAGTTGCATTAGTCGCGTAAAGAAACCAATTTAACCGCTCCTTCGTCGCCCGGGTTTCTCATCACGCCTTACACTTGCTGAGCGAAGCGAAGTCCCGACTTGTCGGGATCACCGTCAATCAGTCCGTTCGCCGCATCGCCAGGATCGTGATGTCATCGGACTGGTCGATGCCGGTCGAAAATTCGCTCACGTTTTGAAAGACTTTTTCGACAACGTCTTTAATCGGTTGTGAATTCAGTTCAGTCAGGAGTCGGGCCAGGCGCTGGTCGGTGAACATTTCGCCGGCGGCATTAAACGCTTCCGTGACGCCATCGGTGTAGAGAAAAATCCCGTCACCCGGTTGCAATTCGGCTTTCTTCACTTGATATTCCATATCTTCCATTACGCCCAGCGCGACGCCGTCGGTTAATTCCAATAGATGAACGCTGCCGTCGGCTTTCAGGATGTAGGGTGGATTATGGCCGCCATTGGCGTATTCGAGTTCGCCAGTCGTCGTATTGAAAATGCCGTAAAAAATCGTCACGAACATCGCGGCGGTACTTTCCAGACATAATAATTCGTTGACGCTCGCCAGGCATTCGCCGGCCGGCAGACCCTTCAGGGCCGTGGCTTTCAGCAGGGTGCGGCTGACTGCCATGAAGATCGCGGCCGGGATGCCTTTCCCGGAAACATCGCCGATTACCAGGCCGAGACGATCATTATCGATCAGGAAAAAATCGTAGAAATCGCCGCCGACTTCCTTGGCGGCATTCATACCGGCAAAAATATCGAAGTCGTGGCGTTCCGGGAAGGGTGGAAAGGTTTTCGGCAGGATCGACTGCTGGATATTGCGGGCGACGACCAAATCCTGATGCAGGGCGATGAGTTGATCGTGTTCCTGCTGAGCCTGCCGCAGAATCACCAATTCCCGGATGGTTTTATTGATCGTGGTTTCCAGGTCGGTAAAGTCGACCGGTTTGGTCACGAAGTCGAAGGCGCCGCGGTTCATGGCGGTACGGATGTTGTCCATGTCGCCGTAAGCCGAGACGATCACGGTTTTCAGGGCCGGATTCTTCAGTTCATTGATTTTAGCCAGGAGGGTCAGGCCGTCCATCTCCGGCATATTGATATCGCTGAGAATGAGATTGATGTCTGGAAATTCCAGCAGCCGCGACAGGGCTTCCAGTCCATTATAGGCAAACACGAAATCATATTCGCCGTCCCGGATTTGTCTTCTGAAGCGCTGGCGGATGAGTGATTCGAGATCCGGCTCGTCGTCCACGACCATTATTCTCTCAGGCATTAGTGCTCCTTATCTTTTGGGAATAATCAAAAATTTCGGCCTTTAGTTTTTCGAAATCGATCGGCTTGGTCAGGTACCGATCGGCGCCGTATTCGAGGGCGCGTTTGTATTTCTCCTCATCGTCATAGGCCGTGACCATAAAGACAGTTAAGTGTGCGTATTTTTCTTTCAGAATGCGCAAGAGTTCCAGACCGTTCATGCCTGGCATATTGATATCGGAAAGGATCAGAACGATGTCGGCCGCCGTGGCAGAATTCAGGTAGGCCAGGGCGCTTTCGGCCGAAAAACAGAAATGGCAATCGAGCAGGCCGTCGCGGATTTCGCGGCGGAAGCGCTGTTTGAACAACGGTTCGATGTCGGTCTCGTCATCCACGATCATTATTTTCATCATAAGATACCTCTGTTATGCAAGGTTTTTCGGAATCGTGATACAAAACTCGGCCCATTCGCCGACTTCGGAAGTGACTTTCAGCTCGCCCTTATGCTCCTGCACGACAATGTCGAAACTCATCGACAATCCCAGGCCGGTGCCTTTGCCGGTCGGTTTGGTGGTGAAGAAAGGATTGAAGACTTTATCGATAATGTCCTGCGGAATGCCTTTGCCATTATCGTGGATAATGACTTCGATTTTGTCGCCGAGGTCTTTGGTGCTGACGGCCACGACCGGTGCGAATTTCTCGCCGCGTTCTTTTTTCTTTTCATTAACCGAATAGCAGGCATTGTTGATAATATTCAGGAAAACACGGCTGAGATTCTGCGGCACGACATTGATCTGAGGGAGAGCCGGGTCGTAGTTGGTTTCGAGTTTGACATTGAAAGTCGAGTCCTGGGCGCGGAAACCGTGGTAAGCTAAATTCAGATATTCCTGGACGAGATTGTTGAGGTCGGTTTTCTGCATTTCGCCCGGTTTGCCGCGGGAATGCAGCAGCATGCCTTTGACGATGCTGTCGGCGCGCTTGCCGTGTTCGTTAATCTTGCGGACATTGTGGCCCAGGTCGCCGAGCACTTCATGGAAATAATCCATCATCTTCGGGTCGAATTTATCCTGGAAGCGGTCGAGTTCCTCGGTGAGTTCCTTCGTCAGATCGATCGAAAGTTCGGAAAAATTATTGACGAAATTGAGCGGATTCTTGATTTCGTGGGCGATGCCGGCGGTCAATTGTCCGAGCGATGCCATTTTCTCGGATTGCACCAGTTGAGCCTGGGCTTCTTTCAGTTCCTTATTGGCGCGATTGATGGCTTCGTAGGCAAAAGCATTATCCAGGGCGATCGCAGTGTAAGTCGCCAGGTTCTGCAGAATGTCGAAGTGATACTGAGTGTAGGCATTCTTCTTGTAGCTTTGCACGGAGATGACGCCGATCAGGCGCTGTTCAACCACCAGCGGCAGGTAGATGATCGACGAAATCGACTCCTCAACTACCTCCCGCTCCTCAAAGGTCACGTATTTCGATGATTCGTTTTCGACATCGTTCATGAAAATCGGTTCGCGATGCTCGGCGCACCAGACGCTGAGTTTATTTTTAGCGTTCATCGGCTGGATATAGAGCGGCAGGCGTTCGCCCTTCTTAATGGCCAGACGGCATTCCAGATGCTGGTCTTTTTCACTGTAAATCATGATCAGGAAAGTGGTGGCGTCCAGCAGGGAATTGACATTCTCATAGACCGTGTTGAAAATCAGTTCCAGGTTGAGGGTGGAGGTGATTTTCTGCCCGATGTCGCTCAGAATTTTGACGTTGCGAAAGGAGGCATCCAATTCTTTATTGGTCTCGCTCAGTTCATGAGTACGCTTTTCGACTTTTTCCTCGAGGGTGCGGCTGTAATCTTCGAGAGTTTCGTTGGCGTCTTTGAGTTTGCTGATCGTGTCGCGCAGGGCGGATTGCATGGCGATGAAGGACTGATTGAGCCGGCCGATTTCGTCCCGGCTTTCAATATGCGGCAGTTCGACGTCAAAATTACCCGCCGCTAATTCTTTGGCGGCTTTGTCCAGACGACGTAAAGGTTTGGTGATCGAGTTGGAAATGGTCGCAATTAAAAAACCGATAAAAATCAATCCGCCGAGTCCGAGAATCAGCATTACCTTGGTCAGATGACGGACATCGCTGAGTAATTCGTCCAGTGGGTAAACGATGCCCAGCGACCAGCCGTTTAAAGTAATCGGAGCATACGAAATCCAGCTGGACTTACCGCCTTTCAGGCTCTTGTAGTCTGGCTTTTTAAAACCGGATTCACCCCGGATCATTTCCCGGCCGATTTCGCGCAGAGACGGGTAGTTGTTCTCCTCGGCAATGCTGAAAATGGTCTCGTTCATAATGACTTCCGGCAACGGATGGGTAATGATCGTTCCGGTGCGCGTGATCGTAAAACCGTAACCGGTCTCGAGCACTTTAATCGAATTGACGATCTGTTGCAGCCATTCCAGCGACATATCGGCGGTGATGACGCCGATGAATTGTCTTTTCCCGGCGATGGTTTTGTAGATCGGCACCGAGAAAGTCGACATGATAATGTTGCCGCCGCCTTCATCGTAATACGGCTCGCTCCAGTGCGCCCGGTTGAGTTCTTTCGGAATTACATACCAGTCCAAATGGACATAATCATACGATTCATTGCCCAGCCAGGTAAACTTAGTCTCGTTTCCTGATTTATAATAATAGGGCGCAAAGTAACGCTGGGTTTTATCGAAAGCGTATGGTTCGAAGGCAATTGTCATCCCGTAGATTTCCGGATTGTTTTCGACCAGCAGCCGGATGACATTCATCAGCCGCTCGGGTGTATACTGGCCGTATTCAACCAGGTTAGCGACTGCCCGCGGCAATTTTTCAACCGAGGTCAGGATGATTTCGACCCGGTTGACGACGCTCTGGTTCAGGTTATGAGCGCTCTCTTCGATATTCTTGCGGATCATCTCTTCCGAATACCGGTAATTGACTGACAGAATGATCATTAAAACGATTGCGATACCTGTAAAAATATAAGTGATCAGTTTAAAGGTCAGGCCTCGTTGGCGTATTCTCTCAATCATTCTCCCTCCTACTTTCCACTTTTTTCGGAATTCTTCAGACTGCCGGTTGGACAGAACCCGCGACAATCCGGGATGGCTTTGATCGAACCGTTCCCGAGCAGTTTTGCACCCACAAAATGGTAATCTTTTTCGGTCAGTGGCAGGAAATCATTCCTGACACCATTCGGGAAGATCAAATCCTTCATACGATTAAGCATCCAGCGCTGATGGGCGCGGTTGGCGGCCAGTTTGGCCTCCTTCATATATAGTAGCACAATTTCGAGGGCTTCGTCCGGATGTTCGAAGGCTCCGATCCAGCCCTCATAGGAAGCCTGAATGAATTCGCGGCACAATTGCGGATCGCGGGCCAAGGTCTTTTCGAGACAATACAAGCCTTCTTCCGGAAAATTCAGTTCGTAATCCGAGAAGAAAAAGGTGCTCAGTTCATCGGGATTCAAACCCGAATTCAAAATGGTATGATATTCGTTATACCACATGGCGGAGGTTACATCGATTGCGTCAGACAGAAACAGGTTGATCGAACCGCCCTGCGGAATGACCCGCACTTTCAGGTTGTATTTCTCGAAAAATGCCATCGGTTGAATCTGGAAATCGCCTCCCCAGATGCCGACCTTGCGTCCCTGCATATCTTCCGGTTTAATGATGCCGCTCGATTGCTTGGCAACCATCATAAGCGCCGAGCGATTGATAACCTGAGCCAGATGCACGACCGGAACGCCGGCCGCCCGCAGCTGGATGGCATTGGTCAGCCAAAGCGAGGCGAAGTCAGCCTGTCCCTTCTCGACTAACTCGGAGGCGGGCGTGTTCGGGCCGCCGGTCAGAATGGTCAGGTCGAT